>Ga0207712_10000055_pt1 | contig 146438 bp, 147 predicted proteins | sample KBSS44metaG_FD_184402 | JGI IMG/M metagenome (GOLD analysis project Ga0207712, IMG submission 184402) | Switchgrass rhizosphere microbial communities from Kellogg Biological Station, Michigan, USA - KBS S4-4 metaG (SPAdes) (version 2) | ecosystem: Host-associated > Plants > Roots >... | reverse complement strand
ATGTCGGCATGGCCGAGCAACGTCTGGACGACGCGGAGATCGGCGCCGCCCTCCAGCAGATGCGTCGCAAAGGCGTGGCGCAGCACGTGCGGGCCGACGCGCGCGGGATCGATGCCCGCCGCCGCGGCCAGTTCCTTGATCAGCTGAAAGAGCCTTACGCGGCTGAGATGCGTCTTGCCCGACGGGAACAGCCACGGGCCGTCCTGCGGTGACAGCGCGCGCCAGGCGGCGGCGGCGGCGCGCGCGCGGTCCGAGATCGGCACCAGCCGCTCGCGCCCGCCCTTGCCACGCAGGATGATGTACGGCCGGTCGGTCGCCACCGCGCGCGCCGGCAGCGACACCAGTTCCGAGGCGCGCAGGCCGGATCCATAGAGCAGTTCGATCAACGTCGACAGCCGCACGTCATAGGGCGACACCGGATCCAGCGTCAGCCTGCGCGCCAGTTCGTCGAACAGCCGGTCGATATCGGCGTGGCTCAACACCTTGGGCAAAGGCCGCCGGGTCGCCGGCCGCGGCAGCCCGGCGCCGGGATCGTCGGCGCGGAAGCCTTCATCCTGAAGGAAAGCGAAGAAGCGCCGCAGCGCCGCCGACTTGCGCGCGACGGTCGAGGTCGCCAGCGCCATCCACTGCTCGCCGAGACTCGCCAGCTGGTCCTTGCCGGCGCTGGCTAGTCCGCCCCCGAGGGCGGCCGAGGCCGTGCGCAGATCGGTGCCATAGGCCATCAGCGTGTTGGGTGCAGCGCCGGCTTCGGCCGCGAGCATCTCGAGGAACCGCTCGATCAGGCGGGCATCTTCGCCCGCCAGGCTGATCCCGGCCGGCATCGCCCCGGCCGGCTTGGTCATGTGCGGGCCATCGCCTCGGCGGCGATCATCCGCGCCTCGCCCTCGCGGCCGACCCGGCGCAGCGCGGCGACGATATGATAGAGATGCGCGGCCGGGACCCGTTCCCAGCGGCCGGTCTGCATGCCGACCGCGGCGAGCAGCGCGACCGTGCCGCCATGCCCCGCCGCCGCCGCCGCGTCGATCGTCCGCGCCCACAGGCTGGTCGGCGCCAGCGGCACCGCCAGTTCGCCCGACAGGCGCTCGACGTCGGCCGGCGGCAGCCGCCCGAGCGCAGCCAGGCCCGCGAACAGCAATTGCGTGCGCACCGCGCTCTCGGAACGATCGCGGAAGCCGTCGAAGCGCTGATAATCGGTACGGACCACCGGCCGCGGTGTCCCGACCGCGAGCATTGCCCAGGCGCGATCGCCGGCCGCGCCCGACATCGCATCGACCGTCGGCGCCCAGCGCGCAGCCTGGATATCGAGTCCCGCGGTCAACATCGCGGCGATCAGATTGGGGGCATCGGTTTCATAGGTCGCCTTGACCGGGATCGCGCCGGCGGCGCGCGCCGTCAGGATCAGCCGGGCATAGCGGATGCGCGGATCCTCGGCGCTTTCCCACACCGATCGCAGCGCCGACATCCGCCCTTCGAGATCATCGTCGGCATAAGCGAGGCGGAGCAGATCGGGCAGGCTGCCGGCGATCTCGCTCGAATCGGTCGCCTCGCCGACCGCGCCGTAAAGATCGACCAGCGCCTCGCTGGAGAGCACGCCGAGCGACGCGGCGATGTCGCCGGGCGTGGCGCGTTCTGCCACCGGCAGCATCGCCGAGCGGACCTGCCAGGCGCGCGCATTGAGCGGCATGCCCGCGATCAGGTTCTGGGGAATCGACACCGCCGTGGCGCTGGCAAGACCATAGCGCCAGGTCGTCATTTTCTCCACGCCCGCCCATTCGATCGTGGTCGAGCGCCGCGAATTGGTGCCGGCGCCCACGACTTTCTCGGCCAGAGTCAGGTCGACGCCGCGCGCCAGTCCCCGGCGGCGCATCGTCTCGAGGATCGCCGCCGCCGGTCCCGGCTCGCCCGCCAGCGCCGAACACATCGCCCGCGCGAGCGGCCATGCCGGCTTGCTGCTGATCCTTTCGCCGCCCTCGGCGATGCGGCATAGCCCCGACGGATCGCCGATCGCGAGCGAGGTCTGCATCGCCGCTGCATAGAGTCGCGGCGTGTAGCGGTCGCTGTCGACGCTCTGGACGAGCATGCGCGCGGCATCGGCCTCGCCCATGCGCAGCAGCAGCCACGCGCGCGCTGCCACCCAGTCGGCGCCTTCGATGCCGCGCGGCGTCGCCGAATCGCCCAGCAGCGCGCGGCGCAGGACGATCGACGTCCAGCGCGACGGCAGCGGCGCATTAAGCCGGTCCACGAGCGTGACGAGGACCTGGCCGTCGGTTCCGTCGAACGCCTGCCGGCCGAAGCCGCCTTCGGCCGGGCCGATCACGCCGACCGAGGCGGTCGACCGCCGCGCTTCGGGCGGAAGATCATAGACCGGCGGCGCCTCGACCTCGGCCTCCTCCGACTCGTTGCCGAGCGCGGCGGTCTGCGATTCCGAGGGCGGCATCAGCCGGACTTCGGGCAGCAGATCGGTGGGATCGCCCGAACGCGGCGTGGCCGACGGCTCGGGCGCCGGCTCCTTGACCGGATCGCCGAACCCCGGCGGCAGCAGCGATTCGGGCGCGTCCTGGCTCAGCACCGGCGCCGCCAGTGCGGCGACTCCGGCCAGCATCAGGCCGATCAGCAGCCGCCTATTTCGCAAGCTTGTCACTCGGCACGACTTTCTCCACGTGCGTCAGCGGCTTCTCGGTATCCAGCGTGGACAGGAACCAGATGCCACCCCCGACGATCACGACGATGGCGACGATGATAGTGATCAAACGCGACACTTGAACTCCCTTCAGGCTCCCGAACTCCGTTCGGAGCCGCTCGCCGGGGCTTTTGCCCGATCGCCCCGTCCCATGTATAGCCCCCGCCGCCATGCTCGGAAACTTGCCCACAGGTCCAGTCCCATTGCTGCCGCATGTCGATCGGCCGATCGTGCTCGTGGGGCTGATGGGCGTCGGCAAGTCGACGATCGGCAAGCGGCTCGGCGTCCGGCTCGATCTGCCGTTCGTCGATGCCGACCATGAGATCGAACGCGCGGCCGACATGAGCATCGCCGAGATCTTCGAGCGCTATGGCGAACCCGCCTTCCGCGATGGCGAGCGCCGCGTGATCGCGCGGCTGATCGACGGGAGGCCCAAGGTGATCGCCACCGGCGGCGGCGCGTTCATGGCGGAGCCGACGCGACGGCTGATTCTCGACAACACGATTTCGATCTGGCTCGATGCCGATATCGACGTGCTGGCCGAGCGCGTCGGCCGGCGCAGCGACCGTCCGCTGCTGCGCGGCAAGGATCCGCGCAAGGTGTTGCGCGAGCTTGCCGCCGTCCGCAACCCGATCTACGCGCTCGCCGAGATTCACGTGCGGAGCGAACCCGCTCCGCACGATACCGCCGTCAACGCCATTATTGAGGCCCTTCGCCGATGACCGTCATTCCCGTCGCGCTCGGCGACCGCAGCTATGACGTGCTGGTCGAGGCTGGCGCGCTCGCCCGCGCGGGCGAGATCCTCACGCCCTGGGCGAAGCGCGATCGCTGGATCGTGGTGACCGAAGCCAATGTCCATCGCCATCAATATGCGCGCCTCGCGGCCGCACTGGGCGCGCGCGTGGAAACCATCGTCCTGCCGCCCGGCGAGTCGACCAAGAATTGGGACGTCCTGCGCGACCTGACCGACCGGCTGCTGGCGCTCGAGGTCGAGCGTTCGGAGAGCATCATCGCGCTCGGCGGCGGCGTGATCGGCGATCTCGTGGGCTTCGCCGCGGCGATCCTCAAGCGCGGCTGCGGCTTTATCCAGGTGCCGACCAGCCTGCTCGCGCAGGTCGATTCGTCGGTCGGCGGCAAGACCGCGATCAACAGCGCGCACGGCAAGAATCTGATCGGCGCCTTCCATCAGCCCGATTTCGTGCTGATCGACCCGGACGTGCTCGACACGCTGCCGCGCCGCGAACTGGCCGCCGGCTATGCCGAGGTCGTCAAATACGGCCTGCTCGGCGATTTCGCCTTCTACGAATGGTGCGAGGCCAATGCCGCGGCGCTGATGGACGGCGATCCGGCCGCACGTGCTTACGCGATCGAGGCCAGCGTCGCCGCCAAGGCGCGGATCGTGGCGGAGGACGAACGCGAGACCGCCGACCGGCGCGCGCTGCTCAATCTCGGCCACACCTTCGGCCACGCGCTCGAGGCCGAGACCGGCTATTCGGACCGGCTGCTCCACGGCGAGGGCGTCGCCGCCGGCATGGCCCTCGCCTTCCGTTATTCGGCCAGGCGCGGACTGTGCGAGGCGCAGGACGCCGAGCGCGTCGCCGCGCATATCCGCGCCGCTGGCCTGCCGGACAGTCTGGCCGCGGCCGGTGTCGGCGCATCGGGCGCGGTGCTGGCCGGGCATATGGCGCACGACAAGAAAAAGAGCGGCGGCAAGGTGCCCTTCATCCTCGCGCGCGGGATCGGCGCTGCGTTCGTCGACAAGCAGGTCGAACTGGCGGACGTGGCGGCGTTCCTGGATGGCGAACGGCGGTAGCATCACCTGCCTCGCGCCTTCGCGGCAGAGAAGGGGCCCGCCACACTACGGTTAGAAAGTGAACTTGTTCTTTCAGTGAGGAAAGCATTCTGCTCTTTGCTTATCCTCTATCGATAAAAGTGTCCGCAGACTCAAAGTCCTATAATGGCGGCATGATCATAACCAAGGCGAATTCCGCTGATCGGCATTATAATATCAATGCCAATTGATCCATTTGGATGATCTGATTTGCTCATTTGACTGATTTTTCGAGCACGCTCATTCTTCCAATTCTCCAGATAGCGGCGAATCTTTAACATCGTGTCGGATGTTAGAGCTGCACGACAATCCCGCAGCTTCTCAACCGCGTAAGCATTGGCCGGCCGAGCTAATTGACTAACAACAGACAATCGCCCTTTGGCATATTCATCGATGATGAATGTGCGCTGCTGCTCGGTCAAATTTAACCGGAAGCCCTCACTATCATTTCGGCAATCGACGACGAAGGGCGTGATGGTAAAAAAATCGCGCGCCGAGCGGTCGATAGTCTCCATCTGCCGCAAGACGTTCTTATCGAGACTGGATAGTCGATAACCGGCTACCATCTCAAACGTTTCACCGCCGGAACGGCCGCAACGCCAGCCACAGCCAGCCCGCGATCATCAGCACCCCGCCCACCGGCGTGACCATGCCGAGCATGCGCGGCGCGCCGAGCGCCATTGCATAGAGGCTGAACGCGAAGATCACCGAGCCGATCAGCAACAGCACCGAAGGTCCGCGCGCGACCACCCGGCCGGTCAGGCCGGCGACGGCAACCGCATGGATCAACTGGTAGGAGCCGCCGGTCCGCAGCCAGTCCGCGCCCTCGCCCTGCATGGCATGCGCGCCGAACGCGCCCGCCGCGATTCCGATCGCCGCGCTGACTGCCGCGAACGCCAGCATCCTGTCGCGCCGCGCGATCATGATCCGGGGCTCGAGAAGGTTCGCGGTTTCAGCAACAGATCCTTGCCGGCATGGAGATCGCCGGACGCGACCTGACGGCCCAGGCGGTCGGTATCGATCCGGCGATATTCCTCTTCCACGCGGTCGATCTCGTCCTCGTCGATTTCCAGTCTCGCCATCGCCTGCCGCGCCATCTCGATCGCCGACTCATACACTTCGCGCACCGCCCCCGCCACCGAAGCTTCGGCCAGCCGCATCATGTGGCGGCGGTCGAACGCGCGGACGAAGATCGCGGCGCGCGGGAAGGCCGAAGCGATCGGCTGGACGGTGCTGGCATCGAGCCGGTCGCCGTCGATGCAGAACAGGATCAAAGCCGCGCCGTCCGCCCCCGCGCCGCGCAACAGATCGATCCGCGTGCCGTCGCCATAATAAACCTTCGCGCCGAACACCGTGCTGATGTCGATCTGCGCCGGGTTCGAATCGATCAGGGTCACCGATAATTTCTGTGCGGTCAGCATCTGCGCGACGGTCTGTCCGAAACGGCCATAGCCGACCACGATCGCGCTGGCGCCATCGACGCTGTCCGGCCGTTCGAGATCGTCGCGCGGTGCGATTGCCGGCGCGCGGAAGCGGCGCGAGATCATCATCAGGAACGGCGTCGTCGCCATCGACAGGGTGACGACCGCGCCGAACAGGCTCGCCGCCTCGGGGGCGATCAGCAACGCGTTCTGGGCCTGCGCGAACAGCACGAAGCCGAATTCTCCGCCCTGGCTGAGCAGCAGGCCGAGACCGAGCGCCTGGCGCCCCGGCATGCCGAACAGCATGGCGAGGCCGAGGATGATGCCGGTCTTGGCGGCGATCAGCACCGCCGCCATGCCGATCACGAACAAGGGCCGCTCGGCGATCGAATGGAGATCGAGCAGCATGCCGACGGCGATGAAGAACAGACCGAGCAGCAGCGAGCGGAACGGCTCGACGTCAGCCTCGAGTTCGTGCCGGTAGGGCGAATCGGCCAGCATCACGCCCGCCACGAACGCGCCCAATGCCGTCGACAGATGGAGCGACTGCATGACGGCCGCGCTGGCCAGCACGGTGAACAGCCCGGCGGCGACGAACATCTCGCGCTCGCCGAGACCGCCGATCAGCCGGAACATCGGGTTGAGGATGAAACGCCCCGCCAGCACCAGCCCGGCGATCGCCAGCACGGTATAGACCGCGAGCAGCCAGCCCGGCGGCGCGCTGGGGTCGGCGGGCGCGCGCGAGAGCGCGGCGATGATCGTGATCAGCGGGACGATCGACAGGTCCTGGAACAGCAGGATCGAGAAGGCGCGTTCGCCGAATGGCGTGCGCAGACGGCCGGCCGACTGCAGCATCGGCAGCACCTGCGCGGTCGACGACAAGGCAAGCGGCAGCCCCAAGGCGATCGAGGCCGGGAGCGAGAAGGGCGTGAACCACCAGACCAGCAGCGCCACCACGGTACCGCACAGCACGACCTGCGCCAGTCCGAGTCCGAATATGTCGCGTTTGAGCCGCCAGAGCCGGGTCGGCGTCAGTTCGAGTCCGACGAGGAACAATAGCAAAGTGATGCCGAGTTCGGCGATACCGAGCTTGCTTTCGGCATCGCCGACCAGCCCGAGTACCTGCGGACCGATCAGCGCGCCGGCAACCAGATAGCCGAGCGTGGCGCCCAGCCCCAAACGGCGGAAGATCAGCACGGACACCAGTGACGCGCCGAGCAGGATCACGCCGTCGCCCAGCAGCAGTGCGCCGTGCCCCCCGCTTTCCATCAGCCGCCGCCCCGGCTCGCGAGCGCCTGCGCCAGCGCCGCCTCGGCCGCCTCGAAGGCGAGCCGGATCGACGGATGCCGCGCGCTGTGCGGTCGCGCGGGCAGGAAGATGTCCAGCCCCGGCCAGTCGCCGGGGTCGTCGCGCTCGCCGGCGAGGAAAGCGGCGAGTGCCGCGCGCGCTTGCCGCATGTCTGCGAGCGAGCGCCCGATCGCGTGCGCACCCATCAGCGCGGCCGACGCCTGGCCGAGCGCGCAGGCGCGCACCTCCAGGCCGAGCGCGGCGATCCGCCCCTCGGTATCGATATCGACGTCGACGGTGACGCGGCTGCCGCAGATCGGCGAACGCCGCTCGATGCTGCCGGCCGGCGCCGCGATCCGCTTCAGATGCGGGATCGATGCCGCGAGCCGGAGGATCTGGCTGTTATAGAGGGGGGCGCTCATCTGCGGTTTCTCGAGCCCCTCCCCTGAAGTGGAGGGGCTAATGACGGAGCGCTCGACGAATGAGGGTCCCTCGCTGAGGTCTGCATACTCATTTGGCTTCACCACGACGAGGCTTTTTGCCTTCGCTGGCGTTACCGGCCTCCGGAGCCGCCACCGCCTTGCGGCGCGCCTCGACGAAATCGACCAGCGCGCGGCCGCTGGCGTTGAGCAGGGGATAGCTGCGCGAATCGGTCATCCAGTCGGGCTTGGGCGCCTGGCTGTCGATCGTCTCGAGCACGAGCACCGCGAACAGGAAAATCAGGGTCGCGCCGATCAGGCCCTTCAGGGCGCCGAAGCCGAAGCCGAGGATGCGATCGATCGGACCGAGCACCGACTGGCGCACGCGGTTGCCGATCGCGCGCGCCAGGACCTTGCCGCCGATGAAGGTGATGCCGAACACGAGCACGAACGCGGCGATCGACGCGCCGGGGCCGCTGCCGACCGGCCCGAGCAGCAGGCCGGCAACCGCGCCATGCGCGAATTTGAGCGCGACGATCGCCGCCACCCAGGCCAGCAGCGACAGCGCTTCGGTGACGAACCCGCGAAACCCGCCCAGCAAGGCGGCACCGCCGACCAGCAGCAGCACGATGATGTCCAGAACGGTGGCGTCCATCGATTCGAAATATCCAGACGCCGGCCGCCGAAATAGCCCGCCGGCCGTGCCGCACTCGCTATCCGCGCGCGAGCATATGGTCAACGAGTGCGCCGAGCGTCGTGAAGCCGACCATGCGGATCGGCGCCGTTTCCCGCGCCAGAGCGGACGGCACCAGCGCTCGCTCGAAACCCAGTTTCGACGCCTCCTTCAGCCGCAGCGCGCCATGCGCGACCGGCCGGACCTCGCCCGACAAGGCGATTTCGCCGAACGCGACCGCATCGACCGGCACCGGCCGCTCGGACAGCGACGAGACCAGCGCGGCGGCGACCGCGAGATCGGCGGCCGGATCGGTCAGCCGATAGCCGCCGGCGACGTTCAGATAGACTTCGCAGGTCGAGAAGCTGAGTCCGCAGCGCGCTTCGAGCACGGCGAGGATCATCGCCAGCCGCCCCGAATCCCAGCCGACCACCGCGCGCCGCGGCGTCGCGCCGCTCGCCAGCCGCACCGTCAGCGCCTGGATCTCGACCAGCACCGGCCGCGTGCCTTCGAGCGCCGGAAACACCGTCGTACCGGTGACGGTCTCGTCACGATTTGTCAGGAACAGGGCGGAAGGATTTGATATTTCTGCCAATCCTGCCTCGACCATCGCGAACACACCGATCTCGTCGGTGCCGCCGAAGCGATTCTTGATCGCGCGCAGAATGCGATATTGATGGCTGCGCTCGCCCTCGAAGGCGAGCACCGTGTCGACCATATGTTCGAGCACGCGCGGCCCCGCGATCGTGCCGTCCTTGGTGACATGGCCGACCAGCACCAGCGCGGTGCCGCGCTCCTTGGCGAAGCGGATCAGTTCCTGCGCCGAAGCCCGGACCTGGCTGACCGTGCCCGGAGCGCCCTCGATCAGGTCGCTGTGCATCGTCTGGATCGAATCGATGACGAGCAAATCGGGCGCCGGTCCCTGCCCCAGGGTCGTCAATATATCGCGCACCGATGTCGCCGAAGCGAGCCGCACCGGCGCATTGCCGAGGCCCAGCCGCCGCGCTCGCAGCCGGATCTGGTCCGCCGCCTCCTCGCCCGACACATAAGCGACATTGGCGCCGCTGGTGGCCAGCAAGGCCGCCGCCTGCAGCAGCAGCGTCGACTTGCCGATGCCGGGATCGCCGCCGATGAGCGTCGCCGAGCCTTCGACGAAACCGCCGCCGAGCGCCCGGTCGAATTCGCCGATCCCGGTGGCGCGCCGCTCGGGCAGCTTGATGTCGGCATCGAGCGCGACCATCACCACCGACCGGCCGCCGCCCTGCAGATTATGCTTGGCCTGGAACGGCGTGACGACCGCATTGACCTCTTCGACCAGCGTGTTCCAGTCGCTGCAATCGACACACTGGCCCTGCCACTTCGACGCGACCGACCCGCAGGCCTGACAGACATAGCGCTTCTGTGGTTTTGCCATGGACGTTCTTTATCTGTTCCTGACGAACGGGGCAAGAGGTCTGACAATCCTTCCTCCATCAAGAGGGAAGGGTAGATGAAGGGCGTAGTGGCCATGACGATTCAGGCCCCCATCTCGCCCTCCCACGCGTTACCCGTTGTCCATTCCCGATCGATTCGCCAAACGGACACCGATGCTCACTGTCGCCAGCTATAATATCCGCAAGGCTATCGGTATCGACCGCCAGCGCCGTCCGGAGCGGATTCTCGAAGTTCTGGCCGAGATCGATGCCGATATCGTCATCCTGCAGGAAGCCGATCGCCGCTTCGGTGCGCGGCAGGCGGCCTTGCCGCTGCATCTGCTCGCCGAGCATAGCGACTATCAGCCGATCGACTTCGCGGTGCGCTCCGGCGGCATCGGCTGGCATGGCAACGCCATATTGGTGCGCAAGGCGGCCGCGACGGTGGCCTGCCGCGTGCTCCATCTGCCCGCGCTGGAGCCGCGCGGTGCGGTCATGGCCGACATCCGGATCGGCGGTCGCGACGTTCGCATCGTCGGCATGCATCTCGATTTGTCGGGCCTGTGGCGGCGGCGCCAGGCACATGCGATCCTCGCCGCGATCGCGCATGAAGAACGACCGCTGCCGACGATCATGGCCGGCGATCTCAACGAATGGTCGGCCGGGCGCGGCTGCCTGCGCGATTTCGGCAGCCATTACCGCTTCGCCGAGACCGGACCCAGTTTCCATGCCCGTCGTCCGATCGCGCGCCTCGATCGCATCATGATCGACGACCGGCTCGATGTCGTCGCGTGCGGCGTCCATGCTTCGCCCGTCGCCCGAACGGCTTCGGATCATCTGCCGATCTGGGCGAGACTGTCGTTCGCCTGACGCGTTTCGGCCCCGTTTCAGCACCTTGTTAAGCTCTTGTCCCTACACTGCCGACATCCATCAGGATGAGAGCAAGGCTGCCGTGGACCATATTTACGAGAGTCCGTTCAAGGTCGAGGATCGTGCGTCGCTGCGCTATCGCGCGCAGCTCGAGGTCATGATTCGCGAACTCGGCGGTCCGGACGAACCGATCCGCCTGATCGATATCTCGGCCCGGGGATTTCGCGGTGAATGCGCGGCGCCGTTCGAGAAGCCCTGCATCCTTTCGCTCGCTTTGCCGGTGTTCGGTGACGTCAAGGCGCGGCTGGTGTGGCGTCGTGACGGCATGATCGGCGCGCAATTCCTGGTGCCGATCGACATGCAGGCCCTGATCAGCGGCGTGAACAACGGCGGCTGAAGCCGTCTTCGGCGGCGAGCGGATTGCGGCGTGGCGCTCGACATCGCCGCGCCATGCTGCCACCGTCCGTCCATGCGGGAGAAGGAGCTTCGGCTGGCGCTCGTCTGCTACGGCGGCATCAGCCTCGCGGTCTACATGCATGGGGTGACCAAGGAAGTCTGGCACCTCGTCCGGGCGAGCCGCGATTTTCATGACGAGACTGGAAGCGGGACCGCGCGCGCGTCCGGCAGCGAACCGGTCTATCGCCGCCTGCTCGAGACGATCGAGCAGCAGGCCGGGCTCAAACTGCGCGTGCTCAACGACATCGTCGCGGGCGCGAGCGCCGGCGGGATCAACGGCGTGTTCCTCGCCCAGGCAATCGTCACCGGCCAGTCGCTCGATCCGCTGACCGACCTGTGGCTGGACCGCGCCGATGTCGAGATCCTGCTTGATCCCGACGCCCAGCCGCTCTCGCGCTTCACCAAATTCTGGGCGCAGCCTTTGGTGTGGATGGCGGCAGGGCGCAGCGGCACGATCGACGAGACCGTCGATGCCGAGACCCGCGGCGAGGTCCGTGCCAAGCTGTCGCGCTTCGTCCGCGCACGCTGGTTCGCGCCGCCCTTTGGCGGCAAGGGCTTCGACGGACTGCTGCTCGACGCGCTCGATGCGATGGAGGCGACCGAGCGTGGTCCCGGCCTGCTGCCGCCCGGTCAGCCGCTCGACCTGTTCGTCACGGTCACCGATTTTCGCGGACATCCGCAAAAGCTGCGCCTGCACAGCCCGTCCGAAGTGATCGAGACCGAGCATCGGCTGACGATCGGCTTCTCGACCGGCGCGCAGCCCGCGGGCCATCTCGCGGACCACGCCGAACTTGCCTTCGCGGCGCGTTCGACGGCGAGTTTTCCGGGCGCATTTCCGCCGTTCATGGTCGGCGAACTCGATGACGTGCTGAAGGAGCGCCGGCGTGCCTGGCCGGGGCGCGATGCCTTCCTCGCGCGCGTGCTGCCGCATCACGCCGCCGCCGGCACCGCGGCCGAGGCCGTCCTGATCGACGGATCGGTGCTCGCCAATGCGCCGTTCCGTCCGGCGATCGAGGCGCTCAAGAATCGTCCGGCGCGGCGCGAGCTCGATCGGCGTTTCGTCTATGTCGATCCCAAGCCGGGGCTGCGCAGCATCAATGTCGGCAGCAAGGCCAATGAGGCGCCGGGCTTCTTCACCACCATCCTCGGTGCGCTTTCGGACATTCCGCGCGAACAGCCGATCCGCGACAATCTCGAAACGATCGAGCAACGGTCGCAGCGCATCGCCCGCACCCGCCGCATCGTCGAAGCGCTTCGCCCCGAGGTCGAAGCAGCGATCGAAACCCTGTTCGGCATGACCTTCTTCCTCGACCGGCCGACCGCGTCGCGCCTCGCCGGCTGGCGGTCCAAGGCGCAGGACAAGGCGGCCAAGCAGGCCGGCCATGCCTATGCCGCCTATGGCCATCTCAAGGTGGCGGCAGTGGTCGACGAGATCGCGCTGCTGTTCGCGCGCTTCGGCACTGGCGGCCATGAAGCGGCCGACGGCTTCCGCCCCCGGATCTGGGCGGCGGTCTCGGCGCTCGGCCTCGACCGCGTCAGCGAGGCCGGCAGTGGCGCGACCGAGGGCGTCATCCTGTTCTTCCGCAGCCACGATCTCGGCTTCCGCATCCGCCGCCTGCGGACGCTCGCGCGCCAGTTCACGCCGATCGAGGAGATGGCCGACTCGCCGTCCCGCACCGAAATGACGGCGATGCGCGACGCGATCTACGACTGCCTCGCGCTCTATCTCGATCGCGAGATCCACGACTTCTACGCGCCGGACCTGCGCGCGGCCGCCGCGAACCCGGATGAGGACATGATCGGCCTGCTCGACCGGCTGGCCGCTGCGCGCGACCTCAAGCGCATCGACCTCGTCGCCGACGACCGCATCGCCGAGGCGCTGGCCGGGCTTCCCAAGGCCGCCCGACGGACCATGTTGCTCGCCTATCTCGGCTTCCCCTTCTACGACCTCGCGACTTTGCCACTGCTGCAGGGCGAAGGCATGGAAGAATTCGATCCGGTCAAGGTCGATCGGATCTCGCCCGAGGATGCGGTGGCGATCCGCGGCGGCGGCGTCGAGGCGACGCTGAAGGGCATCCAGTTCAACAGCTTCGGCGCCTTCTTCAGCCGCGCCTATCGCGAGAACGACTATCTGTGGGGCCGGCTGCACGGCGCCGACCGGCTGATCGACATCGTCATCTCGACGGTGCCGCCCGGCCATGCGATCGGCCCCGACGCGGTCGCCGAGGTGAAGCGCGCGGCCTTCCTGGCGATCGTCGAGGAGGAAGCGCCGCGACTGAAGGCGGTGCCCGAACTGATCGAATCGCTCCGCGACGAGATCGGGTGAGCGGCATTTCCCCTTCCCGCTTCTCATTCCCGCGCCTTTTCCCTACACGGTTTGTAATTCCGGCAAAAACCGCCGAAGGGTTCGCACATGCAATTCCTGCGCACGCTGTTCTGGATACTGATCACCGTGGTGGTCGTCGTCTTCTCGATCCAGAACTGGAAGACCGTCGACATCGCGCTGTCGAGCATCCACATCGAGTTCAATCTGCCCGTCCTGCTGATCGCGACGTTCCTGACCGGGCTGCTGCCGACGCTGATCGTCAACCGGATGGCGCGATGGCGCCTGCTGCGCCGGCTCGAAACCGCCGAGCGCGCGCTCCAGCAGATCGCCGCGCCCGCAGCGCCGCCGCGGCCGGCCGCCGAAGGCCGGCTGCTGCCGCCAGGTTCGGTTCCCTCCGCCGTTCCACCGGGTGTCTCATGAGCAGTTCGATTTACGTCGCCCTCGATACGCCCGATCTCGAGCGGGCGAAGGCGCTTGCGCTCAAGGTCAAGAACCATGTCGGCGGCATCAAGCTGGGTCTCGAATTCTTCTCGGCCAACGGCCGCGCGGGCGTTCGCGACATGGCGGCCCTCGGCCTGCCGATCTTTCTCGATCTCAAGCTCCACGACATCCCCAACACGGTCGCCAAGGCGGTCCAGGCGCTGCGTCCGCTCGATCCCGCGATCCTGACCGTCCACGCCGCCGGCGGCCGGGCGATGATGGAGGATGCCAAGGCGGCGGCGCCAACCGGGACCAAGGTCGTCGCGGTGACGGTGCTGACCAGTCTCGATGATGACGACCTCGTCGCGATCGGCCTGCGCGGCGATTCGCATGAACAGGTCCTGCGGCTGACCGAGCTCGCGCGCGAGGCCGGCCTCGACGGCGTGGTCTGCTCCGGCGAGGAAGTGCGCGCGGCCAAGAAACTGTGGCGCGACGGCTTCTTCGTCGTCCCCGGCGTGCGCCCGGCCAATGGGAACGCGGGCGACCAGAAGCGCGTCGTGACCCCACGCCAGGCGCTGGACGACGGCGCGTCGATCCTCGTGGTGGGACGGCCGATCACCCAGGCCGAGGATCCCGACCAGGCAGCGCGGGCGATCGAGGCGACATTGTAATCCCGGTACCTGCCGAAACGGAAGCGGGTGGAAAGAGCCTCGGTGCGCGCCTATTGGTTCGAGATCCACAACCGCAACGCCGGCCGCACGCCCCAAGTGGCCGGCTACGGCCATTATGACGACGAGTTGCGCAAGGTGGACGGCGAATGGCTGTTCGCCTTCCGCCGGATCAACACCGAGGCGATCGAAAGCCGCGCGGCGGCGATGGAAAATCCGGGCTGGTTGGATGTGGGGCGCTAAAACCGGGCGTGCTCGCGCCGAGTCGCGCATACCGAGCGAGCGACACCTGGGTTCCGGCCTTCGCCCATGGGTGCAGGTTAACATCCGGGTGCCCAGAATTCGTGGGTTGCTGGCGACTCAACACCCCAAACCGTCATTCCCGCGCAGGCGGGAACCCATGCGTCCGCCCGATGAACGTTGGTGATCTATGCCAAAAATGGGTCCCCGCCTGCGCGGGGATGACGGGAAGGGGGGATGGGTCACGTGTCAAAACTCACGCTTTTCTGCCGTCCGGACATTATCCTGGCGCCAATGGGCCTTTGCTGGGAAACGGCGAGGTTCAGGTCAGCACGACGATCAGCCAGATGGCGCCCGCCAGCAACAGAAGCAGGAACAGGCACCCCAATCCCTTCGCAATCCTCGGATGCAACTGCCGGAACGCGTGGCCGAACAGTGCAGCGACGATATCGCCGAGGATATCGGCGACAAAGCCGACGTTCCTTCGACGATGCCATCGACCATGCTGCCCTCCCCAACCCGCCAAGGCTGCCACAGCCGCACTTGGCCGACAAGCAATCGCTGGTTTCCCTTACTGCCCTCCCCGTCGTAGAGGCACCGCATGCCCCGAATCAGTGCGAAAATCTGCGGTCTCTCGACCCTCGACACGGTCGGTGCCGCGGTCAGCCACGGCGCGAGCCATGTCGGCTTCGTCTTCTTTCCGAAGAGTCCGCGCCATCTCGATCCCGATCAGGCGCGGGCGCTGGCGGCGATCGTGCCGGCGCACGTGGCCAAGGTTGCAGTGGTGGTCGACGCCGATGACGATTTGCTCGCGCGCATCGCGAGCTTCGTCGACGTCTTCCAGCTCCACGGCGCCGAGCCGCCGGCCCGCGCCGCCGCCGTCAAGATGCTGACCGGCCGCAAGATCTGGAAGGCGGTGTCCGTCCGCACCCGCGCCGATCTCGCCGCCGCCGCGTCATTCGGCGGCGCCGTCGATCGCATCCTCTATGATGCGAAGACGCCGGCCAATGCCGTGCTTCCCGGCGGCATGGGCCTGCGCTTCGACTGGAAGCTGCTCGACGGTTTCGATCATCCGCTGCCATGGGCGCTCTCCGGCGGACTCGATGCCGGCAATGTCGCCGACGCCGTCGGCATCACCGGCGCGCGGCTGGTCGACGCGTCGTCGGGCGTCGAATCCGCCCCCGGCATCAAGGACGTCGCGAAGATCGCGGCGTTCCTGAAGGCGGTCGGGAAGCTATGACCGCGCTCGACACGACCGGATGAGATGCTAAACGCCTCGCTTATGACCCTGCCAAACAGTCTCAGATCACAGCCCGACGAGCGCGGGCATTTCGGCCAGTTCGGCGGCCGCTACGTCGCCGAGACGCTGATGCCGCTGATCCTCGACCTCGAGCGCGAATATCGCGCCGCGCAGGTCGACCCGGCATTCAAGGCCGAACTCGACCATCTGCTCAAACATTATGTCGGCCGCCCCAGCCCGCTCTATTTCGCCGAGCGGACCACCGCGGCGCTGGGCGGCGCCAAGGTCTATTTCAAGCGCGAGGAGCTGAACCACACCGGCGCGCACAAGATCAACAATTGCATCGGCCAGATCCTGCTCGCCCGCCGCATGGGCAAGACGAAGATCATCGCCGAGACCGGCGCAGGCCAGCATGGCGTCGCCACCGCGACGGTCGCCGCGCTGTTCGGCCTGTCCTGCACGATCTTCATGGGCGCGGTCGACGTCGCCCGCCAGCAGCCCAACGTGTTCCGGATGAAGCTGCTCGGCGCCGAGGTGGTCGCGGTCGAATCGGGCGCGAAGACGCTCAAGGATGCGATGAACGAGGCGCTGCGGCACTGGGTCACCAATGTCCACGACACCTTCTACATCATCGGCACGGTCGCGGGGCCGCATCCCTATCCCGAGCTCGTCCGCGATTTCCAGGCGGTGATCGGCAAGGAAGCGCGCGAGCAGATCCTCGAAGCCGAGGGCCGGCTGCCCGACATGCTGATCGCCCCGGTCGGCGGCGGATCGAACGCGATCGGCCTGTTCCATCCGTTCCTCGACGACCCCGGTGTCGAGATCATCGGTGTCGAGGCCGCCGGTGACGGTCTCGAAACCGCGCGCCATGCCGCCAGCCTCGCCGGCGGATCGCCCGGCGTGCTCCACGGCAACCGCACCTATTTGCTGCAGGACGAGGACGGCCAGATCACCGAGGCGCATTCGATCTCCGCGGGTCTCGACTATCCCGGCATCGGCCCAGAACATGCGTGGCTGCACGACATCGGTCGCGTTCGCTATGTCCCGGTCACCGATGCCGAGGCGCTCGCCTCGTTCCAGCGCGTCTGCCAGCTCGAGGGCATCATCCCCGCGCTCGAATCGGCGCACGCCACCGCGGCGGCGGAGAAACTCGTGCCCGCCATGGCCAAGGACAAGATCGTCATCGTCAATCTGTCCGGGCGCGGCGACAAGGACATCTTCACCGTCGCGGATGCGCTGGGGGTGAAGCTGTGAGCGATCGCATCACCGCCGCCTTCGCCCGCGCGCGCGGCGAAAACCGCGCGGCGCTGGTCACCTTCGTGACCGGCGGCGATCCGACGCCCGCCGATACCGCCGCGATCCTCGACGCGCTCGTCGAAGGCGGGGCCGATTTGATCGAGCTCGGCATGCCGTTCACCGATCCGATGGCCGACGGCCCCGCGATCCAGCGCGCCAATCTGCGCGCGCTCGCGGCCGGCACCACCACTGCGGCCTTGCTCGACATCGCCCGTGCGTTTCGGACCCGTCATCCGGAAATGCCGCTGGTGCTGATGGGCTATGCCAATCCGATGGTGCGGCGCGGTCCGGCATGGTTCGCCGCCGCCGCGCGCGACGCCGGCGTCGATGGCGTGATCTGCGTCGACATTCCCGCCGAGGAGGATGATGCGCTCGGGCCGGCCTTGCGCGATGCCGGCATCCATTCGATCCGGCTGGCGACGCCGACCACCGATGTCGCGCGGCTGCCGGCCGTGCTCGCCGGCGCGTCGGGCTTCCTTTATTATGTCTCGGTCGCCGGCATCACCGGGCAGCAGCAGGCCGCGCAGGATTCGATCGACAGCGCCGTCGCGCGGCTGAAGGCCGGGACCGACCTGCCGATCGCCGTCGGATTCGGCGTGCGCACGCCCGAACAGGCGCTGGCGATCGGCCGCGTCGCCGACGGCGTCGTCGTCGGTTCGGCGATCGTCGATCTCGTCGCCGCGCATGGCGCCGGTGCCGCCGGGCCGGTGCGCGCCTGTGTCGCGTCGCTCGCCGCGGCCCTGGCCTGCGCCCGCCAGGAGGAAGCCGCATGAGCTGGCTCAACCGCGTCCGTCAGTCGATCCCGTTCATCGCCAAGCGCGAGACCGCCGACAATCTGTGGCACAAATGCCCGGGCTGCGGGCAGATGGTGTTCCTCAAGGAATATGAGGAAAATCTCTCGGTCTGCCCGAAATGCGAACATCATGGCCGGATCGGCGCCAAGATCCGCTTCCGCCAGATCTTCGACGAGGGCGGCTGGCAGCTGCTCCACGCACCGCAGGTCGCGCTCGATCCGCTCAAATTCCGCGATTCGAAGCGCTATATCGACCGGATCAAGGCGGCACGCGCCGCGACCGGCGAGCCCGACGCGCTGCTCAACGCCGAGGGCCGGATCATGGGCCACAAGGCGGTAGTCGGCGTCCAGGATTTCGCCTTCATGGGCGGATCAATGGGGCTCGGCGTCGGCGCGGCGTTCGTCGCCGGCGTCCGCGCGGCACTGAAGGCGCACGTGCCTTATGTGATCTTCACCGCCGCCGGCGGCGCGCGCATGCAGGAGGGCATCCTCTCTCTGATGCAGATGCCCAAAACCACCGTCGCGATCGCCGAACTGCGCGAGGCCGGCCTGCCCTATATCGTCGTGCTGACCGATCCGACCACCGGCGGCGTCACCGCCAGCTACGCCATGCTAGGCGACGTCCAGATCGCCGAGCCCGGCGCGCTGATCGGCTTCGCCGGCCAGCGCGTGATCGAGAGCACGATCCGCGAGAAACTGCCCGAGGGCTTCCAGCGCGCGGAATATCTGCTCGAGCATGGCATGCTCGACATGGTCACCCACCGCAAACAGCTGCGCGAGACGCTGGGCCAACTGATCGGTTATCTCGCGCCGGAGCAGGTCGCGGCTTGAGCAATTCTCCCTCTCCCCTCCGGGGAGAGGGTCGGGGAGAGGGGCCTGTCCCGCCGCGGCTCCTCTGCCAAACACCCCCTCTCCCAACCCTCTCCCCGGAGGGGAGAGGGCTAAAGGGCTATAATGGACCACGCCGTCTCTTCCGATCCCGCCGTCCAGCGCCAGCTCGACCGGCTGACGATGTTGTCGCCCGGCCGCGACATCCTCGGGCTGGAGCGCATCACCGAGCTGCTCGGCCGGCTCGGCAACCCGCATCGCGGCTTGCCGCCGGTGTTCCATGTCGCGGGCACCAATGGCAAGGGATCCACCTGCGCCTATCTGCGTGCCGCGGTCGAGGCGGCCGGACTGACGGCGCATGTCTATACCAGCCCGCATCTCGTCCGCTTCAACGAGCGCATCCGCATCGCAGGCCGGCTGATCGACGATGCCCAACTCGCGCCGCTGCTCGCCGAGGTGCTCGACGGATCGGCCGACATCGCGCCCAGCTTCTTCGAGGCGACCACCGCCGCCGCCTTCCTCGCCTTCGCGCGCCATCCGGCCGATGCCTGCATCGTCGAGGTCGGCCTCGGCGGGCGGCTCGACGCGACCAATGTGATCGAACGTCCCGTCGTCTGCGGCATCGCGCGGCTGGGGATCGATCATCAGTCCTTCCTCGGCGACACCCTCCTGCAGATCGCGCGCGAGAAGGCCGGCATCGCCAAGCCCGGCGTGCCGCTGCTGATGCTCGACCACTCCGAAGCGCTGATCGATGCAGCGTTCGAAGTCGCCGAGGCGGCGAGCGCGCCCTTCTTTCCCGCGGGCCGGCGCTGGATGTACGCCAAATATCGCGAGCGCCTGAACTATCGCGACGAGCAGGGCCTGCTGATCACGCCGCTGCCACGGCTGCCCGGCGCGCACCAGCGCGACAATCTGGCGCTCGCCATCGCGATGCTGCGGCACCAGGATGCCGTGCTGCTGCCGCTGTCGGCGCTGAAGGCCGCGCCGCTCTGGGCGCAATGGCCGGCGCGGCTGCAACTGCTCGACGCGGGGCCGCTGACCGCGCTGCTGCCGCCGGGCAGCCGCGTCTGGCTCGATGGCGGGCATAACCCTTCCGCCGGCGAGGCGATCGCCGCGCATTTCCGCGACGGCCTGCCCGCCGCCCGGCCACTCCACCTCGTCGCCGGAATTCTCGCCAACAAGGATCCGGCCGGACTCCTCGCGCCGTTCGCCGATATCGCGACCAGCCTCCACGCCGTGCCCGTGCCCGGCCACGATCATCATCCGCCCGAATCGCTCGCACTGCTGTCGAGCGACCTCGGCATCGCCGGGCGGGCCGCCGCCGATCCGGCCGACGCGCTCGCCCGCATCGCGCGTGACGGCGACCCCGCTTCGCCGCCATCGGTGCTGATCCTGGGCTCGCTCTATCTCGCCGGCGGCGTCCTCGCAGCCAATGATCAGTCACCGGACTGAATGCACATTATTGCGATTGACTTGCAATAGCTCATACGGAAAGATCGTCGCGTCAACGACAGGCGAGACGAATCATGACCGAACAAGCCGAAACCGAAGACCTGCTGATCCAGCCAGTCCCCGGCGAGCGGGTCGATCGCGCCATATTGTTCGCGATGCGACGGATGGCCTCGGGCGGCCTCAACGATGCGCATGCCGCCCACGCTCTGTTCGCGGTCTTCGGCCGCGTCCATCGGCGGCCGATGATCCTGCTGCGCGCGCTGATGGCGGAACTGGCGCGCAGTTCGCGCAACCGCATCATGGTCGCGCCGTGCTGCTGCGGGCGGATGACGCATGGCGAGGCGATGCTGATCTCCGCGATCGCCGTTGCGGCGGAGAACCCGCGCCGTGCGCACAGCCGGCTGACGCTCGTGCTCGGCACCACCGATTGCCTGGGCGCGCTGACCAGCGCGCAGGCCCTGGGCCAGGCGCTGGAGGATCTCGGACGCCCGCTCAGCCTCTGAGCGTTTTCAACTCCCGCGCCGCCCAGTCATACATGTCGCGCTCGGCAAAGCGCTGCGTACGATCGAGCCGCTTCGACCGGCGTTCGACATCCTCGAGTAACGCGCGGGCGCGTGTCCGGTCGCCGGTCTCGATCAGCAAGGCGGCATAACGGCAGCGCGCCTCCTCTCCGGCGATCCGCGTCACCACATCCTCATAGAGCGCGATCGCATCGGCGCGGCGGCCGAGCTCGGCGAGGATGCGCGCCTTGAGCAGCAGGAGTTGATCGCCGTCGGCGCTCCCGGCCGCCAGTGGCAGGCGCTCGACGATCGCGAGCGCTTCGCCCGCATCGCCACTCTCGAACAGCGCCCGCGCCAGCCGCGCCTCGACGCGCGGGTCGTCGATCGGCGTCATGGCGAGAGCCGTACGATATTCGGCGATCGCCTCACCGTGGCGGCCGAGATCGGCGAGCGCATCGGCCAAAGCGACGCGGTTGGCGATGGTGTCGGCCAGTTCGAGCCGCTCGCGCGCGGTGCGCAAAATCCGTTCGGGATCGAGCTTCGCCAGCGCGGCGCCGCGGGCGGTCCGCACATGACGATTGCCACCCAACCCCGGCAGGATCTCGACGAAGAAATAGACCGCACAGCCGATCAGCGAAAAGAACAGGATCAGGAACAGCCACGCGGTATTGCGGCCGTTGCGGATGACATGCACGGCACAGACGATCTGGACGATGATCGACAGTCCGATCCAGTGCATCTTCACGCCCCCAGTTGCGCTGTGAGTCTCAGCGTGACCGAGCCGAAGGCGCGAATCAAGGCGCGGGACGCCGTTCTAGTCGAATATGTCCTTCTCGACCGGCTCCTTGCCGGCACTGCCGATCGACTGATCGATCAGGCCCGCGCGCATCATCAGCCAGAACAGCAACAGGCCGGGCAAGGCGATCAAGGTGGTGAACAGATAGAAGTTCACATAGCCCATCGATTCGATCAGCGCACCGGCGGTGGTGCCGGTCAGCAGCCGTCCGACGATGCTCGAGGCGGCCGAGATCAATGCATATTGAGCGGCGGTGAAGCGCAGGTCGGTCAGCGCCGAGAAATAGGCGACCACCGTCACGCCGCCGATGCCGCTCGCGAAATTCTCGAAGCCGATCGCGCCCGCCATGCCGATATTGCTGTGACCCATCGCGGCCAGGATCGCGAAGCTGAAGTTGGAGATCGCCATCAGGAACAGGCTGACCAGCACCGATCTCTTCATGCCGAGGCTGGCATAGAGGAAGCCGCCCGCGAAGATGCCGAGCAGATAGGCCCAGAAGCCGACGCCGACGTCGAAGATCGCGATCTCGTCATTGGTGAAGCCGAGATCGTCGAACAGCAGCCGGAAGGTTAGGTTGGCGAGCGTGTCGCCGATCTTGTGGAGCAGGATGAACAGCAGCACCAACAGTGCGCCGCGGCGCTGGAAGAATTCGAGGAACGGACCGATGATCGACGCACCAAGCTCGCCGATCCCCTTGCGCGCGGTCGGACTCTTGTGGCGCACCGGCTCGCCGACGATCAGGCCGGTCAGCATCGCCGGCAGCGCGAACACCGCGCAGGCGAGATAGGCAGCTTCCCACCCGATCCGCGCCGACAGCACCAGCGCCAGCGCGGCCGCAGCCACTGAACCGATCCGCCAGCCATATTGGGTCATGCCCGATCCCACGCCGAGCTGGCGCGGCTCGAGGATCTCGATGCGATAGGCGTCGATGACGATATCGTAGGTGGCGCCCGCGAATCCGACGAACACCGCCGCCCATGCTGTCCACCACAGATCGGTCTTCGGATCGGCGAGCGCGAGATTGGCGACCGCGGCGATCACCAGCAATCCCGCGACGATCAGCCACGAGACACGCTGTCCCAACCGCCCGAGCAGCGGGATTCGCACGCCATCGACGATCCACGCCCACAGGAATTTGAAATTATAGACGAGGAAGGCGAGCGCGAAGGTCGTCACCGTCTTCTTGTCGATGCCGCTCTGGGCCAGCCGCGTCGTCAGGGTCGCCGCGATCATCGCATAGGGAAAGCCAGACGAGACGCCGAGGAAGAAGGCCGCGAGCGGCGCTTTCTCGACATAGGGCTTGATGCCTGCGATCAGTCGATTGGGCGCGGGGTCGGCGGCGTGTGTCGGGCTCGTCATCGCGCGCGACCATAAAGCAGCATCCCGCCCCGTCCAGCCCACCCCGCCCAGAGTTGTGCGATCGACATCCGCCCTGAGCCGATTGCATATCGGCGGCAGGCGGGCATATGAATGGCGATGATCCCAAATGAGGCGCGCCTGCCCGCGCACCGTTCCGACACGAGCCGGCATTTTGACGACGGCTTTCGGGGCACGATCGGCAGCGCATCACGACCGCCATGCGGACGGTCGGTAGCGTGGGAGCGCCATGAACGACGTTAGGCACATTCGGCTACCCGAAGGCGCGCGATGAAGATCATTCCGGTCGGCGTGCTGGCGGCATCCGATATGATCCCCGATCATGTGAAGCTGCTCGATCGCAGCACAATCGCGATCATTGCGGCGATACTCTGCCTCGGTTCGTTGATGCTGTTCTGGCCGGGATATGCCGGGTTCGATGCGATCGATCAGTACCAGCAGGCGATGAGTGGCCGTTACAACGACTGGCATCCACCCGCTATGGCGCGACTCTGGTCGATTCTGCATCAATCCTTCGGCGGTGTCACCGCGCCGATGTTCGCAGTTCAGATACTGTCATACTGGTTTGGACTCGGCTTGTTCGCGGCGGCACTTGTGCGCGAACGAAGGCCGGGCGCGGGGCTGGCGATCCTGACGATCGGTGCGTTCCCGCCGTTCCTCGGCTGGCAAGTCGAAGTCCTGAAAGACAGTCAGATGATCGGCACGCTTGTCGCGGCGATGGGGCTGGTCGCGACCTACCGTCTGCGTGGAGTGCGCATGCCGCGCGCGAGCGTGGCAGCGGTGATCGTGCTGATCGGCTATGGCACGCTGGTGCGCGGCAACGGCGCCTTCGCGACCGTCCCGCTCGCGGTCATGCTCGTACCGCGGCTATCGACGCGGTGGCGGATCGCGATTGCAAGCATCGCCATCGTCATTGGCCTGTTCGCGTTACCGATGTTCAACCAGCATGTCCTGGGTGCGGCGGCCAGCAGGGTGCAGCGCAGCCAGCCGATCTTCGATCTCGCCGGCATCGCCATGAATGGTGGCGATGGAACCGGTCTGACACGCTCCGAACGCGCGGCGATTCGCGACGGCCATTGCTACAAGCCCTATTTCTGGGACCCGCTCGGTCATGCACGGCGCTGCGGGCCTGCACTGTCACGACTGATGACGGAGCCGATGTCGGCCCTGATCGGCAACTGGATGCGGGCCATCGTGCAGAATCCGACCGCCTATCTGCGGCATCGAACGGCGCATCTGAACGCAACCGAACGGCTGATCGTGCCGCGTCGCTGGCTGCGCGGCGCGCCCGCGACACTGAGCTGGCAACCGGGCCACGATACCGAAACGACGGCCGACGATTTCATCATCGCCGAACCCGGCCCGCTCGCAAAGCGCTTTCAATACCAGGTGGGCCGTCTGGCGGACACACCCTTGTGCTGGCCGATATTCTGGGTCGCGCTGGCGCTGACCGGTTTGTGCGCACTGCGAAAATCTCCGGCCGGCCCGGTTCGCGCGCTGGCGCTGGTGCTGCTGGTTTCCGCACTGGCGCTGGATGCAAGCTTCGTGGTGCTGAGCATTTCGTCTCCGCTGCGCTATCATTTATGGCCTATGCTGGCGACGGCGCTGGCCTTCGTGCTGCTTCTCTCCGAGCGATCGGGGTCGCCAAGGGTCTGGATGGCCGGCGGTCTCGCGGTAACGCTCGTCATTGCGACCCGCACTGCCGCGCGACTGATTTTGCCGCCCGCGTCGAAAACCTATAGCGGCATGCTCCAGTGAGGCGCCGCATTACGGTTTTGCCCTCGCCAGAGCGATCCGGATCATCGCTCGACGCCCGCAATTGCATATCCGGATGCGGCGCGCCTAAGAACGGCGATGGACCGACCCAATTACATCACCCCGGCCGGCTATTTGCGCCTGCGCCAGGAATATGATGCGCTGTACCGCGTCGAACGGCCGCAACTCGTCGAGACGATCTCATGGGCCGCGGGCAATGGCGATCGTTCGGAGAATGGCGACTATATCTATGGCCGCAAGCGGCTGCGGGAGATCGATCGCACGCTCGACCGGCTGTCGCGGCGGATGAAGGCGGCCAAGGTGATCGACCCGGCGCAGCAGCCCGATCGGTCGCGCGTCTATTTCGGCGCCACCGTCACCATCGCCGACGAACATGATGCCGAACGCGTGCTGACCATCGTCGGCGACGACGAGGCCGATGCCGGCGCCGGCCTGATCGGCTGGGGATCGCCGATCGCGCGCGCGCTGCGCGGCGCCGCCATCGGCGATGTCCGGCCAATCGATCTGCCCGGCGGGGTCAAGGAGTATGAGGTGATGAAGATCGCCTATCCCGGCGCCTGTCCCGGCGGCTGAAGCCCGGCAGGCCCGGTCGTCGCGCGACCGCAGGCCGCGGCGATGCGGCTGCGGAAGCGTTCGGCACCGGCGCGCGTGAGGTGGATGCCGTCGGCGATCGTGGCGCCCTGGCCGGTGACCGGCGGCACATAGCCAAAGCCGCGATCCCTGGCGATCCGCTCGATATCGGCTGAAGCCGCCGCGCTGTTCGGAACGCCCATCAGCAGGATCTGCGCGGCCGGCAGCCCGGCGACGAGGCTCGCATAATCCTGCCGGAAGCCGGCAAGTCCGGCGTCGCCTGCCCGGAGATCATTGGTGCCGACTGCGACCAGCAGGATATGCGGCCGAAGTTTCGGCAGGACCGCCGCAGCGACGCCGGCGACATCGGCGATGCGCGCGGCCGGGACCGCCGCATTGAAGCCGCGGCCGCATGCCGAATCGAGGTAGACCGACGCCGCGATGCTGTCACCGAGCACGACGAAGTCGACTCTGCCCGCGGCTGCGGCCGCCTGCGTGACCTGAAGCACGCGCGTATCGACCATCTGTTCGATCTGCCGGGCGGGCGGCGGCGGACATGGCGGCCGATGCCAGCGATCATAGCCGACGCCGACGCCGGCGGCGAAGATCGCGATCCCCGCCGCCGCGTATCCCAGCATGCGCGCAGATTTACCCATCAGCCGATTCTCCCCCGCCGGCGCCGTGCCGGCCTAGTCCGGCCGTGCATAGAGCTTTTCGTGATATCGGACCCATGCGGCCAGCCGGCCGACCACCTCCGGCCGCATCCGCGCCGCCTCCTTATCCAGATTGCGCCTTTCCAGCGGGTCGGCGCGGACGTCATAGGCTGTCAGGCGATCGCGCGACGTGTCGAGCGCATATTTGCGGCCATTCTCGTAATAGCCGGCGAGCATCCGGCGGTTGGTGGCGAAGAAATAGGCGCGCGGCGACCGGTTGGCCTCGAACAGTCCGCGCCCCTGCCAGCCCGGCGGACGGCGTAGGCCGATGGCGTCGAGGATGGTGGGCGCGACGTCGACCAGCCCGCCGGCGGTGTCGCGAACCTGATGGTGGAACATTGTCGGGTTCGAGAGGATCAGCGGCACCCGCACCTCCTCGTCGAACAGCGAATTGGCATGCGCGATATAGCCATGCTGGCCGAACGCCTCACCATGATCGCCGACGACGACGATCAACGTCGTCTCGATCAGCCCGTTGGCGCGCAGATGGTCGATGACGCTGCCCAGTGCCGCATCGCTGGCGTGCAGCGCGTTGACGTAGCGGCTGTGGAACGGCGTGTCGGCCGGGACCTCGAGATCGTCGTCGAGCGGATAATAGGGCCAGTGCGTGTTGCCGGTCCACAGCATCGCGAAGAACGGTTTGCCCGCTCCGTCGCCGATCCAGCGGTTGACCGCGGCCGCCATGCAGCGGTCGTCGAGACTGTCGAGATTGGTGCGTTTCGCCTCGACGATATGCCGATCCTGGTTGCACGGGATCGTCGTCATGTCCTGCATGACGTCGAAGCCGCCCTGCGTTTTCAGGAACAGATCGACGTTCTGGTAGGCGAGATCGCCGGACATGAACAACCCGGTCCGCCTGCCCGCCTCCTGCAGGTGCCGGTTGAACATGGCGAAGGGCAGATCACGCAGCGTCTGCGTTTCGCGCTCGATCGTGAAGGTCGGATATCGGCTGGTCAGCAGCGAGAACATCGATTTGGTCGATGCCGGACCATGGGCGTAGATTCGCGTGAAGCTCAGTCCGCCGGCACGAAGCGCATCGATGTTCGGCGTCACCGCCACGCGCCGGCCGGTACGGTCGATCGCCGTGGCGTCGTAGATATTGGCGGCGCCGACCGACTCGAGGACGACCAGCAGCACGTTGCGCACGGCCCCGGCCGCTGGCAGTGGCGCTGCGGCCGGCGGCGCGGTGACGACACGGAAATCGTCGTCGCCATAGGGTGTCGCGATCGTCGAAAGCATGGTCGCGTGCGCGGCGAGCGTCGTGCTGACCAGTTCCCTGAGCGGATTCACCGTCCGGCCGGGCTCGAGCGGTTCGGGACGGCCATGCAGCGCGATGAGATAGCCGGCGACCAGCACGCATGCGGCGATCGCGGCGATGGGCATCGCCCGCGGATGATGCAGCCGCTGCCCTATCGCCTCCAGCAGGCGCGGGCCGAACAGCACGGCGACGACGCTGGCGATCAGCAAGGCGAGGAACGGCAAGGTGATCACCAGATCGACCGAACTGCGCGCGGTGAAGCTCCGCAGCAGATCGGCGTAATAGATCCATTGATAGGTCAGCGCCCCGCCGAGCATCGCGAGCGCGCGCGTGTTGACGCACAGCATGATCGCCATGACGACGGCATAGACGAGATGAAGCGCCGCCAGCATCGCGCCGAGCAGCCGCCAGCGCCGTGTCAGGACGAATGCCGCGGCAAACCCGCCGGCAGCGGCCGCTATGACCGCGATATCGTCATAAGCGTTCGGCAGCGCCTGTTTCAGCACGCGCATCGGACTCGCCGCGCGCATGTCCGACGCGGTGAGCAGGCGCATCCACACTGCGATCGCCATCAATATGATGCCGGTCGATGCCACTCTGATCAGCGATGACCGCCAGGATCTGGAAATTGGTTTCGGGCGCGGCGCCCCGGAATCATCGGTCATGTCACCTTTCTGTCACGAAAAGTGCGCGATGATCCAGTCCGAGCAGGATCGATCCGGACGGGACGCCGCGGACCGTCATTCGGCAATCTCAGCGCTGGCGCAATTCCCGCGCCACCCGCTGCAATCCGGCGTCGATCTCGCGATCGGTCAGCCGCAGGTCATGGTCGCGATCGGCATAGCGGCGGAACCAGGCATTGGCCTCGCGCGCCCGGTCGCTGCCGATCTCGCCATTATCATTGCGATCGAAGCGCGCGAGCACCAGCGCCTGGCCGGCGCGCGATCCGCCGAGCCAGGGATCGAGATCGCGCGCGCCGGTGCCGCCGACGCCGGCGCCGCCATATTGACCGCCCTGGTAGGAAGGATAGCCATCGCTGCCTCCATAGCCGCGGTCGTCATAAGTCGCACAGCCCGCGACCAGCGCGAGCGGGGCGACCGTGGCGAATATGCGAAATGGTGGCATCGATGGCGCTCCCCTTTGGTTGCGCCATCTTAACCAAAATAAACGCGCTGCCGGAAGCCAGGCGATTCAGCCTGTCCCGATCCGGGACCCGAAGGCGGTGCGCGCAAGCACCATCAACTCGGGGTCGAGTTCGGGCGGCTTCATCGACACCGTTTTCTCGAGGCGGTCGGCGATATAGGTCAACGCCGCGATCCTGGCTGCCTTCTTGTTGTTGCCGTCGATCGGCTGCCACGGCGCCCAGCGCGTGTCGGTGCGGCGGAACATCGCGTCGATCGCCTTCAGATAATCGTCGCGGCGCGCGCGGTTGCGATAGTCTTCCTTGCCGGTCTTCCAGCGCTTCCAGGGATTTTCGAGTCGCTCGATCAGCCGTTCGTCCTGCTCCTCCTGCGTCACATGGACGAACAGCTTGACGATGACGGCACCGGCATCCTTCTGCTGCGCTTCGAACTCGTTGATCTCGTCATAGCCGCGCTTCCACTGCGCCTCGGTGCAGAAGCCCTCGACCCGCTCGACGAGGACGCGGCCATACCAGCTGCGATCGAACACCGCGATTTCGCGCGTGCCCGGCAGCTTGCTCCAGAAGCGCCACAGGAAATGGCGTTCTTTCTCATCTTGTGTCGGCGCCGCGATCGGCCAGACCCGGAAAAAGCGCGGATCCCATTCCGCGGTCATCCGCTTGATGATGCCGCCCTTGCCCGACGCATCCCAGCCTTCGAGCAGGATGATCGCCTTGCCGCCGTTGACGATGAAGGCCGACTGGATTCGCGCGAGCCGCAACTGCACCGCCTCCAGCGCATCGGAAAAGTCGCCGTCGAATTTGGCGCCTTTCTCATATTCCTCGAGGTCGATCGCCATGTTCGCTCCTGCCGCCCCGCTATCCTGCAAAGCGGCCCGACTGGCAAGCCGGACGCGGGGTGGCCGCTCAGCCTTTGCTCGGCTCCATCACCCGGATGTGCAGTTCGCGCAGTTGCTTCGGCGTCGCCGGCGCCGGCGCGTTCATCATCAGGTCCTCGGCCTTCTGGTTCATCGGGAAGACGATGACCTCGCGGATGTTGGGCTCGTCCGCCAGCAGCATGACGATGCGGTCGATGCCCGGCGCCGATCCGCCGTGCGGTGGCGCACCGAACTTGAACGCGTTGATCATGCCCGAGAAATTTTCGTCGACCTGGTCCTGGCTGTAGCCGGCGATCTCGAACGCCTTGTACATGATCTCGGGCCGATGGTTCCGGATCGCACCCGAACTCAGCTCCACCCCGTTGCAGACGATGTCGTATTGATAGGCGAGGATGTCGAGCGGATCCCTGGTCTCCAGCGCCTCCAGCTCGCCCTGCGGCATCGAGAAGGGGTTGTGGCTGAAGTCGATCTTCTTCGCGTCCTCGTCATATTCGAACATCGGGAAATCGACGATCCAGCAGAATTCGAACCGCTTCGGATCGATCAGCCCGAGCAGCTCGCCGGTGCGCGTGCGCGCCAGCCCGGCGAGCTTCGCGGCGTCGGCTTCCTTGCCGGCGGCGAAGAACACGCCGTCGTCGGGCCCGAGACCCAGTTCGGCGACCAGCTTCGCGGTCGCCTCATCGCCGTGATTCTTGGCGATCGGGCCGCTCGGCACGCCGCCCTTCATGTTGATATAGCCCAGACCGGTGAAGCCCTGCCCGCGCGCCCATTCGTTCATCTCGTCGAAGAATTTGCGGCTGCCCGCCCCCGCGCCCGGTGCCGGGATCGCGCGGACCTTGCCGCCGCCCTCGACGATCCGCGCGAAGATGCCGAAGCCCGAGCCGATGAAATGGTCGGAGACGTCGGTGATCAGGATCGGGTTGCGCAGATCGGGCTTGTCATTGCCATATCTGAGCATCGATTCGGCATAGGGGATGCGCCGGAACGGCAGCGCCGACACCTGCCGCTCGCCGGCGAATTCCTCGAACACGCCGTGCAGCACCGGCTCGATCGCCGCGAACACATCGTCCTGCGTGACGAAGCTCATCTCGAAATCGAGCTGGTAGAACTCTCCGGGCGAGCGGTCGGCGCGGGCGTCCTCGTCGCGGAAGCAGGGCGCGATCTGGAAATAGCGGTCGAAGCCGGCGACCATCAGCAGCTGCTTGAACATCTGCGGCGCCTGCGGCAGCGCATAGAATTTGCCGGGATGGACGCGGCTGGGCACGAGATAGTCGCGCGCGCCCTCGGGGCTCGACGCGGTCAGGATCGGCGTCTGGAACTCCATGAAGCCCTGGTCGATCATCCGCCGGCGGATCGACGCGATCACGCTCGACCGCAGCACGATGTTGCGGTGCAGCCGCTCGCGGCGCAGATCGAGATAGCGGTAGCGCAGGCGGATATCCTCGGGATAATCGGCCTCGGTCGCCACCGGCATCGGCAGTTCCTGCGCCGCCGACTGCACGATGACCTCGCGGGCGAACACCTCGATCTCGCCGGTCGGGAGCGTCGGATTGGTCGTCGACTCCGAGCGCCGCTTGACGACGCCGTCGATCGTGACGACCGATTCGACCCGCATCGACTCCAGCGCGGGCAACGCCGGCGAGTCGGAATCGGCAACGATCTGGGTGATGCCGTAATGATCGCGCAGATCGACGAACAGCACCCCGCCATGATCGCGCTTGCGATGGACCCAGCCCGACAGGCGGACGGTCTCACCGACGTCGGCGGCGCGCAATTCCGCGCATTTATGGGTGCGATAGGCGTGCATGATCGTGCTCGTTTTTCAGAATGGACCGGCCGAGCCGGGAAAGCGCGCGTAACACAGGCGATGGCTGGCTTTGTCAAGCCGCGGCTGTGCGGTGCAGACGCCGACGCGCGGCCATTTGAATCTGGGCGATCCCGTTCTATGGGAACGCGATGGAGATTCACCCGCTTATCGAAGACAGTCGGACGCTCGCCGAACTCTGCAGCCGTCTCGCCAAATCGCCGTTCGTCGCCGTCGACACCGAATTCATGCGCGAGAACAGCTATTGGCCCGAACTCTGCCTGATCCAGATCGCCGACGGCAATGAGGCGGCGGCGATCGATCCGATGGCGAAAGGCATCGATCTCAAGCCCTTGCTCGACCTGATGGTCGACAATGAGGATGTCCTCAAAGTGTTCCACGCCGGCGGGCAGGATATCGAGATCGTCCACAATTTGACCGCCAAGACCCCGCATCCGATGTTCGACACGCAGATCGCGGCGATGGCGCTGGGCCAGGGCGAGCAGGTCGGCTATTCGAACCTCGTCGACACCTATATGGGCATCACGCTCGACAAGGGCGCGCGCTTCACCGACTGGGCCCGCCGGCCGCTCGACAAGCGCCAGCTCGATTATGCGATCGCCGACGTCACCCACCTCGCCAAGATCTTCCCGCGCATGCTGGAGAAATTGCGCAAGACCGGCCGCGGCGACTGGCTCGACCAGGAGATGGAGCGGATCGGCGACCCGGCCAATTACGTCAACGACCCCGAAGAGGCGTGGCACCGCATCCGCGTCCAGGGTCGCAAGCCCGATCTGCTCGGTCGCCTCAAGGCGCTGGCGGCGTGGCGCGAGCGCGAGGCGCAGGGCAAGAATCTGCCGCGCGGCCGCATCGTCAAGGACGAGACCTTGGCCGACATCGCGGCCCACCCGCCGCGCGTGCAGAGCGATCTCGCCAAGGTCCGCGGCCTCTCGGCAAGCTGGGCGGGCAATGACATCGGCGGCCGGATGATGGCGGCGCTGGCCGCGGCGGAACCGATGCCGCCTTCGGAAATGCCGGCGCGCGACGACCGCAAGCCCGGGCTCGGCAAGGATGGTGGCCTCGTCGCCGACCTGCTCAAGCTGCTGCTCAAGATCCGCGCGCGCGACATCAGCGTCGCACCGCGCCTGCTCGCACGCGGTGACGAACTCGATCTGCTGGCGGCAGGCGTGCGCGACAATCTCGCGATCCTCGACGGCTGGCGCTACGAGCAGTTCGGCCGCGACGCGCTGCTGCTGGTCGAGGGCAAGCTCGGCTTCGCGGTCAAGGGCGGCAAGCTCAAGATGAGCCGGATCGGAGAAGAGGCGGCGTCGTGAACCAATCGATAGGGGCGATCACGGGACTGCTCGCCTGCGTCACCGCTGGCGGGTGCGCGGCAGGGTCCACGTCGACGCCGGCCATTCCGCCGCGCGACGGCACCGGCTTCGTGTGCGACGCGTCGATGCTCGGCGATCTGGTCGGCAAGACCGCGACGAGCGAACTGGGCACCGATGCGATCAAGCGCTCGAACGCGAAGAGCCTGCGCTGGATTCGACCCGGGACCATGGTGACGATGGATTTCCGCGAGGACCGGCTCAACATCGAACTCGATGCCGCCAACAGGGTGGTGAAAAGCCACTGCGGATAATCCTCACGCGAATGCGTACGGCCCGCCCTTCGCCAGTGCCGCCTGATAGGCCGGGCGGGCGTGGATGCGCTCGAGCCATCCGGTCAGATGCGGGCGCGAGCCGTCGAGGCCGCCGCGCTGGCAGGACGCTTCGAGCGGAAAGCTCATCATCACGTCGGCGGCGGTGAAGCAATCGCCGGCGAACCAGTCGCGCGTCGACAATTCCGATTCGAGCCAGTCGAGATGGACGTCGAGCATCGCCTGGAGCGGCTTCTTCGCCGGCCGGCCGAGAAGGCCGAGCCGGCCGATGACGAGCAGCGCCAGCAGCGGCGGCATCATCGACCCTTCGGCATAATGGAGGAAATGATGATAGCGCAGCACCGACGGGCGATGCCCCGGCGGTCCCAGCCGGCCATCGGCCTTGTCGACCAGATAGTCGACGATCGCGCCGGTCTCCGCCACCACGGTCTCGGCATCCTCGATCACCGGCGACTTGCCGAGCGGATGGACGCGTTTGAGTTCGGGCGGCGCCAGCATCGTCTTCTTGTCGCGTTCGTAGCGCCTGACCTCATAGGGCAGGCCGAGTTCCTCGAGCAGCCAGAGGATGCGCTGCGAGCGCGAGTTTTCGAGGTGATGGACGATGATTGTCATGCGCGCGGCCTCCAGTTACGCCATCTCCAGTCAAGCCAGTGAGGCCCGCCGCAGGTGCGACGGGCCTCCGGGTGCTTGAAGCGGAGTTCGAGGCCAATGGCTTCGTCAAGCTCAGAGATCGTCGTCCGCTTCGGGTCCCACCATCAGTTCTTCGGCGACCTTTTCGGTCTTGCCGCGGATCGCCTTTTCGAGGCGCGCCATCATCTCGGGATTGTCCTTCAGATATTGCTTCGAATTTTCGCGGCCCTGGCCGATCCGGACCGAATCATAGGAGAACCAGGATCCCGATTTCTCGACCACGCCGGCCTTGACGCCGAGATCGAGCACCTCGCCGGTCTTGGAGATGCCCTCGCCATACATGATGTCGAATTCGACCTGCTTGAACGGCGGCGCCACCTTGTTCTTGACCACCTTGACGCGGGTGGTGTTGCCGACCACCTCGTCGCGATCCTTGATCTGGCCGGTGCGGCGGATGTCGAGCCGGATCGACGCGTAGAATTTCAGCGCATTGCCGCCGGTCGTCGTCTCGGGGCTGCCATACATCACGCCGATCTTCATCCGGATCTGGTTGATGAAGATGACGGTGCAGCGCGAACGGCTGATCGACCCCGTGATCTTGCGCAGCGCCTGGCTCATCAGCCGGGCCTGGAGGCCGACATGGCTGTCGCCCATCTCGCCCTCGATCTCGGCGCGCGGCACCAGCGCAGCGACCGAATCGATCACCAGCACGTCGACCGCGTTCGAGCGCACCAAAGTATCGGTGATCTCGAGCGCCTGTTCGCCGGTGTCGGGCTGCGAGACGATCAGTTCGTCGATGTTGACGCCCAATTTCTTGGCATAGCCGGGATCGAGCGCATGTTCGGCGTCGATGAAGGCGGCGGTGCCGCCGATCTTCTGCGCCTCGGCGATCGCGTGGAGCGCCAAAGTGGTCTTGCCCGACGATTCGGGTCCGAAAATCTCGATGATGCGGCCGCGCGGCAGTCCGCCGATGCCGAGCGCGATGTCGAGCCCGAGCGAGCCGGTCGAGACCGCCTCGATCTCGATCTTCTCGCGGCTGCCCAGCTTCATCGCCGAGCCCTTGCCGAATGCGCGGTCGATCTGTGCGAGCGCCGCGTCCAATGCCTTCTGCCTGTCCATATTCCCCGCCGAATCCGCGCCGATGACCCGAAGTTGCGCTGCCATGGCCAAGCCTCCCGTAGTGCTCCCGCGCGAACCGTTCAACGCGTTAGCGATGAAGTATCCGATTTGTTCTCATGGAACAAGAGGGGAACTGAGAAAGATTGTCGATTTTATGCCCCGGCGATCTGCCCCAGCGCACGTTCGACCGAATCGATCGTGAACGGCTTGGACAGCAAAGGCGCCGCGCGATGCGCCTCGGGCAGGTCGCCGACGACGCCGCCGGTCGCAAAGACGAACGGCCGCCCGGCGCTCACCAGCGCATCGGCGACCGGCCAGCTCGCCTCGCCGCCGCGCAGATGGACATCGAGAATCGCGACATCGAAGGCGCCGCCATCGATCTGATCGATCGCTTCGGACACACAATCGGCAGTGCCGGCGACTCTATGCCCGAGCGCTTCGAGGAAATCCTCGAGCATCATGGCAATCAGCGGTTCGTCTTCGATGATCAGGACGTTGTGCGACCGGTCCATAGTCTCTCAATCATTATGTCGTCGAATTGACGAAACCTAGGGGTTGATAGATCGGAACGGCGGCGAAATCCTTGATTTGCATCAGCCATCGCCAAGAAGTCCATCAGTGCCCCAGCCGCTCGCGCGCGGCCTCCGCCAATTGCTGCACGGAGAAGGGCTTGGGCAGGAAGCCGACATTCCGGATGTCGATCGACTTGCGCAGCTGCTCCTCGGCATAGCCCGACATGAACAGAATCGGCAGATCGGGAAAGCGCTCGCGCGCGCGCCGCACCAAAGTGGGGCCGTCCATCGTCGGCATCACGACGTCGGAGATCAGCAGGTCGATCTTGCGGCCCTGGTCGAGAATCTCCAGCGCCTCCTCGCCATGTTCGGCGGTCAGCACCTGATAGCCGTGCCGCGTCAGCGCGCGCTCGGCGACGGCGCGGACCATGTCCTCGTCCTCGACCAGCAGGACGGTGCCGGTGCCCCACAACTCGCTCGGCTTGGGCTTCGGCGCCACCAGCAGGCCGTCGGCGCGCGCCTCGGCGTGGTGGACGGGCAGATAGATGACGAAGCGGGCGCCCTCGCCCGGCTTGCTGTCGGCGAAGATGAAACCGCCCGATTGCTTGACGATGCCATAGACCGTCGAAAGGCCGAGACCGGTGCCCTTGCCGACCTCCTTGGTGGTGAAGAACGGCTCGAAGATCTTGGGGATGATGTCGGGCGGGATGCCGGTGCCGGTGTCGGTGACGCTGAACGCGGTGTAATCGGTGATCGGCAGGATGTCGCTGCCCATCCGCCGGACCTCGGCGGCGGAGACCGCGAAGGTCTGGATCGTCAACGTGCCGCCGCCCTCCCCCTTCGCCACCATCGCATCGCGGGCATTGACCGCGAGATTGACGATCACCTGCTCGAGCTGGCCGGGATCGGCGCGCACCGCGCCGAGGTTGCGGCCATGCTTGACCACCAGGGTCACCGTCTCGTCGAGCAGCCGCTTCAACAGGTTCGAGACTTCGGAGATCGTGTCGGGCAGCTGCAGCACCTGCGGCCGCAGGGTCTGCTGGCGCGAGAAGGCGAGCAGCTGGCGGGTCAGGCTGGCGGCGCGGTTGGAATTGGCCTTGATCTGCTGGATGTCGTCATAATCGCTGTCGCCCGGCGTGTGGCGCATCAGCATCAGATCGCAATGGCCCATGATCGCGGTCAGCACATTGTTGAAATCATGCGCGACGCCGCCGGCGAGCTGGCCGACCGCCTGCATCTTGGTGGCCTGCGCCACCTGCCGCTTGAGCTTCGATTCCTCGCTATTGTCCTTCAGGCTCAACAGCACCGCCGCATCGCCGAGGCCGCGCGCGCCCGCGATTGTCAGCGCGATCGGCTCCTCGGGGCGGTTGGCGAGGCGCACCGCGAGATCGCCCGACATCGCCTGGCCATTGGCGAAGCGCCGCACCGCATCCGCCACCGCCGCCTTGTCCTCGCGCACGACGAGGTCGCCCGGATAGATCGGCGCCGGCGTGCCCGCCTCGATCCCGGCGGCGGCGGTGAAGGCGTCGTTGAGGAACAGGAAGCGGCCATCGCGATCGGCGAGCGCGAGGCCCAGCGGCAGCATCGCCAGCAGGGTCTGGATATGGCTGGCGGCGGCGGCCGGCGCAGCGCTGCCGCCGGCATCGTCGACGAGGAAGATCAGCGTCGGCCCCGCGCCCTCGGTGTCGGACAAGGGCACCTGGACGAGGCGCAGCGGCGTGCCCTTCAGCCCTTCGGAGGCGAAGTGGATCAGTCCGTTGCGATCGGATGCGAGCAATTGAACGAAGTCGCGGCCGGCGATCGCGGCGTCGGTGCGTCCGGCGGCGCGCAGCGAGAAGGCGCGGTTGGCGGCGATCACCCGCCCCTCGCCGCCGATCATCACCGCCATCACGCCGGAACTGCCCAGCCGGTCTCCCGCTTCGCCGGCGATCAGCCCTTTCGCCTCGACCGCGATATCGCGCGAGCGGCTGGGGCGCAGCCGCCAGACGAGATGATCCTCGCCCCGCCCGGCGCGCAGGATCTCGACCGAGAAATCGCCGGCATCGCGCTTGATCAGATCGACCGTGCCGCGTCCGTCGCGCCACGCGCCACGCCCGGCGGCCGTCAGCTGCGCGACCGCGACCTCGCCCAGCGGCAGGCCGGGTGGGGTCTCGTGCCCGGGGAACCAGGCGCCGAACAGGTCGTTGGCGCACACCAGCCGTCCGGCGCGATCGGTGATCGCCACCGCGGCACCATCGGCGTCGGCCGCCTCGCGCGTCAGCGACCAGTCGATCGCGGTCGCGACGACCGGGACGGAGGGGTAGAGCCGGCGGAACACCCAGACCAGGGCGGCCGCGGCCACCACCATCGCAAAGAAGCCGCCGGCGATCCGCCAGTCGCCCATCGCCCACATCAGCAGCGCCGCCGACAGCGCGGCGCCGCCCGCCGTCACGGCGATGGCCGGACGGTCGACTCCCGCAGGGGTGCCCATCAGCGAATCGAACGAACCGGGATCGGGGGACAGCGAGGCCATGGTTGATCGCATAGCCTTCGCCGCCGCTTGGGTCCCCGTCAAGGGTGGTGCTGATATCGCGCTGATCGCTTGTCCTCCCCTTCCCCCTTGATGGGGGAAGGATACGGAGACTTGGCGGCTTTGCCGCCTAGTTGCAGTTGGATGGGGGTGATGTTTGGCGAATGGCTCTACGCCGAACATCACCCCCATCCAGCTCCGACTAAGGCCCGCCAAGGGGCGGACCTAAGTCTGCGCAACCTTCCCCCATCAAGGGGGAAGGCTAGACAGTAGAGATCAATGCCCCCGCATCTGGCGGTAGTGCATACGCTTCGTCCATTTGCGGCCGACCCAGAGCCGCCAGCCGAACGACGCGATGACATAGCCGATCGCCGCCGACGCCACCGAGATGATCGCGAGACCCAGCAGCATCGCCGGGGCGGCGCCCGAGAACAGCCAGCCGGTCCATTCGCCCAGCGAGGCGCCCTGTTCGATCATCGCACGAATCCGGCCGACATCGGCGCCGACATCGAGGATATTGTTGCCGATATAGACCGAGGCGGCGAGGATGAACGGCGTCGTCAGCGGGTTCGACAGGAAGGTCATCGCCGCGGCGATCGGGATGTTGGCGCGGAACGGCAGCGCCAGCAGCGCGGCGCCGGCGATCTGGACGCCCGGGATCAGCAGGAAGATGCCGACCAGCAGCCCCAGCGCGGCGCCGCGCGGCACCGAGCGGCGGGTGAAGCGCCACAGCGCGGGCACGAACACGCGGTGCGCGAACGGCCGGAAGAAGCGGCTGCGTTCGAAACTCTCGCGGGTCGGTGCGCTGCGGTGGACCCAGCCGAAGAAGCCGGTACGCTCCTCCTTCATCATCCCCGTTCCCGCATCAGGCGTCCCTGTTCGCGTTTCCAGTCGCGCGCCTTCTCGGTATCGCGCTTGTCGTGGAGCTTCTTGCCCTTGGCGAGCGCCAGTTCCACCTTCGCCCGGCCGCGCGGGTTGAAATAGATCGACAGCGGGATCAGGGTCATGCCCTCGCGGCCGACCCTGGTCGCCATCTTGTGCAGCTCGCGCTCGTGCAGCAGCAGCTTGCGCGGGCGCTTCGGCTCGTGATTATAGCGGTTGCCGTGGCTGAATTCGGGGATGTTGGCGTTGATCAGCCAGGCCTGCCCATCCTTGACCTCGGCATAGCTCTCGGCGATCGACCCCTCGCCGAAGCGCAGCGACTTCACTTCGGTGCCGGTCAGCGCGATGCCGGCTTCGAAGAAATCCTCGAGGAAATAGTCGTAACGCGCGCGCCGGTTCTCGGCGACGGTCTTCACTTTTTCGAACAATGCAGGTTTGGGGCGGGCCATTCTTGCCTATCTAGGGTCGCGCGACCGGCATTCCAGCGAATGCCGTCGCGCTGGCGTAACAAAAAAGCATGAAGATCAGGTCAGGCCGGCGATCGCGAGCGCCTGGTCGACCGCGATCCGGCTCGCCTCGGACGGCGGAGTCATCGGCAGGCGGAGATCGACCGGCATGTCGGGACGGACGATGTTGAGCGCATATTTGACCGGACCCGGCGACGCATCGGTGAACAGGGCGACATGGAGCGGATAGAGCCGATCCTGCAGCTCGAGTGCCCTGGCCCAGTCGCCGGCGGCGCAGGCCGCCTGGAAGTCCGCGCACAGCCGCGGCGCGACGTTTGCGGTGACCGAGATGCACCCGACCCCGCCCATCGCCATGAAGCCGAGCGCCATGTCGTCATTGCCCGACAGCTGACAGAAATCCTCGCCGCAGCCGAGCCGCTGGCCGGTGACGCGCGCGACATTGCCGCTGGCATCCTTGACGCCGATGATCGTCGGAATCGCCGCCAGCCGGCTCATCGTCTCCACCGAAATGTCGGTGATCGTCCGCGACGGCACGTTGTAGAGGATGATCGGCAGGTCGCACTTGTCCGCCAGATACGCGAAATGCGCGTAGAGACCGTCCTGGTTGGGCCGGTTGTAATAGGGCGCCACCACCAGCGCGGCATCGGCGCCGCAGCTTTTGGCGACCTGCATGTGCTGCAGCGCGGTCATCGTGTCGTTCGATCCGCAGCCGGCGATCACCTTCACGCGCCCCGCCGCCTGTTCGATGCAGACTTCGACGACGCGATGATGCTCGTCGATCGACATCGTCGCTGACTCGCCCGTGGTGCCGCACGGGACCAGCCCGTTCGACTTTTCCTCAATCTGCCAGTCGACGAGCGCACGAAATGCGGCTTCGTCGAACGCTCCATCGCGAAATGGTGTCACCAGGGCCGGTATCGAGCCGGAAAACATCTAGAAGCTCCTTCACCGCACGGCGCGATCACGCCTATAAGCACGGGTATGAATCCATTCATCTCGTTCGTCGCGCCTGATAGGGATGCACCCCCCCGACTGTCCAGCATGGTGACGCGCCTATTGATCGGCGCCTGCCTGGCCGCGATCACCGCCTCCCCCGCCATCGCCCAGTCGCTGAGTCCCGAACAGCGCAGCTGGTATCGCGCACGGCTCGGCACCGGCGGCGCAATGTACGCGCCCGTCAGCATCCGCACCGATCCGCTCGCCGAGGCGGTGCTGCAATGGAACAATCTCGCCAGCAACGACCGCGCGACCTTCGAGCAATATTCGGCCTTCCTGATCGCGCATCCCGGCTGGCCGGGCGAGATCGACATGCGCCGCGCGGCCGAACGCGCGATCCAGCCCGACAGCTTCTCGCCGACGCAGGTCGCCGCCTTCTTCCGCCGCTTCCCGCCGCTGACCCCGATCGGCCATGCCCGCAATGCCGACGCGCTGAGCGCGACCGGCGACCGCGCCGGCGCGGCGCAGGCGGCACGACTCGCCTGGGCAGCGGGCGTGCTGCCGACGACCGACGAAGCGCGGCTGATCGCCGCTTATTCGGCCTGGTTCGCGCCGGGCGATTATGATGCGCGGGTCGAGACCCTGCTGTGGGCCAGCCGTCCCGCCGATGCCGCGCGCGTCGTCGCGCTGACGTCGCCGGGCAAGCGGCCGATCTACGAGGCGCGGATCGCGATGCTGTCGCGTGCGCCCGACGCTGCGATCAAATCGAGCGCGGTATCGACGATCGCACGCGGCGACGCCGGCTTCCTCGCCGATCGCGCACGCTGGCTGCTGGCAACCGGCCAATACCCCGCCGCGCGGGCATCGCTGGCGCAGCCGCATTTGCTGACCGCGCGGCCGACCAATGTCGAGAAATGGTATGAGGTGTTGCTGTCGATCGCCCGCGGTGCGGAGAAGGACGGCCAATATTCGACCGCCTACGACATCGCCCGGCAGATCGACGATGCCTATCCGGCCGGCATATCGGTGCGCGACCGCCCGATCGGCGAGCGCGACGATTATACCAGCCTGGCCTGGCTCGCCGGCCTGACCGCGCTCGAGCGGCTCAACCGGCCGGCCGAGGCGATCACGATGTTCGAACGCTATGCGCTGGCGGCACGATCGCCGCAGACGCAGTCGAAGGGCTATTACTGGGCCGGCCGTGCGGCCCAGTCGGCCGGGCGGCGCGAGGATGCCGATCGCTATTACGGCCAGGCGGCGCTCAACTACGACCAGTTCTATGGCCAGCTCGCCAGCGAGCGGATCGGCCGCCCGCTCGCGGTGCCGCAGGTGACGCTCCCGCCGATCGACATCGCGCTGCGCGATGCGTGGTTCGCGCAGGAACCGATTCGCGCCACCATGCTGCTCGGCGATCTCGGCGCCTGGCAGGAGCAGACCCGTTTCATCCGCGCGATTTCGGCCGATGCGAAGACCCAGGCCGACCATGTGCTGGCGAGCGAACTGGCGGTCAGATTGCGGCGTCCCGATCTCGGCGTGATGATCGGCCGCAGTGCCCGGATCAACGGTTTCGATCTGCCGCAGGCCAATTTCCCGCGCGTGCCGGTACCGTCGGGCTATCAGAACAAAGCGACGATCATCCACGCGATCGCACGGCAGGAGAGCCAGTTCGACCGGCAGGCGATCAGCCGCGCCGGCGCGCGCGGGCTGATGCAGCTGATGCCGGGCACAGCGCGCGAGACATCGGCCAGGATTGGCGCGAGCTACCGGCTGGAGGGGCTGACCGACGATCCGCAATATAATATCAGCCTGGGCGCCACCTATATCCAGCGCATGCTCGATTATTATGGCGGCAGCTATGTGCTGGCGGTGGCGGCCTATAATGCCGGCCCGGGCAATGTGAACAAATGGCTCGCCGCCAATGGCGACCCGCGCACCGGTTCGGTCGACGTGCTCGACTGGATCGAGTCGATCCCGCTCACCGAGACGCGCGGCTATGTGCAGCGCGTGCTGGAAAATGCCGTGGTCTACGACCTGCTGCAGGCCACCCCCGGCCGCAGCCAGGCACGCGCGCCCTTGTCCTATTATCTCGGCAAGCCCGGCCGGCCGGGATAGGACGCGGCGGCACGCCTGCCGAACCTCCGGCGCGGCGGGCCGAGGGCGGCGGGCATGATGCCCAGACCGTGCGGCGGACGCCGGCGCTGTTCCGCTGTATTTTCGCTGTATTAACAGCGGGACGTCGCTTGCGCGTCGAGCGCCCGAGAGGCCGGCGCGGAGGTATCGAACGGCGCATGGCGTGCCGGCCATCGACGAAGCGGCGCAGGCGGGACGGCCGCGGCACCCTGTATTTTCCTGTTCTTGCATCGATGTTCAATGCCCCTTCGCTCATCGGCATGCCGCGCCCCCGGACCGCCGCGCCTCGGCGTCGCGATCTCGCCTTCGAAATCGTGCCGCCCCCGGCGTCAGACGAAGCACTTGGCCCGTTCATGGACCAAAGCCCTGTGGCGCGCTCTCGCCGCGCGAAGCCGTTCGTTCGGAACCTCCTCGACGATGTCGACATGGGATGGCGACACGCTGTGATCGACGGGCAGGCCGGGGGCCGTCGCCCCGACGGGGGCGGCCGGCCGCTCCGAACGTTGCCGATCGGATCACGGGGACGGCGCGCGGGCACCGCCGGCCTGTATTTCCCTGTTAATGTCATGGTTGTCGTATGGCGACGCCGCGGTGGCCCGCACCGTCCCGAACGCGCGGACGGCACGGTCGGGTGCCGGATCGCCGGCGTTGGCAGGCTGGACTTCGGCCGATGAAGGTTCGGCCGGGACCGCCGCGGCCTGCCGCTCCGCTTCCTCGGCATCCCACATCGCATCGATCAGTTGGGGCCAGCTCATTTTGGCGTAGACGGCGACTGCCCCGACTTTTTCTTCCATCGCCTCCTCGGCCAGAAGCGTCGTCTTTTTCTTCGCGCCCTTGGGCCGGCCGGCGGGTTTGCCCGATGCGCCGGGTCTGAAGCGGCCATTCGCCTGTGTTTCCGCCGTTTCAACAGCTGAATCATCCACGCTGGGTTCCCTTCCTCGACTCGCCCGGAGCTGGAACGTAGCACGAACGATAGGAAAAAGCCAATCGTGTGGATGGGAAATCCATAGCCTTCGGTCGAATCGCCTTTTCGTGGCATTGGCAGGCAAGGTAGGCGTTCAGCGTGCCCAATCGGACGGACATGAGGTTGCCCGTCACAATTGCGTGTGGCGAGCGGCATGCGATCCGAAAGAGGCCACCAGATCAGCTCGAGCCCAATTGCCTGTCAGGGCACACACCAGCATATGTCTGTATGTAACTACGCATCGGAAGGCCCATGCCCGTCACCTTCACCAGCAGGGAATTCAATCGCGACCCCGGCAGCATCAAACGTGCCGCCTTGTCCGGCCCCGTGTTCATCACCGATCGCAACAAGCCGTCTCTGGTCGTGCTGGCGATCAAGGACTATGAGCGCCTTGCGGGGCGCGGCATGTCGTTGCTGGATGTGCTGATGCCCGATGATGATCAGGATTTCGATTTCAAGCCGCCCAGGGCGCACATCGCAGCGCGACCGGCGGACCTCGATCGATGTTCCTGATCGACGCCAATATCATCTCCGAAAGCCGCAAGGTCCGTTCGGGACGCGCCGCACCGGAAGTCATAGCCTGGCTCAAGACGACAGACCCCAGCACCACGTTCATTTCGGCCATGTCGCTGTTCGAGCTGGAACTGGGCGTGGTCCGCGTCGAGCGCCGCGATCACCCCCTGGGCGAGAGGTTGCGGCGCTGGCTCGACCATATCGTCAAACCGGGCTTTGTCGGCCGCGTGCTGGCGATGGACTTCCGCGTGGCGGTTGCCTGCGCTGCGCTGCATGTCCCCGATCCTGTCAGCGAGCGTGATGGCTGGATCGCCGCAACCGCTCTGGCGCATGGCCTGACGCTGGTAACGCGCAATGTCGTGGATTTCGACGCGACTGGTGTTCTCATCCTCAATCCGTGGGACGGTCGGTAACGATGCCAATGCTGGAAAACGCGCACGGTTTCCCGGCACCACACGACGAAAATGGCCTGCTTGTTGGTTAGTGGGAGAAGGAATAGGGCCGTAATGCCCCCGATGATGAATTGCTCGGTATCAAAATAGTGTATTTAGTGAACTGGCGCCGTAATTTCAGCCGCAGACTCGCATGCGGTGGCGGAGTGACTCACGTTAAGGTGTCAGGATGGAAGAGAAGATTGATCGACGCGTGGGCTTCGGAAACCTAGCCGGAATCTCTTTGTTGGCCTCTGTGCTGGGATCAGCGTTGGCCGCGGTGATCTTCTCCGTGATTCACGGAAACGGCGGAGTTTTCCCTGCATTGAACGCCGCCGTTATCGTCTTCCTCTTCGGCAGCGCTATCGGCGTCCCTACAGGCTTGTTAGTCGGAATCCCGATGCTGGCTGTGAGCCGTCGATTGCTGCCCCACCACATCGTCGTCGCCACTCTGGGGTTTGCGATCACAGGCTTGCTTGGCGGCTTCGTCATGAAGCACTTTGCCGGGGGTGCCGGTTTGGGAAATGCCGAGGTCATCTTCGGCGCCTGCGTGGGTGGTATGCATCCGTTGGTCTTCGGCCGCGCCAACGGTGTCAAGGGGTCTAGGATATTTGCTGCCTTGCTATTCAGCGCCGTGGCCGTGCCGGCTGCAGCGTTTGCCGGCGAGAGCGTGCAGAATTTGATCGGTAGCCATCAAGAGTTCGAAACCCGATGCGCCGATCGCTACGGCACAATGGCCTTCGTTGCCGACAGGGCAGCACTTGAGCGGCGCCGCCGTCCCGCGCAAGGCAAGGGCAATTGGTATAACCAACGACGGTGGCGTTCACTTTATGCGCGTGAGAACTGGACGGTGCTGGACGAGGCCCACATATTGATCATGCGCGACTATGCCTACGTGCCTGGCGGCTTTGCGGGTTGGATCACGGGCGGTCGACGCGTGGAGCGGCATTGTCTGTCAGAGAAGAAGGGCAGCGAAGCGGACATGCTGCGCCGCCGCGGATTTGGGAAACGGCCTAGTCTCGGGGACTTGGCAGACTGACAGGATTACGGAATTACGCCTTACTCAGCCCCTTTTTTGTCCGCACTTTCCCGGCGCGAACGTTCGGCCCGTGCGGGCTTCGAGCGCCGCTATCCAGTCCGCGTCACCGATCGGGCGGCCGATGCTTTCGGCGCGGCGGAGCGCCAGCCAGGCGGCATCCTCGTCGATGTCTTCGGCGAGAAAGGCCGCGAAATCGCCGACCCGATCCAGCGCTGGCTTGACGCGCACCACGGCATCGTCCTTGCCGGCAAGATGCGCCGCGACGCTCGACCAGCGCCAATCGGCGGCATTGTCCACCAGCCTTGCCCGCACCGGGTTGAGGCTGACATAGCGCACCGCGTTGACGAGGTGCGCCTCGTCCATCGCCACCGATCCGAAGCGGCCCTGCCACACATGGCCCGTCCGGCGACGACGCGAAAGGCATCGCGCTGCTCGACGCGGCGCAGCCACTGATGGCGGAAACCTGTCCCGGCGATCCCTGGCGCAGCGCCTGGCTCGACACCGTGCAAGGCGGCTGCCTTCTCCGCAAGCCCGACGTCGCGGCGGCGCACAAGATGCTGGAGCGGAGCTTGCCGATCGTCCGCAAACGCTGGCCGGCGGAAACGCTCTACGGCCGCACGGCAACGCTGCTGCTGCAGGCGCGATCGTCTCGCCAGCGGTAACGGAGGTGTGACGACGGATGGCTCACGCTCCCGTTCCGGGGGAGCGAGGCCATGTCACAGCACCCAGTTGGCCGTCAGCGCGGTGACATCGCCGGTGAACAGGACCGAGAAGTCGGCGCTACCATCGCCGTTGGTGTCGCCCAGCAACGTCGTCATGTTGCCGCCGCTGTCGAACGCCAGGGTAAACTGACCGGCGCTGTTCGAGAAGCTTCCAACCTGCGTGAACGCCTCGTTGATGCCGGCCGTATTGGCGTTGGCGTCGATCCCGGAAAGATCGAGGATGTCACCCAGGGTCAGGTCGGTGACCCGGTCTGCATTGGCACCGATGGCGCTGTCGGTCGTGGCGAGATAGACGAACCGGTCGTTGCCCGCGCCGCCGGTGAGCGTGTCCTTGCCGCCGCCACCGGTGAAGCTGTTCGCCAGCGTGCTGCCGGTCAGCATATCGCCGAAATTGGAGCCGAGGACGTTCTCGATCCCCAGCAACGTGTCGACGCCCTGGCCGCCGCCGACATTCTGCGCCGTCGTCAGGCTCAGGTTCACGGTCACCCCCGCGCTCGTCACCGTATAGAGCACGGTGTCGATGCCCGCGCCGCCGTCGATGAGGTCGTTGCCGCTGCCGCCGGTCAGCACATCGTTGCCCACCTGGCCCCTGACCGTGTCGTTACCAGCGCCGCCGTCCAGCGTGTCGGCCGCGCTGCCGGCACCGCCATCAAGCACGTCGTTGCCGACACCGCCGGTGATGATATTGGCCTGGGTGTTGCCGGTCAGCCCGTCGTCGAAGCCCGAGCCAGTCAGGTTCTCGATGCTCGACAAGGTGTCGATACCGGCTCCGATCGTGTCCTGCGCCGCGGTCAGCGCGAGGTTAACCGCCACCCCGTTCGCGACCCCGGCATAGCTGGCGGTGTCGATGCCGGCGCCACCGCTCAGCAGATCATTGCCGAGCCCGCCGTTCAGCATGTCGTTGCCTGCATTGCCGACCAGCATATTGTCCGAGCCGTTGCCGGTAAAGACGTCATTGAAGCCGGAGCCGTTGAGATTCTCGATGTCGGTCAGCGTGTCGCCGCCGGCGCCGCCGGTCGACTGCGCGGTGGTGAGGTTGAGATTCATCCTGACGCCCGATGTCGCCGCGGTATAGTTGACGGTGTCGATGCCGCGGCCGCCATCGAGCACGTCGTTGCCGAGGCCACCAGTCAAATTGTCGTCACCAAGGCTGCCGGTCAGGGCATTGGCGAACTCATTGCCGATCAGGATGTCGTTGAACACCGTACCGATGACGTTCTCGATGCCGCGGATTGTGTCGATGCCCGCCCCGACCGTGTCCTGTGCCGAGGCATAGCCGAGCACGACATGCACGCCGGCTCCCACCCACGAATAGTCGAGCGTGTCGATGCCAGGTCCGCCGTCGACCACGTCGTTGCCGAGATCCTCGGAAAAGCTGTCGTTGCCGAGCCCGCCCGACAGGCGATTGTCACGCGCATCCCCCATCAGCGCGTCATCATAGGCAGATCCGCTCAGTCCTTCGATGGAAATCAGATGGTCAGTCCCGGCGCTGCCGGTATCCTGTCTATCCAGCAACAATGAGACGAACACGGCCGCCGTAGCGGTTGCATAAGACGCTATATCGAAACCGAGCCCGCCATCCAGGATATCGTCACCGACGCCGCCAACAAGCACGTCGTCGCCTTCCCGCGCCCATAGTTGGTCATTCCCAGCGAAGCCGCTCAGCATATCGTTGCCGTCGCCGCCGATCAGGCGATTCGCTTCATCCGTACCCGCAAGTACGTCGTTGAATGCGGACCCCGTCAAGTTTTCGAAGCCAGAGAGGCTATCGGCGCCCCCGCCAGCCGTGTTCTGAAGCGTGTCCAGGTTCAGATTCACATTCACCCGCGCAGCCACGTTCTCATAGGTCAGAGTATCGATCCCGGCCCCGCCGGACATGACGTCCGTTCCCGTTCCCGTACCGCCATCGATAAGATCGTCGCCGTTACCGCCGATGATGACGTTGCTGATATTGCCACTGGTGCCGGTCAATATGTCATTGAATGCACTGCCTGTCAGGCTTTCAAAGCCCGCAAGCGTGTCGCTTCCCCCACCCCGCGTGTTCTGTGCCGCCGTCACGGCGAGGTTGACGACGACGGCGGCGGCCGCAGTCGCATAGCTTATCATGTCGATGCCGACTCCGCCGTCCAGAAGATCGTTGCCGGCACCGCCGTCGACGACGTCGTCGCCACGTCCGCCGAGCAGCATGTTCGCGCCTGCATCACCAGTCAAGCTATCGGCATAATCGGAACCAGCCAGTTGCTCGATGCCCATCAGCGTATCGCGGCCGGTGCCTTCTACGACGCTGCCGATGGCCAGGTCAGCGACCACTGCCGCCATTGCGGAGGCATAGTTCGCGCGGTCGATGCCATCGCCGCCGTCGAGCACATCAGTGCCGGCACCCCCTTCGAGAACATCGTCACCGGCTCCGCCCACCAGTCGATTGGCACCCGCATCTCCGGTCAGCAGATCGGCATGGGCCGAACCCGCGATGTTCTCAAAGCTGTCGAGCACGTCCGTGCCGGCGCCGACGGTGTTTTGAGCACCAGTCCGCGCCAGATTGACGGTTACACCCGCCGACGCGCCGGCATAGGAAGCCATGTCCAGGCCACCGCCGCCCTTGAGCAGGTCGTTACCGCCGCCACCTTCGACGACATCATCGCCGTCCATTCCCGACAGGCTGTTTGCGCCGGCATTGCCGACCAAGACGTTAGCCTCCGCATTACCCATGCCAGCCGTCGCTTCAACGCCGGAGAGAAACAACCGCTCCACCTCCGCGCCCAGCACGTAATCGATCGAGGCGATGACCGTATCATAGCCATGCACCGCGACCTCGATAACCAAATCGCCAACATCGTCGACGACATAGACATCGTCGCCAGCGCCTCCGGCCATGTTATCGGCACTCGATCCCCCATCGAGCCGATTGCCGCCGGCATCGCCCAGCAGCATATCGGAAAAGGCCGAGCCGATCAGATTCTCGATGCCTGTCAGGATGTCGGCACCGGCAGTTCCCATGGCCTGAAACCCCGTGATCGCAAGGTCTATCGCAACACCTGTGGAAGCGTCGGCATAACTGGCCGCGTCGGTTCCCGCACCGCCATTGAGCCTGTCGTTCCCCAGTCCCCCTAGCAGCAGATCATCGCCGGTTCCGCCAGTCAGACTGTCATTGCCTAACCCGCCGTGCAGCACGTCGTCGCTCTCGCGGCCATTGAGAGCATCGTTCCCAACGGTTCCGGTCAGCCTGTTCCTGCCCGCGTCGCCTCCGATCAACTGCGAGTCTGCCAGCACCAGCTTTCGCTGATCATAGCTAAGCCAGATCTCCGTAAGCACGAAGGCGCCATTCGAGATCGACAGCGAACAATCAGCAATGCGGTCGCCGTCGCCATCGAACTGGATGAACGTTTGCCCGTTGAATGTGAAATATCGATACTCTTCACCTGCTCCGCTGAACGCGGCCATTCCAATAAACCGCGTATCGAAATCAAATCCAGGACGGCTGAATATCAAATGGATCTGGTCATCTCCGTCGAAATCGCTGATCGACGTAAATTCCAGATTGGAACCAACTACCTCAAACAGGTAAGTATCGGCACCCCCGCCTCCGCTATATCGGTCGGTATCACTGCCATTCGCACTAATATTGTCGAACTCGTCACCAGCCGCGCTCCCCACGAACCTATCGTCGCCGACAGTATTGAGAAACCGTATCGCGACATCGGCATTGAAGGCATCAATGCTGATCGGCGTCCGACTATCGCCACCGCCACCGAGTTGGACATGCTCGATATTACGGAATAAATTGCCTTCGACGCCACCCTGGCTGGTGACCACGGCGTCGCCAACACGCTTCAGATACAATGTCGCTCCGCTCGCGCGATCGAACTCGAAGGAGACGTAGTCCTCGCCGTTGCCGCCATCGACATCATTGTGGCCCCGCCCCAGAAAGACGACATCGTCAATGCCGCTTCCGACGATGCGATTGTCGCCATTACCGACAATCATCCTGACAACCTCCAGCGGCCCTCCTATGCCCGCAGGATAAGCGTCAGCGTCGATGACGTTGTCGAAATCGTTGAGGATTCGCAGCTCAAGCACATCAAAGCCACCATACCCTGTGTCGAGGATACCGGAAGAATCAAATACGCGCTGAGCGGTCAGCGAGTAGAGTCTTGGCCCATCCACATAGGAAAAGAGGCTGGAATTTGAGAAGTCGAATATCAGACGATCATAGAAATCATCACCACCGTCGACAAGGTCATGCCCCTGACTAGCATAGATTGTATCTGCACCATCAAGGCCAAACACGATATCGTCATTCAATGTACCGTAGAGCGTGTTCGATCCATTGGTTCCGGTTATTATCCCCACATTGTTATCCCACAATCAAAGTTGGCACCCTCACCATATGAGAACATTTTATCTCGATCGGTCGGCGAGGTGGCGGGTGGAAAGGTTGGAAAAGTCGGAGGCATCGTCGCGGCACGTGGCACGAGCCATAGTTTCGCTGCGTCCACCAGATCGACATCCCCAACGAGTGAAGCCACCGCGCGCTTCGCAGCGATTCATTTCTATTCAGAACGTCCTTACCGCAAATGACGCGGCATTGGCAAGCATGGTCCCGGCGCAATAGCGGGCCGATCGAGCGAACAACGCACTATTGGTAAATCCTGCGCCGGATTAGAATTTCTCTATCATTTCGATAGTGATCCGGTCACTGCTCAGGGGAATCGCATTTGGAATTGGCGTGAAGATTGCATCGATTTTTGCGGTTGCGGGCCGGAGAGAGTGAGACTCTAGCGGCGGAGGTGATGAACGGGCGCGGCGAGGGTTAGTTGGAACAGTCTGTCGAGCTTTGCGCGGGTCTGGAAGCCCCCCGCACCGGCAACACCGGTCCGACGAGGACGGGCTGCGGCGGACCTTCGCCCATGCACATCGCCGCTATACCGGCTTCATCAACGCGCGGCATCGCTGGACCGGGCATCTCTGACAGGGGCGGTTCGGCGCGGCCGTGATGGGCGAACCGCATCTGGCGCATGCGATGCGCACTGTATCGCTCAATCCCGTTCGCGCCCGACTGGTCGAGCGCGCTGAGGACTGGCGCTGGTCAAGTGTCGGCGCGCATGTCGCGGGCATTGACGATGATCTCGTCACCGCCGCACCGGCTCTCGAACGCTATGGCGACTTTGCGGCATTCCTGGGTGAGCCAGCCGATGGCGCTGCTGCCCGGCGTGCGCTGCGGCAGTCGGAAACATCGGGCCGTCCGATCGGTTGCGCCGACTGGATTGCCGCGATCGAGCAACAAACAGGCCGCGCGCTCTCGCCGCAGAAGCGCGGTCCAAAGCCGAAGTCCGCGCGGAATTGGTGCATTTAGTGAACTGGCACCGTTTCGAGTGCTCCCCCGCCCTCGCCGGAGCATGGCCACCTCACTGTCATCATTTGAAACCAAATTTTAACTGTTTCCTTCTAGTGCAAGCAGGTGAAGCGCCAAAGATTCAAAATGCTGGATAGAGCAATACTTGCTCTGATAGTTTTTATTGCCGCTCTTGCGTTGATCGCGTTAATGGCGCCGGATTTGATTGCCTTCAGCTCCTTTCTCGTGATCCCCTTCCTGATTCTTTATCCAGCACCCAGCATCTTCATCTACGCGACAGCGTTTGGCATTGCATGGTTCACAATTGGTCGACGAAACAGGTTCATTGGCGCGCTCGTTGGCCTTGCCGCGATGGCGGCGATAGGCATCGGGGTTCCGCAATGGATCAACTCTGCGATCGACCGGGAGAACGCGCGATATGCCGAGCCGGACCTTCGACCGGCTGCATCCACCAACCCGGCCCCGCTGCTCGTGATCGTCGAGCCGACCGACGACCCGACTTCCGACATCCTGGAAGGTAACAATTGCCGATTCCTGTGCCGGGCTCTGCTGTATAGCGGAAGCGTCGAGGCCGTAGTCATGGCTGATCCCGCGACACCCAAGCACGCCCGGCCTTCACCCAGAGTTTGGAGGCTTGTGCAACGCAATCGCCCTTGCAGCAATCCGAGAAGCGCGCGCGAGTATCTGACCGGCTGGACAGGACCGCCAGAGCTTGACCCCATCATCGAAGCCCGTTCGGTCACCGGTGAGTGCCTGATGGGAGAGCCTGTCAACCTGCCCACGACGGCACTGACGCTCGAGCATCGATGGATAGGCGAGGGACTCCGGCATGATCGAAAGCACCGGTGGGCGCTTATTCCTCCGTTGCAGGGCGAAAGGGTAACGCTCACGCGCCGCTCTGCGGCCGGCCAGGTTCGCGTCGAGGCACGGTGGGGAAGCTTCACTCCGCGACGGCTCGAGGTCCCATTGCGTGTAACGATTGCGGGAAGCCCAAATTCCGGTGCGTACTGGGAATGGCGTCGCCAACTCCCACAGTCGGAGGGCCGACAACCTGACCTTAGCACTTGGCTCTCGCTGAAGATATCGGATATCGCCGGCCCCAGCCCAAGTCGGCTGCGGATGGCCATTGACGAATGGCTCAAGCACCCTGAGCGGGGGCCTGAGCCAACGGATCATGTTTTGCAGGATCATTATTTCAGAATGATCGAGAAATCCGGTGAATCCGCGGAAGATCTGCCGCGGGTCGAAGCCATTCTAGGTGATCAGCGTACCGATCAGATCAATTTTATCTGGATGATATTGGGCAAGTTCCCTATGAGTTCCGAGAGACTTCTCGGTGTCATTATCGACCGCATAGCTGCGTTACCTCCTGACGATCCCCGCAATTCGGCATTTGCAGGATCGTTGAGCAGCTTTCCTTCATCGGCTTTTGCAAAGATAAATCCAACGCTCGTCAATCTGTTACAGGACGATGACCGACGTCCCCGTCTCGAAGCAGCGATCTTGCGGCTTGGTGATGCTGGACCGGCGGCCGCGCCAATTTTGTTCAAGATCGTCGACGAGGACGTTTCAGAGAATCCAGATCGGTTCGAGCGCACAACGCTGGCCGCGATCTCGGCTCTATGCAAGATCGGACCCGAGATTGCTCCTGCGTATGGTCGCCTGGAACATTCTTTGGCCAGGAATCCGGTAGCGAGAGATCGTCTGACGCACAGCTACGGCAGCTGGTTTTGGGCGGTCGCGAGGATAAGGCTGGGGCGACCACTGGCCACCATCGAGAATCCGGTCCCAAAGGATACTGTCATCTCACGATGGGAGGAGCGCCTGCAAAGAGATGTGACCGAAGGCAATTGTGACATCAGATAGATGTCCGCGTGGTCGCAACGCGTGCCATATAGCCTATTTATTGCGATGCGCTCGGCACGGCGGAGCGCCAGATGCGCGGCATACTCGTCGAAGTCCTCGTCGAGAAAGGCGGTAAAATCGCCGACCCGGTCTAGCGCGGAGGTTGACATAGCCGGTATAGCGCCGGTGCAGATCGCCGAAGGTGCGGCGCAGCCCTTCTTCGTCCGAAGGCACGACGATCGCATGCACATGGTTGGGCATCAAGCAATAGGCCCATAATTCCGTCTGGGCCTGAACCGCCGCGTCGGTGAGCAGGTCTAGATAGAGCGGGCCATCGCTGCATCGTCGTTCAGATTGAGGGGTAAAGCAAGGCGTCACCGAAATAGGCCCGGCTTTGCCGGGGGATATTTACTCCCTGCCAATCCGTAGCCTTCCAGCATCGCGCGCAGGCGGTGTGCCGAACATCCGCGTGTACTCCCGACTGAACTGCGACGCGCTTTCATATCCGACTGCGAATGCTGCGCTTGTCGCGTCGGTGTCGGCGAGCAGGAGCCGCCTCGCTTCCTGCAGGCGGAGAGTCTTCTGATATTGCAGTGGGCTCATGGCAGTGGCAGCTCGGAAATGGCGATGAAATGTTGCCACACTCATCCCGGCAATTTCCACCAGCTCTTCAATCCTGACAACGCGATCCAGGTTCGTGCGCAAATGGGCGATCGTATCCCGAACCTGTGAAATCCGGCTACCGGCTCGGGCTGCCTGGCGAAGCAGCGCGCCTTGCGGGCCTTGCAAAAGGCGAAACAGAATCTCGCGCTCGATCAATGGTGCCAGCGTGTCGATTTCGTCTGGCGCATCGAGCAACCGCAACATCCGTGACCAGGCATCGCGCAATTCGGGCGTCATGGCGCCCACCGCAAAAGCTGTGGTCGCTCCCTCGGCTTTGCGCGCTATGTCGACAACCAGATCCGAAAGGATATCCTGGTCGATCGCAAGCCGTACCGCGACGTAGGGCGCCTCGGGCAAATCCTCGATCGTGACGCGCGATGCCGGCACGTCGATCGAAGCGATGAAAAAATGATTGCTGTCGTAGCGCAGCGTGCGGTCTCCGATGACCACGCGCTTGGTGCCTCGCAAGACGGTGCCAAGCATCGGCTGATATAGAACGCCAACCGGCCAGCTTTCCTTACGCGCGGCATGGAGGCTAAGGCGCGGGATCGACGCTCCTTCCGATCGCGTGGCGTGGCGGTATGCGAGATCGGCGAGAGTTTCGTGCATCAAATCCATATGGGTTTCACTGAGCGTCCAAGCAAGATTCGGTCGAATCAAAACGGTCAGTGATCGGATCAGGCAAAAATCTGCGACAATCGGGCGCGAAGGCGCTGGGGCAAGGGGCCATAAAAGGTACATCCCCCTGCCCGTTTCGTTTCACTCAGGAGAGCCCCATGCGTTATAACATCCTCGGCCGCACCGGCCTGTTCGTTTCCGAACTCTGCCTCGGTACCATGACCTTCGGCGGCGGGAGCGGCATCTACGGCAGCATGGGCGGTCTCCAGCAGAAAGAAGCCGACGGTCTGGTCAAGACCGCGATCGATGCCGGCATCAACTTCATCGATACGTCCGATGTCTATTCAAAAGGTCTTTCCGAACAGATCACGGGCCAGGCGTTGCGCAACCTCGGGATCGCACGGGAGGATGTGATCGTCACCACCAAATTCTTCGGGCCTACGGGCGACGGCCCGAATGCGCGTGGCACGTCCCGCTCGCATATGCTCTACGCTCTGGAGGGTAGCCTCGAGCGCCTTCAGGTCGACCATATCGATCTTTACCAGATCCACGGCTTCGACCAGATCACACCGATGGAGGAGACGCTGCGTGCGCTCGAAACGGTCGTCCAACAGGGCAAGGTGCGTTATATCGGCGTCTCCAATTGGGCCGCCTGGCAGATCGCAAAGGCGGTCGGTATCTCCAACCAGTTCAATCTGGCCCGCTTCGCTTCGCTTCAGGCGCATTATACGATCGCCGGACGCGATCTGGAGCGTGAACTGGTGCCGATGCTGGAATCCGAAGGCATCGGCCTGATGGTGTGGAGTCCGCTGGCGGGCGGTTTTCTGTCAGGCAAATATAGCCGCGACGGCGCCAGGGAAGGCGACAACCGCCGCGCCACCTTCGATTTCCCGCCGGTCAATGAGGAACGCGGCCACAATGTCATCGACGCGATGAAGCCGATCGCGGCAGCCAAGGGCGTCTCGATCGCCCGGATCGCACTCGCCTGGCTGCTCCACCAAAAGGCTGTCACCAGCGTCATCATCGGTGCCAGGAAGCCGGAGCAACTCGATGACAACATCGCCGCGACCAAGGTGGCGCTGACCGACGCCGAATTGAAAACACTCGATGAGGTCAGCAAGCTGCCCGCGGAATATCCCGGCTGGGTATTCGAGTTCCAGAGCAAGGTCCGTGGTGACCAGCTCAAGCAGGAGCCGCGCGGGGCCTGAGAGCGCCAACTTCCAGTTAAGGCGGAGACAGTCGGCCCACAGCCATACACAAAGGAAAATCGTAAATGCAAATGCGCAAACTTGGAGAACTCGAAGTCTCGGCCGTGGGCTTGCAATTACGATGGCAGCTTACTTAACTCCCGACGCTCCACCAGCGCCAATCGGCAGCATGCTTCACCAGCCTTGCCCGCACCGGGTCGAGGCTGACATTGCGCAGTGCGTTGATCAGTTGCGCCTCGTCCATCGCCACCGATCCGAAACGATCCTGCCACGCATGGCCCGTCCGCCGCGCGCGGGCGCGCCGGTGCAGATCGCCGAAGGTGGGGCGCAATCCCTCTTCGTCCGAGGGCACCACGAAATACCCCGCCGCAGCCGGAATTTGGCGTAAATCCTTTGTCAATGCCATCCAGGGATAACATGCCTCCGCGCTCGATGGCGGCGCGCCGCTTTGTCATAACCGCCGCACTTTTTTGGGGACGTTTGCGATGACCATGCCCTCGGTCACGGATGATTCGATGCAGCCCGGCGGCCGATATGTGGTCGGCATGGAGCGGTTGCTCAAAGCGGTGCAAGAGTTATCGCTGGTCCGCGAACTGGAGGGTGTGCAGCACATCGTCCGCACCGTCGCGCGCGAGCTCACCGGATGTGATGGCGCCACCATCGTCCTCAACGAGGGCGGCAGCCACTGCTATTATGCGGACGAGGACGCGATCGCGCCCTTGTGGAAGGGGCTGCGCTTCCCGCAGGACATCTGCGTCAGCGGCTGGGCGATGCGCCATCGCCAGCCGGTGGTGATACCCGACATCTACACCGATCCGCGCGTCCCGCACGAGGCCTATCGGCCTACCTTCGTGAAGAGCATGGTGATGGTGCCGATCCGGGCGATGGCGCCGATCGGTGCGATCGGCAACTATTGGGCGGAAGTCCGCCGCCCGACGGACACGGATGTGCGGCTGCTTCAGGCGTTGGCCGATGCGACCTCGGTGGCGATGGAGAATGTCTCGGTCTATGCCGAACTCGAGCATCGGGTGCGGGTCCGCACCGAGGAACTGACGCGCGCGCATCTCGAGATCCAGCAGCTGGCCGTGACCGACGAACTGACCGGCCTGCTCAACCGCCGCGGCTTCTACGAGGCGGCGCGACTTGCGCTGAGCCGCAAGATGCGGGTGCTGCTCGTCTATGTCGATGCCGACGGGCTGAAGGAGGTGAACGACAAGCTCGGCCATGCCGCGGGCGACGCGATGCTGGCGGACATCGCCGAGACGCTGCGCATGAGCTTTCGCGCAAGCGACATCATCGCGCGGATGGGCGGCGACGAGTTCTGCGTGATGATGGTCAATCCGAGCATCGACGAGGCGGCACTGCGCGAGATACTGCTGCAGCGGATCGAGGAGGCCAATGCGGCTCGCCCGCGCGCCTATCATCTGGCCGCCAGCTTCGGCTGCATCACGGTGCCGGAAGCGGTACCCGAAGACCTCGACCGCTGGCTGGTCGAGGCGGACCGGCGGATGTACATGGAGAAGACTTCGCGAAAAGGGCGACTGCGGGCCGATTGATGCCGGCAGGCATTACCGCATGCCCCACATTCACATTACCACATGACGGTGAGGCGACTGCCCGAACCGTTGCCGAAAGGCGCGAGCGAAGGCGTCCGGTGCATCGAGGCACCGAATCGGCGTTATGGTGCCATGCATACGATGATTGCACTTTTATGACAATTGAAACATTTTGTTTTCCAACGGCCTGCCATGCTGTATAAGCGTGTGGAACGATGGGAAAAAATAGGAGTTTGCGATGACTGGCATGCTATTGTTCGCGGGCGCGCTGCTGGCGCAATCTGCAGCTGTTCTGCAGCCTCAGGCAGGTCGGGACGCGGTGTCGGACGACCAGGCAATCATCGCGACCGCGCCAACCCATCGCAGTTCCGGCTGGCTCACGACTTCGGGCCCGGATGAACAAGGGCGCTACACGGCCCGGATCGAAATTGCCGATCTGGATCCTGCGACCGAGGCGGGCTCGGCGGCCATGGCTTCGCGGGTGGCACGTGCCAAGGCCGTGCTTTGTGAAATTTCCGCCGAGCAGCCGCAGATTCGCGGTTTTTATAATGGCGGCGAACGTGATTGCTGGCGCAATACGCAGGATCAGGCATTCGCTCAAATGGGGCGCATACGGGAAAGGGCGCAATAGGAGCGGTCTGGGAATTTGGAATATTACGGTGCCGATTACGGGATTACGGTGCCCGTTGACTCAATGCACCGATTATCCATCACTTTCGCGATGGCCCACCTCCCCCGCCGCTTCATTCCCGGCCTGCGCTGTCATGTGACGCAGCGCCGGGAACCGGCGCGCGCAGACCGTCTTCGAGGACGGCGACTATGCGCCCGATCGGAACTCAGTGGCGTGCTGGATGGCAAACGGCGGGTGCTCCCGATACCGCATTCTGGCTAGCTTTGGCCACCCCGTCCCGGACGATCTGCGGGGCCACGACGCACAGCTGGGCGGCGCTGCCGAATTTGAGTCTGTTGCGATCGATCGCGACGATCTCGACCCGGTTGCCGGTGAGAACGCCCTCGCCCTTTCCCGTCGCGAACCCGCCCGCGATCAGGATACCCGACTTGCTCGTATCGAACATGTTCTTCCGGATCGTCACGCCCCGAACGATGTTCGCATCGATACCGGCGACGCCCTTGATCTCGCCCGCCATCAGGAGTCCGCCCGCGACCAATATTCCAGTCTCGCCGCCGGAAATGCTGTTGCCTTCAAAGGTCAGCCCTTCGATCCAATTTCCCGAACTGACGCCAGGGGCGCCGACATTGTAAACGGCGGCCGCCATCACGCCGACCTTGCACCGATCGATGACATTGTTGCTGACGGTGACGCGACTCAGGCTAAGGCCCCGCGCAGGTGGGCCGTTCATTTCCGGAAAGGCCGGAATGGTCGTGATGCCGAACCCGCACTGCGACCGGGCCGTGATGCGGTTGTCGAGGATACGGATATTGTCCATGTGGATGTCGGTCGACGGCGTGGTTCCGCCCAGCAGAGCCTCCGCGCCGACAATGAAAACGACGTGGCCATTGCCCTTTATCGTGTTGTTCTGGATGAGGACGTCGGACACCTTCGCCCTGGAAATCCGCCCGTTCACGGCGACACCGCCCCAGATGTAGATGGCGGGGTCCGGCGCATCGGCATCGAGCGAGATGTCGTTGCCGGTGATCTTGAGTCCGATGAGCCGTCCTCCGCTGTTCGGCGCGAACAGCGTCTGAAGCGGTTGGGCCTGCACCCCGCCCGCAAATTCCTTCACGACATTGTCCGCCACCTCGAGATTTTCGAGTATGACGTCCCCCTTGTCAGCCGTGCGCGCTGCCTGGCCACTGGCGCCGACGAAAGCGATCGCGTTGTGCAACTTGCTCGGATATTCGCCGCCGAAGATGCGCGGACCAAGAAACTCATTGCCTTTAACGACGACATCGCGAAGCGCGCTGCGTTCCCCGGCCGCGCTCATGCCGCTGAAACTCACGCCCCCTCCGTTGTGGAAGCGGTTGTTCAACAGGCGGATATGGTCCAGCGATGCGGCCCCGGGGGCGGGCTGAAAGGAAATGCCCTGGATGAAGCGCTCGAAGGTGACGCCTTCGATCACCACGTTCGAGCTTTGCACCACCAGGGCGGTTCCGCCGAGCGGAGCCCCTTTGGCGTGAGCCGAACCATTCACGGCATCAGCCGCATTCCCGGCGCCATTGGTGAACCGTATCCCGTCACCTGAAATTGTGTCACCGTCGTTGCCCGTCATCGCAGGAATTTTCGAGACTGACGCAAGCACTGCGAATTCCTGCTCGGGCTTCTTCTGGATCTGTAGCGGAAAATGGACCGCACCGCCTGCAACATCGAAACGGATGTGGTCGCGACCTGCAGAACCCGCAGCGCCAGTGACGCTTCGCCGCTCTCCTTCCGACAGTCTGTCGAAAGCGAGCGTCCCGTTCGCCAGAGCGATCGCCTCTACGAGCGACAGCTTGTCGTCGCCGGCGACCCCGACCGCATCGCTGTCGGTCACGATGAGCGTCGCCGCATAGGGATCGCGATCCGCCGCTTTCACGCCGACCGGGCGGGACCCCATACAGCCACCCAGACCGATCAACGAAGCTCCGGCAAGCAAAATGACCGCGTTCCTCACCAATTTTTCCTTTTTGACCGTGATTGGATGCGGCCTAACCGGCGGGATTGGAAGCGCCAAAAACAATCCCGAAATCCAGATTTTCGCGGAGCTTGCCCTCAGACGAATTGGTGCTCTTCGAGCCGCCGGTGCGGCGAGAGCGGGGAGACGCTGTCCCCCCGCCAAAAAAAGTGCGATCGCCGAGACCAGGAACTGCTGCGCTCAAAAAGCCTTCGTCACCTGGATTCTCCATGTCCGGCCATAGATGCTGTGCACGCGCGCGTCGAAACCCATGTTCCCGTATAGAACGACTGGTGGATCTTTGTCCGTGACATTGCGAACATTGAGGTTCAGGCGCAGCCCGCCCACGATATTCCCCAGGCGTTCCGGCACGGTATAGCCGATGCCGAGATCGGCCGTTGTCCACGAGCGGATGCGAGTGACCGGCAGCGTGGATGATGGACCTGCGGGGCCGGTGGGAGTGATGGGCAGGTCATTGACATAGGACGGCGTGTAATTGACCGACAGATTGGCGGTCCACGGCCCGTTGGACCAGGCCAGGCGGCCGTTGGCGCGCAGATCGAGCGGACGAAAGATGCGGTTGAGCGGTTCGGGCGCCGTGGTCCGGCCCTTCACGACCTCTTCGTGGATGCTGAGTATCTTGCTGACCGTTGCGCCGGCGGAAAAGGCGTTGGCACCCATTTCCCAGCTATAGTCGATGCTGGCATCCAGTCCCTGCTGTACGACCTTTGATGCATTGGCCCAGCGGCCGTCGAGGATCAGGGTTGCGGCGCATACGCCGTCCTGGCGGGGTTCGTTCGGCAGCACCGCCCTTATCTCGGGGGCCCAGGTGGAGGGGACCAGCGGATTGCAGCCCGGGGGGGACGGATTGGCGACCACCTGGATAAATTCGCGGTACAAGGCGCCATTTTCGGGGCTGGAGATGAAGACCCCCACGGGGAGCGCCTGGATCTTGTCCTTATAGTCGATGCGATAATAAGTGCCGCTGATCTTCAGCCCGCGGAGCGGAGAGAGGTCTGCGCCGATCGTGACGTTTTTCGATTTTTCCGGCCCGAGGCCGGGATTGCCGCCGCCCACTATGACCGCCTGGATCGGCCCGGCAGGGCCAAATTCCGGCCCCGCATTATTCGCGCCGGGCCCGACATAGCCGATGAAATTGGCGGACATTTCAATGAGATTCGGCGCACGGAAGGCGGTGCCCCAAGTGCTGCGCAGCCGAACCGCATCGTTCATTTCCCACACCAGGCCAAAGCGCGGGTTGAAGGTCCGGCCGAAATCCGAATAATCCTCATATCGCCCGGCGAGGCTGAGTTCCAGCCGCTGCACCAGGGACCGCGCATTCGCCGCCCCGACGAAGGGCAACAGAATTTCAGCGAACGCCGCCTTGACGTCGCGGTGGGCTCGCCCCGAGCGGGTGGGGTTGATCACCGGGGCGCTGGGCAGGCAATTATCGGTCGGCGCCACCCCCGCGCAGGTCTGGAGTCCTTGTTCGGCATAATAATAATTATTCGAAAGATCCTGATATTCAAAGCCGAAAGCGCCCTTGACGCCGCCACCGGCGATGTCGGCGATCGTGCCGTTGAGGCGGAGGTTGGCGATCAGGCTCTTGCTGTTGGAAAAGCTGCCGCCCTGGACATCGCCCTGATAAGTGGCGGCCGCGCGCGTCGCGTCGTCCAGCCCGAGGAAGGGATTAAAGCGCCCGCCGCGGATGAGGAAATTCAGTATGTCCTGGTCCGGATACCTGCTGTCCACACCGGTGATCCGGTTGCTCGCCTTGGCGAAGCTGACGAACGCCTCGCTGCTCCATGTATCGTTCAGGTCAAGTTTCGCGCCCAGGGTGTGCGCCCAATTGCGCGACCGGAGATGCGCCACGGTCGAAACGCCGATAGGGACGGTTACGCTGCCCGCCAAAGATGGCGCATCGGCCGGGAAGAATGACGTGCCACGCGGGACGGTGGTATCAAGGACGTCGAAATTGCGGACATCCTCATCGCGCCAGTATAGCGAGCCCTGATAATAAAGATCGAAATCGGGCACCACCGCCTGCTGCAGATAGACATTCGCGGAGTGCGTCTTCTGCTTGCCAATATAGTCGCGTAGCGCGTCCGTGTCCGGCAGGCTGTTGACGGGCAGGCGTCCTGCCGCGACGCTGGTGGTGGGAACGCCATTGCCATTCACCCCCGTGACGTCAAAATATTGGTTGATCGTGCCGACCGAGAAATCCGGATTGAAGCAGATGCCGAAAATGACGAACCGGGGCGGCGGACACGATTGCGCGACATAGTAGCCAAGGCCCGTTGGAGCGGGTTGCTGGAAGCTGCTGTAGATCGCATTGCCGCCGCCCAACGGGGTCAGGTCGCTGCGGATATAGCGGCTGGCGTCGAAGGCGACATTTTGCCTCTGGCCATAATCATAGCTGACCATGATCCGGCCGGGGCGATCGCCCAATTCCCATGACCGGCCCACGACCAGCGAACCGCCCCATTCGTCATAAAGCCGGTTTGTCGAGTAGCGGCCCGAAAATTCAGCGCCATTATAATCCTTGCGCGTGATATAGTTGATGACGCCGCCGATGGCGTTGGACCCGTAAATGGCTGATGCGCCATCGGTCACCACCTCGATACGCTCGATTGCGGCGAGGGGCAGGATGTTCGCCTCGTTGAAGGAGGTGCCGGTGCCGCCCGCCACCTGCCTGCGCCCATCAACCAGCACCAGCGTGGCATTGGGACCAAGGCCGCGAATGTCGATGCTGGAGCCACGCGTTTCATTGTTGAACAGCGTGCCGCCGCCCGTGATCGTGCTGCCGACAAAGGGATTGGCCTGGCTTGGCTGGTCGTTCGAAAAGCTGGAATTTCCCTGCGTCTGTGGAATGTTGCGCAGCACTTCGGCGGCGTTGGTGGCGCCGCTGCGCACAATATCTTCCCGGTCGATCACCGTGGATGGCGAAGCGATGGACTTGACGCCCTTGATGCTGGTGCCGGTGACGATGATGTCGGCGTCGCGGACATCCTGTTTTTCGTGATCCCCGCCCTTGCCCGAAGATTGGGCCGATACAGGGCAGGCGATCAGGCCGAGCAGGGCCGAAGTCGTAAGGCGCAAAGTCCTGAAGTCGGCAGAATGACGCATATCCCCCCCTTTGTTTTGGTTCGCGGGACTTATCTGTCCTCTTCCATGGAAGAACCCATTCGCGAATGTGTCTGGGTTTTGCGGCTTCGGGACGCGCTGGCTATCGCAAAAATGAAATCGCAATTTTTCCTGCCGGACGATATGCCGGAGCCGGCAAGGCGCGCCGTTCGAGGATTGGGGAATGACGGACAAGAAATCGGACTCGCTGGCACGGGTGGTGGAGGCGGCCATCCGCGCCTTTTCCACGCAAAGATTCGGCGACGTGCGCATCGGGCAGATCGGCCAGGAGGCGCACTGTTCGACCGCGACCATCTATGACGCGTTCGGTTCCAAGGAGGGATTGTTCAACTATGTCCGGGGGCAGTTGACCCAGGATCTGCCTCGCCAGACGCCCTGGGAAGCGGCTCTGGCCGCTTCACCGCTGCTCGCCATTCTCGACTATCTGATGGAAGTGTTCACGGCGCTGACCAGTCCCACCCTTTCCATTCTGCTGACAGCCCAGAACGCCGGCGAAGGATCGGGTTATTCGCCTTTCGAGCATAGCGGCCTCGATTTCGACACGGTGATGACCAATGTGTCCGCTGGCATGGAGGCCGGCCTGCTGCGTCAGGGCGATCCGCGCGCCTGCACTTTCCTGCTGTTCGCCGGCATAAGCTATGAACCGATGCTCTATCTCGCCATGGCGCGTCGGAGGGCCGAGGAACGGCTTGACCCCGCGGCAATCCTGCGCAGCATTTTCCGGCCGCTGGCGACCGAAGCTGGAGAAAGGATCGTGGAAGACTATGTCGTTCGGCTGGATCGTGACGATGGCGCCGCTGACGCGCGACCCAGCTTTCACGAGTTGCTTCATCTGGAATCCTGTTCACCGGATCGACAGGAAAAGATCGGCGCCGCACTGGAACAATTGCGTGAACTGTCCAGAAGCTGGAAGCATGGCGTTGTCGCCATTCCTTCCGTGGCTGCAGAGTAAAGCGATGGCTTCTGCTGCCACCGGGCTATGCAAGGGCCGATCAAGCAGGCCAAGGCGGCGACCGCATGGGGTCGCCGCCTCGTAGCCGGATCAGTTGCAGACGCGGACGCGGTGGTGATGGCGCCACACGGTCCGGCAATGGGTCTGATGCCTGGAGCGGTGGATCTGGACGCTGCGATGATGGGTACGGCGGGCCTGGCGGCGATCGGCGACACGGACATCCTGACGATGATCGCGACGGACCTGGCGCATGTGCCGGGCATGGCGACGGTCGCCCGCGCGATCGTTCCTGGCGGCCGTTCGCTCGTTCCTGGCGACGGTGCGATCATGATGGATCTCGCGTGCATGCTGCACATGCGCCGACGAGGTCTGCGCCTGCGCGGTGGCGCCGGCACCGATGCCGGCGACCAGCAGGCCGGCGGCGGCGAACAAATTCAATATCTTCATGCGAACCTCTCGCGCCCGGACATCGGGCATGACGTGCGTTACGCGCCGCCACAGAGATTGTTCCTGAATGGGGCAGTACGCCGAGGTTCATGTTGCCGGCCGGTGACCGTTCTTCCAGTCGACGAAGGGGGAGCGTCTATCGCGGACGCGTCGCGCCGAGTCGCGCCGCAACCGCCGCCGGCACCCCCAATCGGCGAATATCCACGGCCGCGCCGGGTAACCCGGCAAGCTCGCGCTGGACGATATAGGCCCAAACGCTATCGGCGGCGGCATCGAGCAGCGCGTCGTCAGAGACGCCGGACCGTTCGCCGTCGCATGCGGCCAGCGCCGCCAAAGCGCGCTCGGCTTTGTCTCGCGCGCGATCGAGCGATTCGATCTTTTCGTTGAACAATTCCGCCTGGATGGCGCCGAGCGCCGCTTCGCCGTCCGATCCGCGGTGCGAGGACGACATCGGCGTCAGTCCGGTTTGCGCCGATAGTCGGCGACGACCACACCCGTTGCCGCGAGTTCGGCCTCGTGCGAGTCCTCACGCCAGTCTTCCGCCAGCGCGGCCGCCTCCCATTCGCGCATCGCCGGGTGCGCGACCATGCGATCGACCCACGAGCGGCCCGCCGGACCGACATCGAGGTCGTAGGTCCGCACGCGCCAGGCGACCGGCGCATAGAAGGCGTCGGCGGCGGTGAAGGCATCGCCGGCCAGCCATGGCCCGCCGAAGCGCGTCAGGCCATCGCTCCACAATTCGGCCAGGCGCGCGATCTCCGCAGTCAGCGCGGCGCTCGGAGGCCGCGGCGTCACCCGCACGCCGACATTCATCGTGCAGTCGTTGCGCAGCGCCCGGAAGCCCGCATGCATCTCGGTGACGGCGCTGTAGCTCCACGCCCGCGCGGACTCGTCCGCCGCCCAGACCGTGGGATGGCGTTCGGCCAGATAGAGCAGGATGCCCAGCGAATCCCAGATCGTGCGTTCGCCGTCGATCAGCACCGGCACCTGGCCGGTCGGCGAGAAGGCGCGAAAATCGGCGTAATTGTCAGGTTTGGTGAAGGGCTCGATACGGTCCGCGAAGGCGATGCCGAGCGCCTTCATCAGCACCCATGGGCGCAGCGACCAGCTGCTGTAGTTCCGGTTGGCGGTGATCAGAGTGTAGGCCATGTGCGTTGTCCTCCCTCCTGTCCGCTAGCCGATCCGTGATCAGGCTGGAAATCGGAATGGTTGGGCTATCGATAAGGGATGCTTGTGATCTTGAGCCAAGGGAAACTGGCTATGGTTCCGCGGCTCCAGCCCCCTCTACCGCTTGCGGGAGAGGGACAGGCACGCGCAGCGGGCCAGGGTGAGGGCCTGCACATGTCACGCACGTCAGGCCCTCACCCTCGCCGCCTGCGGCGGCTTTCCCTCTCCCGCAAGCGGTAGAGGGGAGAATTCGTCAGCCCCCGCCGGCCTCCTTCGGCGATATATAGGCCGCATCGTGCGCGAACGGCATCGGTGTGCCGCGCGCGATCGCGTCGAGCACGGCGGCGAAATCGGTCGCGCAGCGGAAGCCGAGCAGCCGCTCCGCCTTGCCGGCGTCGTAGACGCGATCGATGCTGGCGGGCAGCGTCCAGCCCTGCCGCGCATAGAGCGCCCGGGCGCCCGGGAAACAGCGCTCGATCACCGCCGGGGCGTCGGCCATCAGCGCATCGCAGTCGCTGCGGCGGAACGGCGTTGGCGCCGACAGGATGAAGGTCTCGAAACCGAGCCCGGGCATGCGCTCCAGCGCCGCGACATGGGCATCGGCGGCATCCTCGACCGTCAGCCGGCGGTAGAGCAGTTCATTGGCCTTGGTGTTCGGGCCGTCATGGTCGATCGCATGCGCCATATCGTCGTCTTCGGGAAAGAAGCGGCCGGTGCGCAGCACGGCGATGTCGAGGCCATGGTCGAGATGATGGAGCCGGCACAGATGTTCGGCGGACAATTTGGTGACGCCATAGATGTTGCGTGGTGCCGGCGGGCCCGACTCTTCGTCGAGCCAGGCCGCCGCGCGCGCGCCGCCGTCCTTGCCCGCGCGGATCGACGCCGAGATCATCAGCGAGGTGGTCGAGGTGAAGACGAAGCGGTCATGGCCGGCCGCGACCGCCGCTTCGAGCAGGTTGAGCGTGCCGGTGACATTGACGTCGACGAAGGCCTGCGCGGGATAGCGGACGATGTCCGGCTTGTGCAGCGCGCCGGCATGGATCACCGCCGCGATGCGATGATCGGCAAAGATCCGGTCGATCAGCGGGCGATCGGCGACGCTGCCGATGATGTGCGTGTCGATGCCCGGCGCGACGTCGAGGCCGATCGGGACATGACCGGCCGCGCGCAGCCGCGGGGCGAGGACGCGGCCGAGCCAGCCGGACGATCCGGTCAGCAGCACCCGCACGGGTCAGGCCAGATAATGCGCCGTGGTCTTCGCCGCGACCTCCTCGGCGGTGACGCCCGGCGCGACTTCGACCAGCCGGAACGGCGACTGATGGTCGGGGCGCTGGAACACGGCGAGATCGGTGACGATCATGTCGACGACGTTCTTGCCGGTCAGCGGCAAGGTGCAGGCGGGAATGAACTTCGGATCGCCGTTCTTGGCATTGTGCTCCATCACGACGATGATCCGCTTGACGCCGGCGACGAGATCCATCGCGCCGCCCATGCCCTTTATCATCTTGCCCGGGATCATCCAGTTGGCGATGTCGCCATTCTCGGCGACTTCCATCGCGCCGAGCACGGTCAGATCGATATGGCCGCCGCGGATCATCGCGAAGCTGTCGGCCGAACTGAAATAGCTCGACGAGGGCAGCTGGCTGATGGTCTGCTTGCCGGCGTTGATCAGGTCGGCGTCGACCTCGTCCTCATAGGGGAACGGGCCGATGCCGAGCATGCCGTTCTCCGACTGCAGCGTCACCTCCATGCCTTCGGGGATGTTGTTCGCCACCAGCGTCGGAATGCCGATGCCCAGATTGACGTAGAAGCCGTCCTGAAGCTCCTTCGCGGCGCGCGCCGCCATCGCATTGCGGTCCCAGCCCATCATTTCGCTCCCTGTGCGGCGGGGTCTTCCCACCTCTTGTCCAATGGAAAAATCTCGTCGAATCCGCCCTTCGACGCGGTACCATAAACCGGGTTCGGCAGCATGTACCAGCCGGCGCCCCACAGCGGCCTGAACTGCTCGTTTCCGGCAGCGGCGCGGCGTGCGGCCGGCGTCAGGCCGGGCGCGTTGAACAGATCGCTGAAGTCGCCGAGCTGGTCGCCGACCATCGCGATCACGCAATAGCGCGCGGCGATCTGGTCGCGCCGCGCATCCTTGCCGCGGGGGCTGTCCTCGGCACGCAGCAGCAGCGTATCGCCCGGGATGGTGACCCCCAGCCCGGCGCCGTCGAGCATGCGCTGGGTCGCTTCGGCATTGAGCGCGCTGCGGTTCGAGATGAAGATCGCCGCCACGCCGGCGAGCCGCGCGGCGCGCAACGCGTCGATCACGCCCGGCACGGCCGCGACATCGTCGCCGCCCGTCGCTTCCCAGCGGCTCCAGCGCTCTTCGTCATAGGCCAGGCCGCGCCGCGCTTCGTCTTCCTCATAGCCGAGGTTGAGGACCGAGGTCTCGTCGATGTCGAGGACGATCGCCAGCGGCTTCTGCCCGCACGGCACGAAATTCGGCGCTTCGAGCGTCGATCCGGGCGCCAGCACCAGCGAGGCGACCGGGAAGTTGAGCTGGCGATAGTCGGCGCTCGCGCGGATCCTGACAGTCAGCGCATTATAGGCCTGCGCGCTCAGCGCCAGCGCTTCGCCGGAACCGTAAAGAAACTGCATGGTCGCCGGCGGTGTCGTCGGCTTCGGCGGCTCGGCCGTGGTCGCATGTTCGGCCTGCCTGGACGCGTCTGTCTCGGCACGCTTGCGCTTGCCGTCGCGCACGACCTTGTTGCGGGCCACCACCGCCGCCGCGCCCGCCGGGAGCGCCGCCACGACGCATCCCTGCAGCACGACCGCTGCGATCGTGACAGTCCCGAGCAGGAGCGGCCTGAGTTGGACTGGCCTGAGCAGGACTGGCTTGCGCAAACGCTGTTTCACGCCGCCTCGCGCGTGCGCACCGTCCGGAACTCGATCTTCTTGTCATAAGGGCTGCCGACGATGAGACGCTTTACATAGATGCCGGGCAGGTGGATGCAGTCGGCGTCGAGGCTGCCGACGGGTACGATCTCCTCGACCTCGGCAACGCAGATCTTGCCGGATGTCGCGGCCGGCTGGTTGAAGTTGCGCGCGGTCTTGCGGAAGACGAGATTGCCCGCCTCGTCGGCCTTCCAGCCCTTGATGATCGAGAGATCGGCGCGGATACCACGTTCGAGCACATAGGTTTCGCCGTCGAACTCCTTGAGCTCCTTGCCCTCGGCCACGAGCGTGCCGACACCGGTCTTGGTGTAAAAGCCCGGGATGCCGGCGCCGCCGGCGCGCATGCGCTCGGCGAGGGTGCCCTGCGGGCAGAATTCCACCTCGAGCTCGCCGGCCAGATATTGCCGCTCGAACTCCTTGTTCTCGCCGACATAGGAGGCGATCATCTTCCGGATCTGGCGCGACCGCAGCAATTTGCCGAGGCCTTCGCCATCGATGCCGGCATTGTTCGAGGCGACGGTGAGATCCCTGGTGCCGGCCGCGCCGATCGCGTCGATCAGCCGCTCGGGCACGCCCGAAAGGCCGAAGCCGCCGGCGCAGATCGTCATGCCATCGAACAGCAGCCCCTCGAGCGCGCTCGCAGCGTCGGGATAAAGCTTCTTCATCGTCCGTCCTCCCCTGATGGCGGTCTGGCCTGATGGCGGTCTGTCCTGCGGACATAAGCGGCGGCGGCGGTGGTGGTCAATCGACCCGCTGTGCACTCATGATTGCAGAAAACACAATCATTCGGTTGTCGATGATGCAATCGCCGGGTCCATTGGACGACACTGTTGCAGATGCGCAACAACGCCTCGCTCAAAATCAAAATCCATGATCGATGTCACTTGTTTGCCATGGCTTGGCTGCTATTGGCCGCACCGCCTGATGGCGATCCAAGTATGTGAAATCAAGCGACAAGCAAGGAACAGAAATGAAGACGTTGATTATTGCTTCTGTAGCGGCCCTCGGCTTTGCCAGCCCCGCACTGGCGCAGGAAGCGGACGCTGGTTTGTCGGGATTCCGCCTCGAGGCACTCGCCGGACTTGACCGCGTCAATGTCGATGGCGACGGCGAGAGCGGCGTGGCCTATGGCGTCGCCGGCGGCTATGATATCCACAGCAGCAGCCTCGTGTTCGGGGTGGAGGGCGAGGTCGCCTTCGCGAGCACCGACGATTGCTGCACCAGCGCGGGCCGCGATCTCTATGCCGGCGGCCGCATCGGCACGCAGATCGGCGACAGCAGCCTCCTCTATGTCAAGGCGGGCTACACCAATGCCCGCATCAAGAGCGACTTCGGCAATTTCAACGTCGACGGCGTCCGCATCGGCCTCGGCCTCGAGCAGCAGCTGACCAGCCAGTTCTACGTCAAGGGCGAATATCGCTACAGCAATTATGAACTCGGCCTCGAGCGCCATCAGGTGCTCGCGGGCGTCGGCGCACGCTTCTAAGCGCGCACCGAAATCGCATGAGGGGGCGGTGCCGACGCGGTGCCGCCCCTTTTTTTCGGCCATTGCGGCCAGGCCGCGCAGATTGTAGCCCAAGGCCATGACCAGCGATCCAGACCCGGACCTCGATCATTGGGGCCGGTTCAGCGCCCACGACGTTGCCGGCCTGTCGGGCCGGGCGATCCTCGAGCGCATCATCGACGGACGCCTGCCGGCCCCGACGATGGCGCGGACGATGGGCGTCCGGCTCGTCGCGGTCGGCGACGGCTTCGCGGCGTTCGAGGGCGAGCCCGGCGAGCATGTGCTCAACCCGGCCGGCACGGTCCACGGCGGATGGGCGCTCGCGCTGATCGACAGCGCGACCGGCTGCGCGGCGCAGAGCCTGTTGCCGCCGGACACCGGCTATACGACGATCGAGACCAAGGGCAATTTCTCGCGGCCGATCCTTGCCGACAGCGGCCGCGTGCGGTGCGAATCGAAGGTCGTGTCGTCGGGCCGGACGATCATCTCGTGCGAAGCATGGGTGCGTGATTCGACCGGACGCGTGCTCGCGCATGGGACGTCGACACTGCTGGTGCTGGCACCGAGGCGCTGAAGCGCCGGGGCGACGCGCGCTTCAGGTGATATGCCAGCGATTCTCCCGCGCCGCCGCGCCCTGGCTGAGCAGATCCTCGTTGACGTCATAACCGCGGCCATCGGCATCTTCGATACCCGGCCGCGCGACACGGGTCCTCCGGCCTTCGTCCGCGACATGCGCGCTGACGCGCTTCATCCGGCGCCAGAGCAGCATCATCACCAGTGCCATCGCGCCGAAGAGCGCGATGACGACAAAAGCTGCCAGGATCGTTCCGCCCATTGTTCCGCCCCTCGTTCCGCCCACGGATCGAACCTACAGGACTTCACGGCGATTGGAAGCGCGCGCGCCAGCCGCTATGCATGATGCATGACCCAGCAGAGAACCGGTGGCCGCATCCTCGTCGATCAACTCCTGATCCAGGGGTGCGACCGCATCTTCACCGTACCCGGCGAGAGCTTCCTGGCCGTGCTCGACGCGCTCCACGATTCGCCGGAGATCCAGCCGGTCGTGTGCCGGCACGAGGGCGGCGTCGGCTTCATGGCCGGTGCCGATGGCGTGATGACCGGGCGGCCGGGGATCGCCTTCGTCACGCGCGGACCGGGCGCGACCAACGCCGCGATCGGCGTCCATGTCGCGATGCAGGATTCGACGCCGATGATCCTGTTCATCGGCGACGTCGCGCGCGGCGACCGCGATCGCGAGGGTTTCCAGGAGGTCGATTTCACCGCGATGTTCTCGCCGCTCGCCAAATGGGCGACGCGGATCGACGACGCCGCGCGCATCCCCGAATATGTCGCGCGCGCTTATGCCGTCGCGATGTCGGGGCGGCCGGGGCCGGTGGTGATCGCCCTGCCCGAGGATATGCTGCGCGACACGGTCGCGGCGGTCGATCGCCTGCGGATCGAGCCGGTGGTCCAGCCGGCCTGTTCGGGGGCGATGGGCACCTTGTTCGATCTGCTACGCGATGCCGCGGCGCCGGTCGCGATCGTCGGCGGCGCCGGCTGGGACGATAGCGCGGCGCATCATTTCGCGGCCTTTGCCGAGCGGATCGGCCTGCCGGTGGCGGCCGCCTTCCGTCGCCAGGATGCGATCGCCAATGACAGCGCGGTCTATGCCGGCAATCTCGGCTATGGTCCCAATCCCAAGCTGGTCGCGCGCATCAAGGCGGCCGACCTGCTGCTGGTCGTCGGCGCGCGGTTCGGCGAAGCAACCACCGACGGCTATACGCTCGTCACGCCCGACCATCCCGACCAGATCCTGATCCACGTCTATTCGGATCCCAACGAACTCGGCCGGGTCTATCGCACCGATCTCGCGATCTGCGCCGAACCGCAGGAATTCGCCGAACTGGCGGCTTTCTGGGAGGACGACATATTGCCGTTCGCCGATGGCGCCGAAGCGCATGACGAATGGCTGGCCTGGTCGACGCCGCAGCCCAATGGCGCCACGCTCGATCTGGCGATGTGCGTCGCGGCGATGCGCGAAGCGATGCCGGCCGATACGGTGATCTGCAACGGCGCCGGCAATTTCTCGGGCTGGTGGCATCGTTACTGGCATTATGGCCAGCGGCCGAGCCAGATGGCGCCGACCAGCGGCGCGATGGGCTATGGCCTGCCCGCCGGCGTCGCCGCCGCGCTGCGGCTCCCGCAGCGCAAGGTTGCGGTGATCGCCGGCGACGGCGATTTCCTGATGAACGGCCAGGAGATGGCGACGGCGGTGCGCTATGGCTGCGACCTGCTGGTGATCGTGGTCGACAATGGCAGTTACGGCACGATCCGCATGCATCAGGAGCGCGAATATCCCGCGCGCGTGTCGGCGACCGATCTGGCCAATCCCGATTTCGCCGCGTTCGGCCGGGCGTTCGGCGCCTGGGCCGAGACCGTCGAGACGACCGAGGCCTTCGCCCCTGCCCTCGCCCGCGCGCTGGCGGAACCGGGGGTCAAGCTGCTGCATCTAAAGACCGATGTCGAGATCATCTCGGCCGGGACGACGATTTCGAAATTGCGGGCGGCGAAGCGCTGACGGTCAGGCCGGGTTCGGCCATTCCTCCAGCACCAGTTGAGGAATGTCGCGAAAATCCGACCCGTTGATCGTGACGAGGGTAGCGCCAGTCGCAATCGCCTGCGCGGCGATCATGCGATCGAATACACGCGTTCGGGCATATCCGATCGCCGCAACGATATCCCGATAGGCATCTGCTTCGCGCGCGCCGAATTCCAACTCGGTCAATTGGGAAAGGATCAGGTTCAGACGCGCGCGCAATTGCGACGAATCGACGTTGGAGCGATAGACGCCGTTCTCGAGTTCGATGCGCGAGACGACAGACAATAACGGCATTTGATCGAACGCCGCGAAGCGCTTCGCAATGGCTGGTTCGCCATCGCGCAGATGAATCGCAATGTTGGTGTCGATAAGCCTGAGCAAGGCGGCTACAGACCCGGGCGCTCAGGTGGCTCGATCAGATCGCGCTCCTGAATTTCATCGGGACCGGGCATATTGCGAAGGGCCTCGATCAGCTCTTTCGGCGTCATCCGGCCGCTCTTCTTCGGCATGATCGTGATGACTTCGCCAAGCCGGGTGATCGTCACGTCGATATCCGCCCCGTAGGCGACCTCCTTCGGCAACCGCACGGCTTCGCTGTTACCACTCCGGAAAGTCTTGCTATCGACGACGCCCATTTTCCACCTCAAGATCGGTGAATACGCGTATATACGGCATGCGTCAACGCGCGCACCGAAAAGGGCCGCCCCGGTGTCCCGGAGCGGCCCTCGACGCTGCATCAGGCAACAATCAGATGTCGTCGCCGAGCGCACCCTTGATCTTGCCGCCGAGCTGCTGGGCCTTGCCCTTCGTCGACTGCGCGGCGCCTTCGTCGCGCGTCGCCGGGTCGTTGCTCTGCTGCTTGGCCTTGCCGATGGCTTCGTTGACATTGCCTTTTACCTTGTCGACCAGTTCACCCATGGGACTTACCTCCTCGGTATGGCGCGGCCGGGCCGGGATTGGCGCGGCGGCTAAGTCTCGGGAGATAAAGCGGTTCGGTCGCCAGGAAGTTCCATCGCGGCGCGCATTTGACCGCAGGATTCAACGCGTCGTGGCTTTTTCGTCCTCGTCCTTTTCGTCGTCTTCCTGGCCGGGGATGACGCGATCGAGGAAGGCGATCACGCTCTTCATATTCTCTTCGGCGCCGTCCGGGTTGCGCGCGGCGATCAAGGTCGACGAACCATGGATGCCGGCCTTGCGCGGGATCGCAAAGGTCTTCACCTTCGTCGGCGCGGCGGTGAAGATCGCGCGGGCGGCCTGTTCTTCGGCCGGGGTCTTGGCCGCGGTGACATAGACCGGCGCGTCGACCTTCGCCGCCGCCGCGGCGATCGCACCTTTGGCGCCGATATATTCGCCTGGCGAGAAGGCCATCACCGCGGCGATCTCGCCGGGATGATCGGCCGCGACCTGAAACACCAGGGCGGCCGAATAGCTGCTGCCCCACAATATGATCGGCAGTTTCTGGCCCTTGGCCCAGGCGAGCGCCGCCTCGATATCGGGCCGCGCTTCGGCATAGCCCGTGCTCTTGCCGCGCGCGGCGACGGTCTCGTTGGTGACGAACATGTCGCCGCCCGAGCGCTGGTCGATCGCCAGCGCATCGAAACCCTGGTCGATCAGCACCGGCGCGATCGTGGTATATTCGCTCTTGCTTGATCCCGCCTGGTGGAACAGCAGGATCACCGCGCGCGGATTGACCGTCCGATAGTCGAGCGCGTGGATCACCACACCGTCGGCCGCCTTCAGCAGCACCGGCTCGACATAATTCGCGCCGCGCGTCTGACGGGCGATGTCCTGGATCGGCGCGTCGTCGCAACCGGTCACGCCGAGCAGCGCCAGCGCCAGCGCCAGCCGCCGCGCGCCAGGCATCAGATCAGTCCCGCCAGCGGGCTCGACGGGTCGGCATAAAGGCGCTTGCCCATCCGGCCGGCGCGGTAGGACAGCCGGCCGGCGACCACCGCCGCCTTCATCGCCGCCGCCATCATCACCGGATCCCTGGCCTCGGCGATCGCCGTATTCATCAGCACGCCGTCGCAGCCGAGCTCCATCGCCACCGCCGCGTCCGAGGCGCTGCCGACGCCGGCATCGACCAGCACCGGCACCTTGGCGCCTTCGACGATCAGCCGGATCGTCACCCGGTTCTGGATGCCGAGGCCCGAGCCGATCGGCGCGCCGAGCGGCATGATCGCGACCGCGCCGACATCCTCGAGGCGCTTGGCCGCGATCGGATCGTCGACGCAATAGACCATCGGCTTGAAGCCTTCCTTCGCGAGGATCTCGGTCGCGCGCAAGGTCTCGACCATGTCGGGATAGAGCGTGCGCGCCTCGCCGAGCACTTCGAGCTTGACCAGGTCCCAGCCGCCGGCCTCGCGCGCCAGCCGCAAGGTGCGGATCGCCTCGTCGCCGGTGAAGCAGCCGGCGGTGTTGGGCAGGTAAGTGACCTTCTTCGGATCGATATAGTCGGTCAGCATCGGCGCCTTGGGATCGCTGACATTGACGCGGCGCACCGCGACGGTGACGATCTCCGCGCCCGAAGCCGCGACCGTGGCCGCATTCTGGGCGAAATCCTTGTATTTGCCGGTGCCGACGATCAGCCGCGAGCGGAAGGTCCGGCCGGCGACCGTCCAGCTGTCCTCGTCGAACGGACGGCCGTGATCGCCGCCGCCGACGAAGTGGACGATCTCCAGCGCGTCGCCGTCGATCACCAGCACGTCGCCCAAGGTCGAACGCGGCACGACCTCGAGGTTGCGCTCCACCGCGATCTTGGCGGGATCGAAGCCCAATTCGCTGGCGAGAGCGGCGAGCGTCAGCCCCTGCGGCACGCTGCGCTGCTCGCCGTTGAGCTGGATCGTTACGGTGGCGCCGTCTGGCATCTGGTCGTGACTCCGTCGCGCGAAACATTTGGGGAATAGGGTCGCCGCGCATATAGGGTCCCGATCCCTTCGACCGCAACCGAAAGGCTGGCTCCCTTGACCGAAGCTTCCGTGCCCGACATCCATGACAGCGACCGGCCTGAAAGCGACCGGCCTCTCGTCTACGTGCTGAACGGCCCGAACCTCAACCTGCTCGGCATTCGCGAGCCCGAGGTCTATGGCCACGACACGCTGGACGATATCGCCGGCCGACTCGAAGACCGCGCGCAGGCGCTGTCGCTGACGGTGGACGTCCGCCAGTCCAACCATGAGGGGCATCTGATCGACTGGCTGCACGAGGCCAATGCGCGATCGGCGAAGGCGGTGATCCTCAATCCCGGCGGCCTCACCCACACGTCGGTGGCGCTGCACGATGCGGTCAAGGGCATCAGCGTGCCGGTGATCGAGGTCCATCTCTCCAACCCGCATGCGCGCGAATCCTTCCGCCACACCAGCTTCGTCGGGCGCGCGGCGAAGGGCACGATCGCCGGGTTCGGCGCGCTTTCCTACCTGCTCGCGCTGGACGCGGCCGCCAGTCTCTGACATTGCGCCGCCCACATCGCAGAACCGAGGGTCGAATGAGCCACGAACATAACGGCCAAGAGCAACAAGGAACGATGCAGGTCGACGCGGCGCTGGTTCGCCAGCTCGCCGAACTGCTCGACGAAACCCAGCTGACCGAGATCGAGGTGCAGGACGGCGAACGCAAGATTCGCGTCGCCCGCACCGTCACGATCGCCGCGCCGGCGCCGCTCGCGCCAGTCGCCGCGGCACAACCGGCGGCGCCCGCTCCGGCGGCGGCACCGGCCGCGCCGATCGAGAATCCGGGCACGGTCAAGTCGCCGATGGTCGGCACCGTCTATATGGCGGCCGAGCCCGGCGCCGCGCCGTTCATCGCGGTCGGCACCAAGGTGAGCGCCGGCCAGACGCTGCTGATCATCGAGGCGATGAAGGTGATGAACCCGATCGTCTGCCCGCGCGCCGGCACCGTCAGCGCGATCTTCGTCGACAACGGCCAGCCGGTCGAGTTCGACCAGCCCCTCGTCGTCGTCGAGTAATCCAGCCCATGGCGATCCAGAAAATCCTCATCGCCAATCGCGGTGAGATCGCGTTGCGCATCCATCGCGCGGCCCATGAAATGGGAATCAGGACGGTCGCGGTGCACTCGACCGCCGATGCCGAGGCGATGCACGTGCGTCTGGCGGACGAGGCAATCTGCATCGGCCCGCCGCCCGCGGGCGACTCCTATCTCAACATCCCCAACATCATCTCGGCCGCCGAGATCAGCCAGGCCGACGCGATCCATCCCGGCTATGGCTTCCTCAGCGAGAATGCGCGCTTCGCCGAGATCGTCGAACAGCACAAGATCATCTGGATCGGCCCCAAGCCCGAACATATCAGGACGATGGGCGACAAGGTGGAGGCCAAGCGCACCGCCGGCGCGCTCGGCCTGCCGCTGGTGCCGGGTTCCGACGGCGCGATCGCCGACGTCGACGAGGCCAAGGCGCTGGCGCGCGAGATCGGCTATCCGGTGCTGATCAAGGCGGCGTCGGGCGGCGGCGGCCGCGGCATGAAGGTGGTCGCGTCCGAGGATCAGCTCGAAACGCTGATGCAGCAGGCGGGCAACGAGGCCAAGGCGGCGTTCGGCGACGCGACCGTCTATATGGAGAAATATCTCGGCAATCCGCGCCACATCGAATTCCAGATCTTCGGCGACGGCAACGGCAATGCGATCCATCTCGGCGAGCGCGACTGCTCGCTCCAGCGCCGTCACCAGAAGGTGCTCGAGGAGGCGCCGTCGCCGGTGATCTCGCCCGAGGTGCGCGAGGAGATGGGCTGCCTCGTCGCCAATGCGATGGCCGGCATGGGCTATCGCGGCGCCGGCACGATCGAATTCCTCTACGAAGACGGCAAATTCTACTTCATCGAGATGAACACGCGGCTGCAGGTCGAGCATCCGGTGACCGAGGCGATCACCGGCCTCGACCTCGTCCGCGAACAGATCCGCATCGCCGAGGGCCATCCTCTGACCCTGCGCCAGGAGGATGTGGTGTTCCGCGGCCATGCCATCGAGTGCCGGATAAACGCCGAGGATCCGGTGACCTTCGCGCCCTCGCCGGGCCGGGTCGACAATTATCATGTCCCCGGCGGCATGAACGTGCGCGTCGATAGCGGACTCTACGCCGGCTATCGCATCCCGCCTTATTACGACTCGATGATCGCCAAGTTGATCGTCTATGGCACCACCCGCAACGGCGCGCTCCGCCGCCTGCGCCGCGCGCTCGAGGAGTTCGTGATCGACGGCGTCAAGACGACGATCCCGTTGCACCAGAAGCTGCTCGACGATCCCGATTTCCAGTCGGGCGACTATACGATCAAATGGCTCGAGGACTGGCTGGTGCGCACCAACCCCGCGGAGTTGCCGGAATGAAGGCGGTGATCTGGCACAATCCCGGCTGCTCGACGTCGCGCAAGGCGCTCGACATCCTGCGCACGACCGCGGGCGTCGAGGTCGAGATCGTCCTGTTTCTGAAGACCCCGCTGACGCGCGGGAAGCTCGCGCAACTCTATGCCGATGCCGGCCTCACGCCGCGCGAGGGCCTGCGCACGCGCAACACCGACGCCGCGGCGCGCGGCCTGACCACGGCCGATGCCGACACCATTCTCGACGCGATGGTCGCCGACCCGGTGCTGATCGAGCGTCCGCTGGTCGAGACCGACAAGGGCGTGCGCCTGTGCCGGCCGATCGAACGGATCCGCGAGATCTTGTGATCCCGATCCTCCCAATGGCCGCGCCATAGGGAGGATTTTTCCCCTGCGTCATCGACACGCAAGGATTCCCGTCGCACAGTCCGGCGCATGGCAACGATCGCGGTTTACAGCCTCAAGGGCGGCGTCGGCAAAACCACATTGGCGGTCAATCTCGCCTGGTCGTCGGCGGTGCAGTCGGCGCGGCGCACCCTGCTGTGGGACCTCGATCCGCAGGCGGGCGCGTCCTGGCTGGTCGGCGACGGCAAGGCCGCGCGCGGCCAGGCGCAATCGGTGTTCGCGCGCGACGTCGAACCCGAGAAACTGATCCGGCCGACGGCGATTCCGCGACTCGACCTGCTCGCGGCCGACACCTCGCTGCGCGGCCTCGATCGCTTCTTCTACGATCTCGGCAAGAAGAAGCGGCTCGCGAAACTGCTCGAATCGCTGCAGAAAAGCTATGACCGCATCATCCTCGACTGCCCGCCCGGGCTGACCGAGACCAGCGAGCAGGTGATGCGCGCCGCCGACATCATCCTGGCACCCGTGATCCCGTCCCCGCTCTCGCGCCGCGCGCTCGACGAGGTCGTCGCATTCCTCGGCCGCCAGAACGGCAAGCATGCGCCGATCCTGCCGGTCTATGCGATGGTCGACCGGCGGCGGATGCTGCATCGCGAGGCGCTGGCCGAGAATCCCGACTGGCCGAGCATCCCTTATGCCAGCGCGGTCGAGCGGATGGCGATCGAGCGCGCGCCGCTGGCCAGCTTCGCGCCGAAGAGTCCCGCCGCGACGGCATTCGGCGCGCTGTGGCGCGGGGTCGAGAAGCGGCTCGCGCAGCCGGCCGCCTGAATAGAACGGGTGACCCGGGCGATGCTGATCGACAATCTCAAGCTCAAGGCGCAATTGCTGTGCGGCGACGAGTTCGCGATGGGTCCGGGCAAGGCCGATCTGCTCGAGGCGATCGCCGTCGAAGGCTCGATCTCGGGCGCCGGGCGGCGGCTGGGCATGAGTTACCGCCGCACCTGGCTGCTGGTCGATTCGATGAACCGCTGCTTCGCCGCCAGGCTGGTCGAGACCTTGTCGGGCGGCGGCAAGGAGCGCGGTGCGCGCGTGACCGACGACGGCCGCCGCGTGCTGGCCGCCTATCGCACGCTGGAGGCGGACATCGTCCGCGCCGCCAACGGCGCCGCGCTCGCCGAATTGCGGGGACTGTTGCGCCCTGCCCCATTGCCGGCGCATCACGACTGAACGGCGACTGGCACCGCACTGCACAAAACCGACGCTTTCCCGCGGCGCGCTGACGATCTATCCTCGCCTATGATGCAACAGCTCGACGTCAATCTGCTGCTCCGCGCTTATGCCGCCGGCGTGTTTCCGATGTCGGACAGCCGCGACGCGTCGGAGGTGTTCTGGGTCGAGCCGCACCGGCGCGGCATCCTGCCGCTCGACGGTTTCCACCTCTCGCGCTCGCTCGCCAAGGCGATTCGGTCGGATCGCTATCAGGTCACGGTCGACCAATCGTTCGGCGCCATCATCGCCGCCTGTGCCGAGGCCGCGCCCGACCGGCCCAAGACCTGGATCAACCGCCAGATCGAATCGGTCTGCCTCGCGCTGCACAGCCGCGGCCACGCCCATTCGGTCGAGGTGTGGGACGATCGGCAACTGGTGGGCGGACTCTATGGCATCGCGCTGGGCGGCGCCTTTTTCGGCGAGAGCATGTTCAGCCGCGCCCGCGATACGTCGAAGATCGCGCTCGCGCACCTCGTCGCACGACTGCGGGCCGGTCGTTTCGCGCTGCTCGACTGCCAGTTCATCACCGATCACCTCGCCAGCCTGGGCGCGATCGAGGTGACGCGCGACACCTATGTATCGTTGCTCGATTCGGCCTTGGCGGTCGGCGCCGGCGAAGGCCTCGGTCCGGGCGCGGCGACGCCGCCCGACTTCTTCGCACTCGATTTGCTCGCAGCCGGGCCTTCGGGCGCGATCACCGTGTCGGGGCCGGTTTCCGGGAAGCTCATCGTGCAGCTCTTGGGCCAGACGTCGTAGATCGGGTGCTGGACGATGTTGAGCGACGGCGACTCCTTGTAGAGCCAGCCGGAGAAAGCCCGGCGCCATTTCTCGTCGCTGCCCTGGACGTCGAGCTGGACGAATGCGCCGGTCAATTGCTCCTGCTCCCACGGCGCGGTGCGCTCGCACGCGCGCAGCCGGACGATCACGTCGCCGACGCGGATCGCCTGGCCGGGCTTGAGCTTCAGGTCGCGCGAGGTGCCGTTGCGCTTGTTGAGCAGGCCGATCACCGCCTCGCGCTGCGCCATCGCCGTGGCCGCCGGCGCCGCGACGCCCGATTTGGTCACTTCCTTGACTTCGATCACCGCCGGCGGCGGTTCCGCCGTCGCATTGGTCTCGGCGTCTGCGATGTTGGTCGAGACCGCCGCGCCATTCTCATCCTGAAGCGCGACGGCGCCCTGCCAGGCGGCGACGCCCAACCCGGCGAGCAGAGCCACGAGACCGATTCGGCGCAGGATCACGCGTCGGGGGTCCATGCCTCATAATCCCCGGTGGCCGCGGCACGGCGCTCGCCCGAGCCGAGCGCGCCCGCCGGCCGATAGGCCAGGGTCGTGCCCGTGAGATTGACGCTGGACGGCTTCTCGAACGCGCGGCGCGGCGGCAGCGCTTTTTCCGGCACCTCGTCGAGCGTGTTGTGCAGCCAGCCATGCCATTCGGCCGGCACGAGGCTGGAGTCGTTGGCGCCGCTGTACATCACCCAACGCCGGCGATTGCCGACCGGGCCGAGCTTCTCCGCCTCGTAATAGACATTGCCGAGATCGTCCTCGCCCACGCGCTTGCCGGTGGCGCGCGTGTTGAGCCAGGTGCCGAAGGTGGCGCCGTTCCACCAGGTGAAGATGCCCGAGAAAAGTCCCATGCGCCGCGCTTACCCGCTCGGCAGGGTCCGATCAACCGGAAGTCTCGCAGGCCGCTTGATCGGCCGACACGTCGCCGCAAGCAGCCCCTTCCGTTGGCCCGCAGCCGCGCTATGCTCTCTCAACCCGGCGACGACCGGATCGGGAGAGGCGGGCATCGGTCAGGGGGACATCATCCATGTCGGCAACGCAGATCGCACCTGAAGAGGGCATCGCGGCGCCGTCGGCCTGGCTCGAGCGCCGCTTTGCGCTGACCGAACGCGGAACCACCCCGCGGACCGAGATCCTCGCCGGCGTCACTACCTTCCTGACGATGGCCTATATCATCCTCGTCAATCCGGCGATCCTCGGCCAGGCGGGCATGCCGGTGGCCGCGGTCGCCGCCGCGACCTGCTTCGCCGCCGGCTTCGCCAGCATCCTGATGGGCTTCACGGCGAACACGCCGCTGGCGCTGGCGCCGGGCATGGGGCTCAATGCCTATTTCAGCTTCACCGTCGTCCAGCAGATGGGCGTACCGTGGCCGGTGGCGCTGGGCTGCGTGTTCCTCTCGGGCGTCGCCTTCCTCGCGCTGACCGCGGTCGGCGTGCGGCAGATGATCGTCGCGGCGATCCCGCCGCATCTGTTCGCCGCGGTCGCCGGCGGCATCGGGCTGTTCATCGGCTTCATCGGGCTGAAGAATGCCGGTATCGTCGTCTCCAGTCCGGCGACCAGCGTCGCGCTGGGCGACCTCCATGCCGGCGGCGCGGCGCTGGCGCTGTTCGGTCTCGTCGCGATCGCGGTGCTGAGCGCATGGCAGGTTCGCGGCGCGATGCTGATCGGGATCGTCGCGACCACATTGGTCGGCTGGATCGCGGGCATGGTCAGCTTTCAGCCGCAGCCTTACTCGTTCGCGGCGCTTTCGGAGACGGCGTTCGCGCTCGATCTCGGCGGCGTTTTCAGCGGCAAGTTCGGACTGGGTGTGCTGGAAATCCTGTTCGTCTTCCTGTTCGTCGATCTGTTCGACAATCTCGGCACCTTGGTGGCGGTGACCAAGCGCGCCGGGCTGATCGGCCCCGACGGCAGGATCCCGCGGCTCAACCGCATCCTGTTCACCGATTCGGTGGCGACGATGGTCGGCGCGGTCGCCGGCACCAGCACGGTCACTGCCTATGTCGAGAGCGCCGCCGGCGTGCAGGCGGGCGGGCGCACCGGGCTGACCGCTGTCGTCACCGGATTGCTGTTCCTCGCCGCGATGTTCGTCGCCCCTTATGCGCAGCTGGTGCCGCTGGCGGCGACCGCGCCGGCCTTGATCCTGGTCGGCGCGCTGATGATGGCGCCCTTGATCGAGGTGGCGTGGGACGATCCCGAGGCGGCAATCCCGGCCTTCCTGACGGTGGCGATGATCCCCCTCACCTTCTCGATCGCCAACGGCCTCGCCTTCGGCATTACCGCGCATGCGCTGCTCAAGCTGCTGCGCGGCCGGATCACGCGGACCGACTGGTTTCTGCTGATTCTCGCCGCCCTGTTCGTCGCGCGCTTCGGCTGGCTGGCGGCGGGCTGATGCTGCACAGCCTGCGATCGCTGCGCGGCATGGTGACGGCGCCGCATCATCTCGCATCGCAGGCCGGCCTCGCCGTGCTGCGCGACGGCGGCACTGCGATCGAGGCGGCGGTGGCGGTCGCCGCGACGCTGGCGGTGGTCTATCCGCACATGACCGGGATCGGCGGCGACGGATTCTGGCTGGTGGCCGAGGCGGATGGCCGCACCCATGCGGTCAGCGCCTGCGGCGGTGCCGCAGCCGCCGCCGATCTCGATCTGTATCGGGGACTTGAGGCCGTTCCGTGGCGCGGGCCGCTGGCGGCCAATACCGTGGCCGGGACGATCTCGGGCTGGGAGGCGGTGCTGGCGACTGGCCGGAGCACATTGCCACTCGACCGGCTGCTGCGCGACGCGATCCACCATGCCGAGGCCGGCGTTGCGGTCACGCGCGGCGGGGCCGAGATCGGACAAGCTAAGGGCGGCGAGTTGCGCGGCCTGCCGGGGGCGTGGGCGCGCAGTTTCGAGCCCGACGGCCGGCCTTTGCGCGAGGGCGAACTGCTCAGGCAGACGGTGCTGGGCGAGACGCTGCGCCGGCTTGCGACCGACGGGCTGGCCGGGTTCTACCAGGGCGCACTGGCCGCCGACATCGCCGCCGATCTCGCGACGCTCGGCAGTCCGGTCGGCGCCGGCGATCTCGCCGGCCATCGCGCAGACCGGCCCGAGCCGCTGTCGGTGGGGATTGCCGATGCGACCCTGTTCAACCTGACCCCGCCGACGCAGGGCCTCGCCTCGCTGCTGATCCTGGCCCTGTTTGACCGGCTGGAGGCACGCGACGCCGAGAGCTTCGCGCATGTCCACGGGCTGGTCGAGGCGACCAAGCAGGCGTTCCTGATCCGCGACGCGCATGTCGGCGATCCCGCCTATATGACGATCGACCCGCAGGCCTTGCTCGACGACGATGCCGCGCTCGACGCGATGGCGGCGCGGATCGATCTTAAGCGTGCGCTGCGCTGGCCGCAGCCGGGCCAGGCCGGCGACACCTGCTGGTTCGCTGTCGCCGATGGCGAAGGCCAGGTCGTCAGCGCGATCCAGAGCATTTATTTCGAGTTCGGATCGGGCCTCGTCCTGCCGCGCACCGGGATCACCTGGCAGAATCGCGGTGCGAGCTTCCGGCTCGCCGAGGCCGGCTGGAACGCGCTGAAGCCGGGGCGCAAGCCGTTCCACACGCTCAATCCGGCGCTGGCGCGGTTCGCGGACGGGCGGGTGATGGCCTATGGGACGATGGGCGGCGAGGGCCAGCCGCAGACGCAAGCGGCCTTGTTCAGCCGCTATGCGCGCTTCGGCGTCGATCTGCAGGACGCGATCACGCGGCCGCGCTGGCTGCTCGGTCGGACGTGGGGCGAGGACTCGACGAGCCTCAAGATCGAGGACCGGTTCGATCCGGCGCTGTACGACGCGCTACGCGCCGCCGGCCATCAGGTCGAACTGCTGGCGCCATTCACTGCGACGATGGGCCATGCCGGGGCGATCGTCCGTCATCCCGACGGCATGCTCGAAGGTGCCACCGATCCGCGCAGCGACGGCGTGGTGGCGGCGTGGTGAGCGGTGGCGCCCGCGCAGTGGCGCGCTGCGACGCGCTGGGGGTTACGCCGTACAGCGATGCGCCGGATATGCTGGTCCGCTTTTTTCTGACGCCGGCTCATGCGGCGACGCAGGTCGCGATCGCCGGCTGGATGGCGGAGGCGGGCATGGCGACGCGGATCGACGCGGCGGCCAATCTGATCGGGCGCTACGAGGGCATCGAGCCGGGCGCGCCGGCGCTGCTGATCGGCAGCCATATCGACAGCGTGCGCGACGCAGGGCGCTATGACGGGCCGCTGGGGGTGATGCTGGGGATCGAGGCGGTGGCGGCGCTACACGCGGCCGGGCGCAGGATGTGGTTTCCGATCGAGGTGATCGCATTCGGCGACGAGGAAGGGTCGCGGTTTCCGGCGGCGATGCTGACGAGCCGGGCGGTGGCGGGGGTGCTGGAGACTGGGGCGCTGGACGTGGCGGATGGTGATGGTGTGACGCTGGGGGAGGCGTTGGCGGCGTTCGCTCCCTCTCCCCTTCGGGGAGAGGGTTGGGGAGAGGGGGAGTCGCGCCTTGCGATTCATCCGGACAGGCCCCTCTCCCAACCCTCTCCCCGGAGGGGAGAGGGCTTCATCCATTCCTTCCTCAGCGCTGCGAGAAAACCCCACAGCACCCTCGCCTATCTCGAAGCGCATATCGAACAGGGCCCCATCCTCGACTCCGAAAACCTCGCCGTCGGCACCGTCACCGGCATCGCGTCGCAACTGCGCTACACGGTCGGCGTCGAGGGCATGGCCGGTCATGCCGGCACCACCTCGATGCCGTTGCGCCGCGACGCGCTGGCGGCGGCGGCGGAGATGGTGCTGGCGGTCGAGCGGGTCGCCGGCGAAGATGCTTCGGATGTGGTGGCGACGGTCGGCCGGCTCAGTGCCGCGCCGGGCGCGCCCAATGTGATTCCCGGCCGGGTCGACTTCACGATCGACATCCGTTCGGGCGATGGCGCCCGCCGCGACCACGCGGCGGCGGCGATCATGGCCGAACTGGCGGGCATCGCCGCGCGACGGCAGGTGGCGCTGGTCAGCGAACTGGTCCAGGATTTGCCACCGTCGCCCTGCGATCCCGCGCTGATGGACCTGCTCGACGACGCGACCGCGGCGGCGGGGCAGCCGGTGCGGCGGCTGGTCAGCGGCGCGGCGCATGATGCGATGATCATGGCGGCGCTCTGCCCGATGGCGATGCTGTTCATCCGTTGCGCGCGGGGGATCAGTCACAACCCGGCCGAACATGTCGATGCCGCCGACGCCGCAATCGCGCTAGAGGTGATGCTCGGCTTCATTCAACGCCTTGGAGAGCATGGTGACGCCTGATCTGTTCGGCGAGATCGACCCGCCGCAGCGGCTGCTGATGGGTCCCGGCCCGGTCAATGCGCACCCGCGCGTGCTGCGCGCGATGTCGGCCGACCTGCTCGGGCAGTTCGATCCCGAGATGACCGCCTATATGGAGCAGGTGATGGCGCTGTACCGGCCGGTGTTCGGCACGGACAATCGCTGGACCTTCCTGGTCGACGGCACCGCGCGCGCGGGCATCGAGGCAGCCCTGGTCAGCCTCGTCGCGCCGGGCGAAACGATGCTGGTGATCGACTTCGGCCGCTTCGGGCTGCTGCTGCGCGAGATCGGCGAGCGGATCGGCGCGCGGATCGAGACGGTGTCGGCGCCGTGGGGCGAGACGGTGCCGATCGAAGCGGTCGCCGCCGCGATCGAACGCTGCGGACCCAAGGTCGTCGCCTGCGTCCATGGCGACACCTCGACGACGATGGCGCAGCCGCTCGACGGGCTCGGCGATCTGTGCCGGGCGGCGGGGGCTTTGTCCTATGTCGATGCGACCGCGACGATCGGCGGGATGGCGATCGCGGCCGACCGCTGGGGCATCGACGTGGTCACCGGCGGGCTGCAGAAATGCCTCGGCGGGCCATCGGGGTCGGCGCCGATCACGGTCTCGGACCGCGCCGCCGCGCATATCTTCGCGCGCCGCCATGTCGAGAAGGGTATCGCCCGCGCCGATCTCGCCGATGGCCGCGGGACGCGGATCGGCTCCAACTATTTCGACCTCGCAATGGTGATGGACTATTGGTCCGAGAAGCGCCTCAACCATCACACCGAGGCGACGACGATGCTCTATGGCGCGCGCGAATGCGCGCGGGTCGCGCTCGGCGAGGGGCTGGAGGCGCGCTATGCGCGGCATGCGGCGGCCGGCCGCGCGGTGGTCGCGGGCGCCCGCGCGCTGGGCCTGAAAGTGTTCGGCGACGATCGTCATCGGATGACCAATGTGACCGGGATCTGGATCCCCGAGGGGATCGACGGCGAAGCGGTGCGGCGGCGGATGCGCGAGGATTTCGAGATCGAGATCGGCACCGCGTTCGGGCCGCTCACGGGCCGGATCTGGCGGATCGGGGCGATGGGGTTCAATGCGATGAAGCATAAGGTGCTGATCACGATCGCGGCGCTGGAGGCGGTGTTGCGGGCGGAAGGCTTTGTCGCGCCGGCGGGCGCCGGGGTGGATGCGGCACTGGAGGCGTGGGGTTGAGGATGACACTGGCCGACGATCGCTGGGCGCCAATTCCTCCCCGGAACGGGGAGGGGGACCAGCCGCAGGCTGGTGGAGGGGCAGGTGCCACGTCGGAAACATCCAGCCCTGCCCCTGCCCCTCCACCGTCTTCGAATGAGCAGGTCGGGATTGCCCCCGGCAATCCCTGGCCATGCCGGGGGCATGGCCTCCTGCTCATCCCCCTCCCCGTTCCGGGGAGGAATTTTTGACGCCGCCCCGAGACCTCGTCGGCTATGGCGCCACGCCGCCCGATCCGTGCTGGCCGAACGGGGCGCGGGTCGCGGTGCAGTTCGTGATCAATTATGAGGAGGGCGCCGAGAACAGCGTCCTCAACGGCGATGCCGGGTCGGAGGCGTTCCTGTCCGACATGGTCGGCGCGCCGAGCCATCCTGCGCGGGCGATGGCGATGGAGAGCCTCTATGAATATGGCAGCCGCGCGGGGTTCTGGCGGTTGCACCGGATCTTCACCGAGCGCGGTGCGCCGGTCACGGTGTTCGGGGTCGCGACGGCGCTGGAGATGAACCCGGAAGCGGTCGCGGCGATGCTGGCGGCGGACTGGGAAATCGCGAGTCACGGCTATCGCTGGATCGACTACCAATATGTCGAGGAGGCGGTCGAGCGTGACCATATCGCCAAGGCGATCGCGCTGCACACGCGGCTGACCGGCAGCCGGCCGCTCGGCTGGTATCAGGGCCGCACCTCGCCCAACACCGCGCGGCTGATCGCCGAGGACGGTGGTTTCCTTTATGATGCAGACTCTTATGCCGATGATCTGCCATATTATGCGAACCGACAGTTGATCGTGCCTTATTCGCTCGATGCCAACGACATGAAGATGGTCGCGCTCAACGGCTTCACCGAGCCCGGGCAGTTCTTCCATTACCTGCGCGACACGTTCGAGCAGTTGCGCGCCGAAGGCGGGCGGATGATGTCGGTTGGACTGCACGGGCGGATCGCCGGCCGGCCGGGCCGCGCCGCCGCGGTCGCGCGCTTCCTCGATCATGTCATCGCCGCCGGCGACGCGTGGATCGCGCGCCGGATCGACATTGCCCGTCACTGGCTGGAGATCCACCCGAGATGATCCTGAACGACCCCGCCACCATGGCCGAGGTGCAGGCCGCGTTCGCCGAATATGAGCGTGCGCTGATGGAGGACGACATTGCGGCGATGGACCTGCTGTTCCACGCTGCGCCGACGACGATCCGCTATGGCGCGGGCGAAGTGCTGTACGGGATCGATGCGATCCGCGCGTTCCGCAAGGCACGCGGCGGATCGCCCAAACGCCGGCTCGGCCGGGTCGAGATCGCGACCTATGGCCGGGATTTCGCCACCGCCAATTGCGAATTCTTCCGCGACAACACGGACAAACGCGGCCGGCAGAGCCAGAGCTGGGTGCGCTTCGCCGATGGCTGGAAGGTGGTTTCGGCGCATGTGTCGCTGGAGGGCAGCACGTCGTGACGCGGCGCGAGGACCCGCAGGCCTTCATCGACCGATATGGCATGTTGTTCGAACATAGTCCGTGGGTGGTGGCGCGCGCGGCGACGATGCAGCCGTTTCCCGATCTCCATGCGGGCCTGATGGCGGTGGTGCGCGGGGCGACGCGCGACGAGCAGCTGTCGCTGATCCGCGCGCATCCCGAACTGGCCGGCAAGGCGGCGATCGACGGAACGCTGACCGCGGCGTCGAGCGCGGAGCAGGCTTCGGCCGGGCTCGACCGGCTGACGCAAAGGGAGTTCGACCGCTTCCACGCGCTCAACGCCGCGTATCGCGAACGCTTCGGCTTTCCCTTCATCATCTGCGTGCGACGCTCGAACAAGGCTGCTATTCTGGCGGCGATGGAAGAGCGGCTGGGCCATGAGCGCGACGCCGAGATCGCGACCGCGATCGAGCAGATCGGCGAGATCGTCCGTCTGCGGCTGGAGACGGTCGGGTGAGCCTCGCCGAACTCGAAGCCCGCGTGCGGCACGATCTCGATATGCTCAACTGGGGCGAGCCCGACTGGCTGCAGCCGCGCACGCACCCCGAGGGTCATGTCCACGACGTGATCATCGTCGGCGGCGGCCAGAGCGGGCTCGGCGCGGCGTTCGGGCTGATGCGCGAGCGGATCGGCAACATTCTGGTCCTCGACGAGAATCCGGCCGGGTTCGAGGGGCCGTGGGACAGCTATGCGCGAATGCAGACCTTGCGCACGCCGAAGCATCTGAACGCGATCGAGCTCGGCGTGCCGAGCCTGTCGTTCCGCGCCTGGTGGGAGGCGCAGCATGGCGCCAACGGCTGGGCGGCGCTGAGCAAGATTCCGCGCCGCGCGTGGATGGACTATCTGCGCTGGTATCGCCGCGTGCTGGCACTGCCGGTGCGCAACGAGGCGCGCGTGGCGCTGATCGAACCGCGCGACGGACTCCATCGCGTGACGCTGGCGGACGGCGAGACCTTGCTGGCGCGCAAGGTCGTGCTGGCGACGGGCATCCAGGGCGGCGGCCAGTGGCACATGCCGGCGATGGTGGCGGCGCTGCCGCGGCCGCTCTACGCGCACACCTCCGAACCGATCGACTTCGCCGCGCTGGCGGGCAAGCGCATCGCCGTGCTGGGCGGCGGCGCATCGGCGTTCGACAATGCCAGTGCCGCGCTCGACGCCGGCGCGGCGCAGGTCCATGTCTTCCTGCGCCGAACGACCCTGCCGCGAGTCAATCCGATCCGCTTCATGGAGCGATCGGGCATGATCCTGCGCTATCCGGCGCTGGACGATGCCGCGAAATACCGTGTGATGGCGTCGTTCTTCGACCGCAACCAACCGCCGACCGTCGACATGTTCGAGCGCGCCGCGGCTTATCCCGGCTTCCATCTCCACCTCGGCAGCCCGTGGCACGGCGTCGAGGACAGCGCGCAGGGCGTGCGCGTGACGACGCCGCGCGGCGTGTTCATTTACGACTTCCTGATCCTGTCGACCGGGCTCGTCACCGATCCGGCGCTGCGGCCCGAACTGGCGCTGGTCGAGCACCGGATCGCACGCTGGCGCGATCGTTACGAAGCGCCGCCCGCGATCGCCAATCCAGTGCTCGATGCCCATCCCTATCTGGGGCCGGACTTCGCCTTCCAGCCACGCCGGCCCGAGGATGTAGCGGCGCTGCACGGGCTGTTCGCGTTCAATTACGCGGCGCTGATCAGCCTGGGGCTGTCGGCGGCGGCGCTGTCGGGACTCAAGCACGCGCTGCCGCGGCTGGTGGCGGGGGTGGCCGACCAATTGTTCGTCGACGACGAGACGGCGATCCTGCGCGACTATTTCGATTTTGCCGAGCCCGAGTTCACCAGCGAATGGCAGCCGCCCGCGAATGACGAGATGGCGGCATGAGCGGGCTGACGACGCATGTGCTGGACACCGCGCATGGGCGGCCGGCGGCGGGGGTGGCGGTGCGGTTGTTCCGGGGGGCGGCGTGCTTGTTCGCGGGGGTGACCGATGCGGATGGGCGGTGTCGCGGACTGCCGGCGGCGCTGGAACCGGGCGGGTACCGGCTGGCGTTCGCGGTCGCTGATTATTTCCGGGCGTTGGGCGTGGTGCTGCCGGAGCCGCCGTTTCTCGATGTCGTGTCGATCGACTTCGGGGTGGCCGAGGCGGTCGGGCATTATCATGTGCCGTTGCTGGTCTCGCCGTACGGCTATTCGACGTATCGGGGGAGTTGATGGGAGCGTCGGCCCCTTCCCCTCTACCGCTTGCGGGAGAGGGACAGGCTCGCGCAGCGAGCCAGGGTGAGGGCCTGAGCGAAGCCTCGCACTTCAGGCCCTCACCCTCGCCGCCTTCGGCGTCTTTCCCTCTCCCGCAAGCGGTAGAGGGTAGGCAGGGCGGCTGATGGCAGTTCGCTTCCTCCTCGATGCGGCGGTGATGACGGTCGATCCGGTCGATCCCACGGGCACCCTGCTCGATCATCTGCGCGACCGGCTTGGCCGCACCGGCACCAAGGAGGGGTGCGCCGAGGGGGATTGCGGGGCTTGCACCGTCCTGGTCGGCGAATTGAATGGCGACGCGGTCGACTGGCGCGCGGTCAATGCCTGCATATTGTTCCTGCCGATGATCGACGGCAAGGCGCTGATGACGATCGAGAGCGTCGGGCGCGAGGGGGCGCTGCATCCGGTGCAGCGGGCGCTGGCGGACGGGCATGGGTCGCAGTGCGGCTTCTGCACGCCTGGGTTCGTGATGTCGCTTTATGGGCGGAGCATCGGGGCATGCGGCACCGAAGGCACGGCGGTGGCCGATGCCATCGCCGGCAATTTGTGCCGCTGCACGGGCTATGGGCCGATCCTCGCGGTCGGCGAAGCGGTGGGCGTGGCGGCGCGTGACGATCGTGCGACCGTCAACGCGTTGCGGGCGCTGCCGCGGGCGACTTCGATCGAGTATGCCGGGCGACGTGCCTTCGTGCCGACGACGGCCGACGAACTCGCGGCACTGCTGATCGCGCATCCCGACGCCCGCGTCGTCGCCGGCGCGACCGATGTCGGGCTGTGGGTGACCAAACAGCATCGCGTGCTCGACGACATCATCTTCATCGGCGATGTCGCCGATCTGCGCGGGATCGACGAGGATGCGGGCGGGCTGAGTCTGGGCGCCGGCGTCCGTTATGCGGAGGCGCATCCGGCGCTGGCGCGGCTGCATCCCGATCTCGGCGAACTGGTACGGCGGATCGGCGGGCTGCAGGTGCGCAATGCCGGGACGATCGGCGGCAATATCGCCAATGGCTCGCCGATCGGCGACATGCCGCCGGCGCTGATCGCGCTCGGCGCGACGGTGACCTTGCGGCGTGGCGATGCGCGGCGGACGCTGGCGCTGGAGGATTATTTCCTGAGCTATGGCCAGCAGGACCGGCTGCCCGGCGAGTTCGTCGAGTCGGTGCATGTACCGCGGCCGGCGGCGGACGTGCTGGTGCGGATCGTCAAGCTGTCGAAGCGGTTCGACAGCGATATTTCGGCGGTGTGCGGGGCGTTCGCGCTGACGATCGCGGACGGCGTGGTGGTGTCGGCGCGGATCGCGTTCGGCGGCATGGCGGGGATTCCGGCGCGCGCCGCGGCGTGCGAAGCGGCGCTGGTCGGCCAGATCTGGAGCGAGGACGCCGTCGATCGCGCGGCGCTGGCGCTGGGCTGGGACTTCACGCCGCTGAGCGACGCGCGCGGCTCGGCGGAATATCGCACCGCCGTCGCCGGCAATCTGCTGCGCCGGATCTGGATCGAGAGCGCGTCGCCCGACGAGCCGGTGAGCGTACTCAGCCATGGCTGATGCCGATCTCCGCCCGCCGGGCGCGGTGTCCGCGCCGCTGCGCCACGACAGCGCGGAGGCGCATGTCGCGGGTTCGGCGCGCTATGTCGACGACATGCCCGAGGCGCCGGGGACGCTGCATCTGGCGTTCGGGCTCTCGACCGAGGCGCATGCGCGGATCCTGGGCCTCGATTTGGCGGCGGTGCGCGCGGCGCCGGGCGTGGTCGCGGTACTGACCGCGGCCGACATCCCCGGGATCAACGATGTCAGTCCGGTCGCGGGTGACGACCGGCTGTTCGCCGAAGATGTGGTGATCCACGTCGGCCAGCCGATCTTCGCCGTCGTCGCGACCAGCACGAAGGCGGCGCGGGTCGCGGCGCGGTTGGCGCGGATCGACTATGACCCCCTGCCCGCTCTGGTCACGATCGCCGATGCCCGCGCCGCCGGCTCGCTGATCGAGCCGAGCCAGCATATGGGCCGCGGCGATGTGACCGGCGCGCTGGCCGCGGCGCCGCACCGGCTGTCGGGCCGGATCGCGATCGGCGGCCAGGAGCATTTCTACCTCGAGGGCCAGGCCGCGCTGGCGACCCCCGGCGAGGCCGGACAGGTCCATGTGCTGAGCTCGACCCAGCATCCGAGCGAGGTCCAGCATCTGATCGCCAAGGTGCTGGGACGCACGCACGCCGACATCGTCGTCGAGGTGCGGCGGATGGGCGGCGCGTTCGGCGGCAAGGAGACGCAGGCCGCGGCCTGTGCGGCCGCCTGCGCGCTGGCGGCGTCGATCACCGGGCGGACGGCGAAGATCCGGCTCGATCGCGACGACGACATGATGCTGACCGGCAAGCGCCACGATTTCGAGATCGGCTGGGACGTCGGCTTCGACGATGCCGGGCGGATCGCGGGGATCGCCTTCGATCTCGCATCGCGCTGCGGCGCGACCGCCGATCTGTCGCCGGCGATCAACGACCGCGCGATGTTCCATGCCGACAATGTCTATCATCTGCCCGCGGTGGCGATCGTCTCGCACCGGCTGCGGACCAACACCGTCTCGAACACCGCCTTCCGCGGCTTCGGCGGGCCGCAGGGGATGATGGGGATCGAGCGGGTGATCGACGCGATCGCGGCGCATCTGGGCGCCGATCCGCTCGCCGTGCGCCGCGCCAATCTCTACGGCCCCGGCCGCGACGTGACGCCCTATGGCATGACCGTGGAGGACAATGTCGCGCCCGATCTGATCGCCGAACTGGCGGCGCAGACCGGTTATGACACGCGGCGCGCGGCGGTGGCGGCGTGGAATGACGGCCATCGCGTGCTCAAGAAGGGGCTGGCGCTGACCCCAGTCAAGTTCGGCATCAGCTTCACGACGACGCATCTCAACCAGGCCGGCGCGCTGGTGCTGGTCTATGCCGACGGTTCGATCCAGATCAATCATGGCGGCACCGAGATGGGCCAAGGCCTGATGATCAAGGTGGCGCAGATCGTCGCCGATGTGTTTGCAGTGCCCGTCGCGCGCGTGCGGGTGATGGCGACACGGACCGACAAGGTGCCCAACACCTCGGCGACCGCCGCCTCGTCGGGCGCCGATCTCAACGGCATGGCGGCGTTCAACGCGGCGCAGATCGTGCGCGAGCGGCTTGCTGCCTTCGCCGCCGCGCGCTTTGGTTGCGATGCCGATGCGGTGCGCTTCTCCCGCGACGGCGTGCACGCGGGCGGCGAGCTGGTGCCGTTCGACGCCCTGTGCCGGATGGCGCATCTCGGCCGGATCTCGCTGTCGGCGACCGGCTATTACGCGACGCCGAAGATCCATTACGACCGCGCGACGCACAAAGGCCGGCCCTTCCTCTATTTCGCTTATGGCGCGGCCTTGAGCGAGGTGGTGATCGACACGCTGACCGGCGAGCACAGGGTGCTGGCGGTCGACATCCTCCACGATGTCGGCCGCTCGCTGAACCCGGCGATCGACAGCGGCCAGATCGAGGGCGGCTTCGTCCAGGGCATGGGCTGGCTGACCAGCGAGGAGCTGGTGTATGACGATCGCGGCCGGCTGCTCACCCACGCGCCATCGACCTACAAGATCCCGACCGCATCGGACCGCCCGGCGCGGATGGACATCCGGCTTTGGGAGCGCGGCCGCAACGCGGAAGACACGATCCACCGGTCGAAAGCGGTCGGCGAGCCGCCGCTGATGCTGGCGATCTCGGTGTTCTCGGCGCTGACGCAGGCGGTGGCCGCCGCCGCGCCGGGCAAGGGATTCCCGAAGCTGGACGCGCCGGCGACGCCGGAGCGGGTGCTGATGGCGGTGGAAGAATTGCGGCGGCGTGATGGGTGAGTTGGCGCTTTCCCCTCTGCCATCCCCGCTTTACTTTCCGTCATCCCCGCGAAGGCGGGGACCCATTTTTGGCGTAGATTGCGATATCCGTTGGGTGGACGCATGGGTCCCCGCCTTCGCGGGGATGACGGAAGTGGGGGGAGTAAGCGCCGCGCTAAACATGCGCGGTGTGGCGCACGCGGTCCGCGACCAACACCATGGCTGAATGGGCCACCACCGCACGCCACGCGCTCGCCCGCGAGCCGGTCGCGCTGGTCACCATCCTCGCGACCGAGGGCTCGGCGCCGCGCAGCGCCGGCACGCGGATGGTGGTGACCGCTGCCGGCGCGCGCGGGACGATCGGGGGTGGTGCGCTCGAGCATCGCGCGATCGAACAGGCGCGGGCGATGCTCGGGCAGCCGGCGGGCGACTGGCGGATCCAGGATTATCCGCTCGGGCCGCTGCTCGGGCAGTGCTGCGGCGGGCGCGTGCGGCTGCTGGTCGAGCGGCTCGACCCGTTGGCCGCCGACTGGCTCGACGATGCCGGCCGGGCGATCGCCGCGACCTTGCATGACGACCGGATCGTCCGCGTCATCGCCGACGACACCACGCCGATCCTGACGGCGCGCGGCGAGCGGCCGGCGGCCGGCGCGAGCTTCGCCGAAGCGGCCGATATCGCGCGCCGTCCGCTGCTGCTGTTCGGCGCCGGCCATGTCGGCTGCGCGATCGCGCGCGCCGCCGAGCGCCTGCCCTTCGCGCTCGCCTGGTTCGACACGCGGCCCGAACAGGCCGGGCGCGCGGGCGTCGTCCTGCTCGACGAAGCCGCCATCATCGCCTGCGCCGGCGATGCGCCCGAGGGATCGGCGGTGCTGATCCTGACGCACGATCATGGGCTCGACTATCGGCTGGCGGCGGCGGCGCTGGGCAGCGCGGCCGGGTTCGTCGGGCTGATCGGCTCCCCCACCAAACGCGCGCGCTTCCTGTCGCGCCTCGCCGCCGACGGCTTCGACGCGGCCGCGCGCGATCGGCTGACCTGCCCGATCGGCCTGCCCGGCATCGCCGGCAAGGAACCCGAGGTGATCGCGGTCGCGGCGATGGCGCAACTCTTGTCGCTGCGGACGGCGGCATGACGATCGCCGGCTATCGCGCCGAGATCCTCGCGGTACCCGAGGATCCGCTGGTCGCCGGGCCGGCGGCGATCCGCCATCATCAGGATGGCCTGTTGGTGGTGGAGGACGGCCTGGTCGTCGCCTGCGGCGATCATGACGTGCTCGCGACCCGCTTTGCCGGCATTGCGGTCGAGCGGCTCGACGGGCTGATCGTGCCGGGCTTTGTCGACACCCACATCCATTACCCGCAGACCGACCGCATCGCTTCGCATGGCGAGCAATTGCTGCACTGGCTGGAGCGCCACATCTATCCGGCCGAGGCCGCGTTCGCCGACCGCGGCCATGCCGACGCCACCGCCGCCTTCTTCCTCGACGAGCTGCTGCGCAACGGCACGACCACCGCCCTCGTGTTCGCGACGGTCCACGCCCATTCGGTCGATGCGCTGTTCGAGGCGGCGCTGCTGCGCGACATGCGGATCGTGTCGGGCAAGGTGCTGATGGACAAGGGGCCGCCGAACCTGCGCGATACCGTCACCGACGGCCGTGCCGAGACCGAGGCGCTGATCGGCCGCTGGCGCGGGCGCGGACGGCTGGGCTATGCGGTGACGCCGCGCTTCGCCTTGACCTCGTCCGACGCGCAGCTCGCGGATGCCGGCCGGCTGGTCGCGGCGCACCCCGACGTGCTGATGCACACCCATATCGCCGAGAATCGCGGCGAGTGCGACGCCGTCGCCGCGCGCTTCACGGCGGCGATCGACTATCTCGACGTCTATGACCGCTTTGGCCTGGTCGGCCCGCGATCGGTGTTCGCGCACGGCATCCATCTCGACGACCGCGCGATGGCGCGGATGGCGGCGGCCGGCGCCGGCATCGCCTTCTGCCCAACGAGCAATCTGTTCCTCGGATCGGGGCTGTTCGACCTGGCGCTGGCCGACGCGCATGGCGTGAAGATCGGGATCGGCACCGATATCGGCGCGGGGACGAGCTTCTCGATCCTCCACACGCTGGGTGAGGCCTACAAGATCGGCCAGCTGCGCGGACACGCGCTCGATCCGTTCCGCGCGCTGTATCTGGCGACCGCCGGCGGCGCGCGGACGCTGAATCTGGGCGACCGGATCGGCGGGCTGCAACCGGGCCAGGAGGCGGATTTCGTGCTGCTCGATCCGGCCGCGACGCCGCTGCTGGCGCGGCGGACGCGCGGCGCCTCGCTGGCCGAGCGGCTGTTCGCGCTGCAGGTGCTGGGCGACGACCGTGCGGTCGCGGCGACGTGGGTGGCTGGGCGTCTCGCCGCTGTTTTTTCGCTGTTTAAACAGCGGGAGCGTCCGATCGGATGACCGGCAGATCGTCGCGCGTGATGCGTGCGAGATGCACGCGGCACCGCGCCGCCGGGATGACAAAATGCCGGACTGAACGCCGATCGGGCCGGCCGCGGCCGCAGAGTCTCCCCGCTGTATTTCCGCTGTTATTACAGCGGAGCGGACGGCGGAGAGCGGGGATCGGAGCGGCGGCCGAGGGGGCGGCTCGCTGTATTTCCGCTGTTTTTACAGCGGGAGTATCGGCCTTCAACGTTGGTGGAACATCGCGCTCGTCCAAAGCGACATCGGTGCGGCACTGCACCGGGCCGGCCGCTGCGTTGCCAGCCCGGAACCGGGCATTTCCCCATATTTTTGGCACCGCCACGCTCCCGATTTGCCGCTTTCCATTCTGGAACATATATCGAACATGTCATGGAATGTCAAGGAATCGGACGAGGGCACTCGGCGCAATCTGCAAGCGTTGGCGGCCAGATCAGGCCGAAGCGAATCCCATCCTCCGATGCCTGATTCCCAATCAGCCGCTTGCCGACTCCCGATTGGCTGCTAGCCGAACGACGGGAGGAATTGCGCGATAGGGTCGATGTACGGTTACGGGAGGTCAGAGGAGTCCAGTTTTTCGACCAGACCATGTTGGGTCCGTTCAACACGAACCATGGCGGCAAGTTTCAAAACCTCTCCAGCAAAACCGACACTTTGTTCGTATTGCATAACGCGCTACATCGATTAATATCGTGCGAAGGAGACTGACATGACCCGCGCTGCCGAACGCAAGGACCACCCCCTGTCGATGCGCCTTCCCGAGGCCGATATCGCGATGATCGACCGAGCGGCCGGTCTGCGCGGACGATCGCGAACGGATTTCGTGCGTGACGCCGCCGTACGCGCCGCGGAGGAGGTCGTCATGGAGACCGCGTTGATCCGGATGAGTCCCGAGGGTTTCGACGCCTTCATGGCGACGCTCGCGGGTCCGCCGGCAATCGTTCCTGAAATCGTCGCGCTTGCGCGCAGGCCTGCGCCTTGGGAAGACGCCGCTGCCGACGATCGGGATTGACGATTGCCGCTCTCCATACCGGAACCGCTGTCGACCGAGCACGACGTCTCGCGCTTCTCGTGCGGCAAGCCGGCGCTCGATCACTGGCTCAAGACGCGGGCACTCTCCAACCAGCAGAAGGGCTTCACGGCGGTGCTCGTCGTTCACGATGCCGGGCGCGTCGTCGGCTATTACGGACTTGCACCGACCGCCGTGGTTTCGCGGGCCTTGCCGCGCGCGATCCGGACCGGTCAGCCGCCCGAGCCAGTGCCGTGCCTGCTGCTCGGCCAGCTTGCGACCGACCTTGAGTGGGCCGACAAGGGCATTGGCACCGGCCTGCTCAAGCACGCGCTTCAGCGATGCGTCGCGGCGGCCAGGCTGATCGGGGGGCGTGCCCTGATGGTCAACGCGATCGATGTCGATGCCGCAAGCTTCTGGAGACGTCGCGGGTTCCTGCCGTCGAAGGATGATGATCTGGTGCTGTTCCGGACGATTGGCGATATTGCCAAATCGTTGGAGGGGCTGGCGCTCGGCTAAATTGTCGTAATATGAGAAAAGACTAACGCGACCGTTCTGCCTGGAGCTTGGCGCTGCTCAGCACCCGTCGCACATTGGCGTCGAACGCCCAACGCGCAATCGGCTCCCAATACAGGATCGGATCGAGCCGCAGGATCGTCGTCGCCTGCAGCGTCAGGCGCGTGCCGCCGTCGCGCAATGGCGACAGGATATAGCGTGTGTCGCCGGTGACCACGTAACCCGATAGATGCGGGGCGTGGACTTTGCGATAGGGGCTCATCTCTTCCATCGCCGGCGGCTGCGACAGCACCGTGAAGGCCAGCACATGCCCGGGCTCCCATATGGTCACGCGCTCTTTGGCGATGCCGGTGGAGAACATGCCGAGCCGCGTCGCGCCCACGCCTTCGCCCAGCAGGCGGCCGCCGACCGGAAAAGCCAGTCCGGCCGATCCTGGCAGCCCGGGCGGCAAGCCGATGGGTTCGTCGCTGGTGATCGCCTGCCACACATCCTCGGGCGAGGCCGCGATATCGATATGGGCCGACGTCGTGATCGCGGTCGCCGGCGGCATGCTGGCCTCCAGCACGAACAGTACCGGCAGGATCGCGATCGACATCAGCGGCCTGCCGCGGTGATGGCCGAACATCGCGATCGCGCGGCCGAAGACGCCGCCCAGCGCGGCCGCGCCCAGGCCGAGCGGGGCGACGAGGATGATGCACATGAAGCCTTCCAGCGCCATCATGAGCAGCGCCAGCCCGCCGAGCGCGCCCGCGGCCATCACATGTCTGGTCGTGCGTCCGCGGCTCAGCGGCGTTCGGCGGTTCACGAGGTAGCCGGTCGTGACCCCGACGATGAACGGCGTCGCCACGAACAGCCCCCAGCCATAGGCGCCCAGGGTCAAGGCCGAGAGCAGCACGGCGGCGACGATGATGGCGACGCCCGCGAGCACGCCCTGCACGACATCCGCCGGATCGACGCCATCGGCGTGCTGCGCCGGTGTTTCGTCCTGGCGGCGCGGCAGCACGGCCAGCACCGCGATCACGATGATCTGGATGACGGGGAAAATGGCGAATGCGCTCAGCCAATGGCCGCGGCCGGACCAGGATGCGCGGCGGAAGGACAGGACAGCCAGTCCCCACGCGACGATGAAGCCGTAGGCGAAGACCGTAGCCGCCTGCCCGCTCGTGAGGCCGCGCAGTTGCGCCAGGACGCGCAACGGCAGCAGCCAGAACCAGCCATCGGCATCGAGCGGGGCGTCGTTCCAGCGGTAGCAGAGTGCAACCGCAAGGGTCTGCGACAGGAGCAACAACGGCGCGGCCAGCGCGTAGAGCGACGGGGAGACGCGTCCTTCGAATGAGGGCAGCTTGGACATCGCTTCAGCCCCTCGCCGCCTGGGGAGGCGACACCGCGGCGCCGTCGTTGCGCGCGACGCGTTTCAGTCCCCTGCGCTGCGCCATCGTCTCCGGCGTGACGATGTCCCAGGCGAGGCCGAGTTTCGCGAGGATCAGGATCGCCCGGTAGCCCCAGTCGCTCTGCCCGGGATAGAGCCCGATCCGCGCCGATCCCGGGAAGGCGTGATGATTGTTGTGCCAGGCTTCGCCCATCGTCGGGATCGCCGCCCAGGGCACGTCGTGCGCCTGCACACCGGCCGTCTCCACCAGCCAAGACTGCGGCCCGCGGCGGTGGGCGAGATGGCCGACGAACCAGTGGCCGGTCACGCAGGCGCTCACCCGCACGCAGACGCCCCAGACCAGCCATGACCAGCCGCCGCCGGCATAGAGCAGTGCAGCCAGCGGGATTTGCTGGGCCATCCAGCTCGATTCGAGGATACGGTAAAAGCGATCACGCCCCGCGCGTCCCAGATCGAATGCGGGTGGATTCGCAAGCTCCAGCCGGCAGTGCAATTGCCACCAGGCGTCGACCAGCATCGGACGGCGATGCGCGAGATAGTCATGGCAGGCGGTCTGCCGCTGCGCCCAGTCGCGCAGGTCATGCGTGCGGATCATCCAGAACGGCCCGCTCATGCCGACCGCGGTGCCGATCCACACCAGCACACGCTCGAGCCAGAGCGGACAGGCGAAACTGCGATGGATGAGCAGGCGGTGAAACCCCACGCTGTGCCCGAGCAGCAGCGACGCGCCGGTCAGGACGAGGAACACGCCGACTGCCGACCAGCTCGCGAGCAAAGGCGCCAGCGTGAACGCGGCGGCGAGCATGAAGCCGTTCCAGAGCGAATGGACCGGGTCCCAGCGGACCGCCCCTTCCACCGCGCTGCAGCCGTGAATCTCGACCAGGCTGTTCACCTTGTCCGCGTCGGGTTGCTCATGCATGACGACCTCCCAGGTATTTAGCTTATTGCTTAATTGATGAGGCGCCCTTGTCAAGTGGTTAGCTCATTCCTTAAATGGGACGCATGCAGAAAGTGTTCGAAGCCCTGGCCTCCACGCCCCGCCGCAAGATTCTCGCCTATCTGGCACATGCCGAGCTGAACGCGGGCGAGATCGCCTCGCGCTTCGCGATGTCGAAGCCCGCCGTCTCGCAGCATCTGGCGGTGCTCGAGAACGCAGGTCTGGTGGCGAGCGAGAAGCGCGGCCAGTTCGTGTTTTACCGGCTCGTGCCCGACAATCTCGCCAACACGCTGAACACCTATGTGCAAGAGGTGTGCCCGGTGTCCCGCCCGCTGAAGGCCGAAAGCTCGAGGATCGCCGGGAGACAGGCGAAGGGCGACACTTCGGCGCCTTAGGGGCCGTCGCGAACGGAGATTGGCCGGTTCTGCATGGCCCCGAACCCTCACGCCAACGGCGGCCAGCGCGCGAATTGGTCCTGCCGGCATCGGAACTGGCGGTTCCAAAACGTCACCGAAATCGCGCATGCATTCAGATCAGGTGGAGCGCGGCCTTTCCGCCGTTCACCGCTTTCGGCGACAGGCGCCGGTCGAACGTCGCCAGCCGCCCACCGTGCGCGACCGCAAGCGCAAGCAGATAGCTGTCGGTCACCTGTGCCGACGTCAGGATCTGGGCCGCATCGACATGTTCGGTTCCGACGAGACTGATGTCGTCAGGCCAGAAGACATGCCCGGGCAATGTCCGGAGCTGGGCGACGATCGGGGCAATGGCTGCAGGCGATCCCGGCGTGCCGGGATATCTGGCGTGGCCGACGATGCGCATGACGCCGTTCTCGGTCAGCGGGCATGTCGCCCACGCCCGATGGCCCTCCTCCTCGAACCATCGATGTGCTGCGTCGTGGCCGACATGGGCCGGATCGACGAGCGCGATCAGAACATTGACGTCGAGCAGGAACGTCACGGCGCCTCATCGCGCAGCGCATTGACGATATCGGGCGTCACGACCGACCGATCATCGCGCCGGGGAAGCAATCGGATACCGTTGCGCATCGCGGGCGGCTGCGGCCGATGCAAGGCGCGCCGGGCAAGATCGGACACGACCTCGCCAACGCTCCGATGCTGCTGTTGCGCAATCGCCCTGGCGGCGGCCAATACGTCATCGTCGATCGCCAGTGTCGTGCGCATGTTGGCTCTCCGAGCATCAAGCATCACGCATCACATAGATTTATTGGCGCCCAAACTCAAGCCGGAGTCCCGGACCACAGACGCGTCGCTCCCAATCGACGAAGCATCGACGCGCTCAGCTCTGGCAGCGCCGCTGTGGCGGCGACCGTGACCGTGAACCTGGCGACCGGCACCGGCCAATGCCGCACGACACCGATCCGCTACAGGAAAAATCGCGCCGCCGTTCCGCGCCTATTGCAGTGCAGCATCGAAAATGGTTCGATGTCGCGTCGAGCATGCACGCTTTGGAGGCGCACACCGATGGTCGAGGCAAAAGTCAGCGCCGATCCCTATCCCTGGCCCTATGCGGGTTCGCCGCGGCCCGCCGACACCGCATTGATCATCATCGACATGCAGACCGACTTTTGCGGCAAGGGCGGCTATGTCGACAGCATGGGCTATGATCTCGCGCTTACCCGCGCGCCGATCGGCCCGATCGGGCGCGTCCTCGCCGCGATGCGCGCGCTCGGCTATCCGATCATCCACACGCGCGAGGGGCATCGGCCCGATCTCAGCGATCTGCCCGCCAACAAGCGCTGGCGATCGCGCCGGATCGGCGCCGGCATCGGTGACCCCGGCCCCTGCGGCCGCATCCTCGTGCGCGGCGAACCCGGCTGGGAAATCATCGACGAGCTCGCGCCCATCGCCGGCGAAGTCGTCATCGACAAGCCGGGCAAGGGCAGCTTCTTCGCCACCGACCTCGAACTGACGCTACGCGTGCGCGGGATCACCAATCTCATCCTCACCGGCATCACGACCGACGTCTGCGTCAGCACGACGATGCGCGAAGCCAATGACCGCGGCTTCGAATGCCTGATCCTGAGCGATTGCTGCGGCGCGACCGAGCCGGCCAACCATGATGCCGCGCTCCGCATGGTGACGATGCAGGGCGGCGTCTTCGGCGCGGTCGCATCGTCGGACGCCTTGCTCGCGTGTCTGCAGCATGAACCGGCCGGCGGCATCGGCGGGCCGCCGGTACAGGATGCGATCGCCTGAAGCACGTCGGGCGGCGGTTCGCGGCGCGGCAACAAGCGGAAAAGCGAGGCGGACCGGACTGCGCGCTTGCGCGACCCGGCATCCATCATCACATTCTGATCGATGGGCGAGATCGACCTTCTGAGCCGCCTTGCCGTGGCACTCGCCATCGGACTCCTGGTCGGCCTCGAACGCGGCTGGAACGCGCGCGAGGCTTTGGACGGGCAACGCGCCGCCGGCTTGCGAACCTTCGCGCTTTCGGGGTTGCTCGGCGGCGTTTCGGGCGCGCTCGCGGCGGCGACCTCGCCCATCGTCCTCGGCTTCCTGTTCCTCGGCCATAGCGCCACCTTCGCCGCCTTCCACTGGCTCGAAGCCAGGGAGAACAAGGATCTCGGCGCCACGTCGGTCGTCGCCGGCATGCTGACCTTCGCGCTCGGCGCCTTTGCATTGGTCGGGGATCTCCGCGCGGCGATCGCATGCACGGTGGCGATGGTGCTTCTGCTCGCGCTGCGCGAGCCGCTGCACCGCTGGGTCGCATCGCTGCGATGGGAGGAGATTCGGGCGGTCCTGGTCCTCCTGACCATGTCGTTCCTGCTGTTGCCCGTGCTGCCGAACCGCACGGTCGATCCCTGGGGCGCGATCAACCCGGCGGAGATCTGGCTGCTGGCGATCATGATCGCCGCGATCTCGTTCGGCGGTTATGTCGCGGTCCGCCTGCTCGGCGAGCGCCTGGGGGTGGTGACGGCGGCGGTCGCCGGCGGTCTCGCCTCGTCGACCGCGACGACGCTGACGCTGGCCCGGCTGGGCAAGGAAAGGCCCGGATCGGAGCGCCTGCTCGCCGGCGGCATTCTCGTCGCGGGGATCGTCATGTTCATCCGCGTCGGCGTCGTGGCGACTCTGCTCAACCGGGCGCTGCTCATGCCGCTGCTGCTGCCGCTGGCCGCGGCGGCGCTGGTGCTGGCGATCGCGGCGGCGCTGCTGCTGTTCAAGACCGCCGCGACCGAGCATCCCCGGCTCGAGGTCACCAACCCGCTGGAGCTCGGCACGGCGCTCAAGCTCGCTGCCGTCATCGTCGTGGTGATGCTCGCGGTCGAACTGGTCCGGAATGAGCTGGGGGCGACGGGCGTCGTCGCCGTCGCGGCACTGTCGGGCATTGCCGACGTCGACGCCGTGACGATCTCGATGGCGCGTCTCGGTGCCGACCGGATCGCGGTCGATCTCGCCGCGCAGGCGATCGTGCTGGCGGTGGGCGTCAACACGATATCGAAGGCGGTGATGGCCGGCTGGGCCGGCGGTTCGAGGATCGGAACCTATGTCGGTGCGGCCAGCGTCCTCGCGGTGCTGGCCGGAGCGGCCGCGCTTGCCCTGAGTCCATCCGCCCCGCTGCCGGCGCCTGTCATCGCGCTCCCTGTGGATCCGACGCAGCGCTGAACCGCCGTTCCGCGGCTGGCCCGCTCCGAATTCGCGGCTGCCGCCCGCGTGCACGCGCCCCTTCCGTGCCGCACGGTTTCAGGCTATGGTGACGCCGCTTGTTTTTGGTTCCCGCGCGTCCGGCAGAACCAGGTCCGGCTCTACTGGTCCACGGCGTCGCCTGGAGCGATTCCGGTGTATGTGGCAATCGGCATTGCGCTGCTGGTGGTCGTCTCGATCCTGTTCCACGTCTTCAGTCCGTGGTGGGTGACGCCGATCGCATCGAACTGGGGGTCGATCGACACCGCGCTGATCGTCACCCTGTGGATCTGTGCGGCCGCCTTCATCGCGCTCAACCTGTTCATGGCGCTGGCGATCTGGCGCTACCGGCACCGGCCGGGCCTTCGCGCGCATTATGAGCCGGAAAATGCGCGCCTCGAGAAGCGCCTGACGTTGTGGACCGGCATCGGCATCGCCGGGATGCTCGCGCCGGGCCTGCTCGCCTGGCACGAGTTCGTGACCGTTCCGAAAAACGCCGCGATCGTCGAGGCCTCCGGCCAGCAATGGCAATGGACCTTCCGCTATCCAGGGGCCGACGGCGTGCTCGGCACCGCCGAAGTCGCCCATGTCACGCCGGACAATCCGTTCGGGATCAACCCGCGCGATCCCTATGGCCGCGACGACATCATCGTCGATACCAACGAACTCCATCTGCCGGTCGGCCGCCCGGTCAAGATGGTGCTGCGCTCGAGGGACGTGCTGCACGATTTCTACGTACCGCAGTTCCGCGCCAAGATGGACCTCGTGCCGGGCATCGTCACCTATTTCTGGATGACGCCTACCGTCGCCGGCAATTTCGACATCTTGTGCGCCGAGCTGTGCGGCACCGGCCATTACCAGATGCGCGGCACGGTGGTGACCGAGCCGCAGGCCGATTTCGATCGCTGGCTGGGCGAACAGCTGACCTTCGCCCAGCTGCTTTCCGCGCAGGACGGGCAGCGCCGGCTCGCGCAGGCGGACGCGCCCGCGGCGATTGTAAGGAGGCCACGCTGATGGCGACGATCGCCGACGACCTGAAGCCGCTCCATCATCCCCACAGTTGGATCGGCCGCTATGTCTGGAGCCAGGATCACAAGGTGATCGCGATCCAATATGCGCTGACCGCCGTCTCGGTCGGCCTGCTGGCGCTCGTGCTGTCGTTCCTGATGCGGCTGCAGCTCGGCTTTCCCGGCCAGTTCCATTTCATCCAGCCCGACAATTACCTCCAGTTCGTGACCATGCACGGCATGATCATGGTGGTCTATCTGCTGACCGCGCTGCTGCTGGGCGGGTTCGGCAATTATCTGATCCCGCTGATGATCGGCGCCCGGGACATGGTGTTCCCGTTCGTCAACATGCTGAGCTACTGGGCCTATCTGCTGTCGGTGATCGTCCTGATCGCCAGCCTGTTCGTGCCGGGCGGCCCGACCGGCGGCGGCTGGACGCTCTATCCCCCGCAGACCATCCTCGAAGGCACGCCCGGCGCGAGCTGGGGGATCATCATGATGATGGCCTCGCTGGCGATCTTCGTCGTCGCCTTCACCATGGGCGGGCTCAACTATGTCACCACCGTGCTGCAGGCGCGGACCCGGGGGATGACCTTGATGCGCATGCCGTGCAGCGTATGGGGCATCTTCGTCGCCAGCATCATGGGGCTGCTCGCCTTCCCGGCGCTGTTCGTGGCCGCGGTGATGACCACGCTCGACTCGGTCGCGGGTACCAGTTTCTTCGTCCCCACCATCCTGTCGATGGGCAAGCCGACCGGCCATGAGGGCGGATCGCCGATCCTGTTCCAGCATCTGTTCTGGTTCTTCGGCCACCCCGAGGTCTATATCGTCGCGCTGCCCGCCTTCGGGATCGTCTCGGACCTGATCAGCGTCCACGCCCGCAAGAACCTGTTCGGATACCGGATGATGGTGTGGGCGATCGTGATCATTGGCGTGCTGAGCTTCTTCGTCTGGGCGCACCATATGTATGTCTCGGGCATGAACCCCTATTTTGGCTTCTTCTTCGCAACCTCGACCCTGGTGATCGCGATCCCGACCGCGATCAAGGTCTATAACTGGCTGCTGACCTTGTGGCGCGGCGACATCCACCTGCGCGTGCCGATGCTGTTTGCGATCGCCTTCCTGTTCACCTTCATCCATGGCGGCCTTTCGGGGCTGTTCCTCGGCAATGTCAGCGTCGACGTCCCGCTGTCCGACACCTTCTTCGTCGTCGGCCACTTCCACATGGTGATGGGCGTGTCGCCGATCCTGGTGATCTTCGGCGCGATCTATCACTGGTATCCGAAGATCACCGGGCGGATGTGGGACGAGACGCTCGGCCGGCTGCATTTCTGGATCACCTTCCTCGGCGCCTATGCGATCTTCCTGCCGATGCACTATATCGGCATGCTCGGCGTGCCCCGCCGCTATTATGCGCTGGGCGAGACCGGCTTCATCCCGCACTCGGTGCATCTCGCCAACGAGGCGATCACGATCGCCGCCGGCATCGTCTTCGCCGCGCAATTGCTGTTCTTCTACAACATGATCAGCAGCCTGTTCCGGGGCGCCAGGGCCGATCCCAATCCGTGGGGCGCGGCGTCGCTGGAATGGCAGACGCCCGATACGCCGCCGACTCATGGCAATTGGGGGTCGAAGCTGCCGATCGTCTACCGCTGGGCCTATGATTACAGCGTGCCCGGCGCGGCGCGCGACTTCATCGCGCAGAACGAGCCCGCGTCCGCCGGACCGACGGAGGCGCCGCGATGAGCCTGTTCACGCGCCTCGCGGAAAAGAGCTGGACATCGCCCGGCGGTGGGCACGTCGATCCCGAGACCTATCGGCCGCCCGCGGCGAAGGTGCTGATGATCCTCTATTTCGGCGTGGCGGCGGTGCTGTTCACCCTCGTCACCTCGGCCTATCTGATGCGGATGGGCATGCCCGGGATGGGGCATGGCCCGATGATGGGACATGACGCGATGGGCGGCTGGCGGCCGCTGCCCGAGCCGCCGTTGCTGTGGGTCAATACCGGCATCCTGCTGCTCGCCAGTCTCGCTTGGGCCGATTTCACCCGCATCGAACGCGCCGGCGCGAGCGCGCAGGCCAGAAGCGCGCAGGCCAGCAACGCGCTGATCGGCCGCGGCCTGGCCGCCGGCCTGCTCGGCCTGCTGTTCCTGGCCGGCCAGCTGCTGCTGTGGAGCCGCCTGGTCGCGGCGGGCCACGGGCTGCGCGGCGATCCCGCGGCCGCCTTCTTCTATCTGATCACCGCGCTCCACGGGCTGCACGTGATCGGCGGCCTCGGCTTCTGGGCGCGGGCGATGCGCGATCTGCGGGCCGGGCGCGATGCGGCGCTGCCGGTCCGGCTGACCGCCATCTACTGGCATTTCCTGCTGTTCATCTGGCTGCTGATGCTGGTGCTGTTCGTGTCGACCTAGAGGAGGCGAGGTTCATGGCGACGGCGATCCGGAACGACGCGGACGAGCCCCGGGGCCCGGCGCAGGCGCTGCGCGAATTCACCGACGACTGGGCGAGCGACCAGGAGACGTTTCGCCACGTTCATTGGGGGAAGGCCATGATGTGGATCTTCCTCCTCTCCGACACCTTCATCTTCTCGAGCTTCCTCGTCTCCTACATGACGATGCGCACGTCGGTCACCGCGCCCTGGCCGAATGCCAGCGAGGTGTTCGCGCTGACCATCGGCGGCCAGTCGATCCCGCTGATCCTGATCGCGATCATGACCTTCGTGCTGATCAGTTCGTCGGGCACGATGGCGATGGCGGTGAATTTCGGCTATCGCCGCCGCCGCGGCCCCACCGCGGCGCTGATGGTCGCCACAGCGCTGTTCGGCGCGACCTTCGTCAGCATGCAGGCGTTCGAATGGACCAAGCTGATCCGTGAAGGCGTGCGCCCGTGGACCAATCCGTTCGGCGCGGAGCAGTTCGGCGCGTGCTTCTTCATGATCACCGGCTTTCACGGTCTGCACGTCTCGGTCGGCGTCATCATGCTGCTGATCGTCGCCTCGCGCGTGCTGCGCGGGCATTTCGATCGCAGCGGCGACTATAGCGCGGTCGAGATCGCCGGCCTCTACTGGCACTTCGTCGACCTGGTCTGGGTCTTCATCTTCGCCTTCTTCTATTTGTGGTGAGCATGTCATGATCCACGATGCGACCAGCCACGCCCATCCGCACCTCGCCCCGGCCCCGGCCCCTGCTCTCGCCCCGGCCCTCCCCGATCATGCCGATCCCGCGGGGCAAGCGCCGCCGGCGGACCATGCGACCCATCCGATCGGCGTCTATCTCAAGATATGGGGCTATTTGTTCGTGCTCAGCACGCTGTCCTACCTGGTCGATTTCTTCCATGTGCAGGGCGCCGCCCGCTGGCTGCTGATCCTCACCTTCATGCTTTTGAAAGCCGGGCTGATCGTGGCGATCTTCATGCACATGGCATGGGAGCGCATGGCCCTGATCTACGCCATATTGGTGCCGCCGCTGGCGCTGGGCACGCTGATCCTGCTGATGTGGATCGAGGCCGATTACGTGTTCTGGACGCGGATCCTGTTCCTCGGGGGCGGCGAATGACCCAGCCCGCGGGCGAGCGCTGGAAGGTCGCCGCCGCGATCGGGCTGGCGCTCTTCACGCTCGTGCTCTGCACCGGGATCGCCGGCTGGGTGATGACGCCCGTTTATCCGCAGCAGCGGGCCTTTCCGGTCGCGGGCGTGGCGCCGATCGACCTCGCCAGTGCGCAGCGCGCCTGGCCGGGCGGAACCGGCCAGCCCGGCGAGCGCGAGATCCTGCTGGGCTATGTCAGCCATATCGAGGCGGCGAAGGTTCCGCTTCCCGAAGGCGCCGCGCCGGCGGGCCCGGCCATCGTGCAGGATCTCGGCACATTGCTCGCCGCTGCCGATCCGACGCGCGGCGCGCGCACCGCCCAGGTCTGCGCCTCCTGCCACAGTTTCGGCGCGGGCGAGCCCAATCGGGTGGGACCGAACCTCCATGGCGTCGTCGGCCGGCCCATCGCCCGCCATCCGGGCTTCCAATATTCGGCGGCGCTCTCCGGCGTCGATGGCAGTTGGACCTATGCCGCGCTCGACCATTTCCTGACCAGCCCGGCCCGCGCCTATGCGGGCACCAAGATGTCGTTCGCCGGCCTCCGCAATCCGCGCGACCGCGCGCAGGTCATCGCCTATCTTGCCGGGATTTCGCCCGGCGCACCGCCCTTCCCGGCGCCGGCGCCGCCGGCATCGCCCGATGCCGCGGGCGGCACAGGCGGGCGATGACGCGATCGATCAGGCTGCAGCCTCACCTGTCGGCCTACTGCGTCTGCGCGACACGGTGACCGCAACCGCCACCCCGATGATCCCGCCGAACAGCAGGAAGATCGCAAAATTATACCAGATCATCGCCGCCAGCGCGACGGCGGCCATGACGAAGGCGAAGCCCGGCGCCAGCGGATAGAGCGGTGCGCGGTACGGCCGGTCGAGCGCCGGCTCCTTCGCGCGCAGGCGGAACAAGGCCGCCATGCTCATCAGATACATCACGATCGCGCCGAACACCGACAAGGTGACGATGCTAGCGGTCAGCGACTGGCCGGCGATGCTGATGAAGGCGTCGCTGTAGATCGCGGCGACGCCGACGAGGCCGCCGGCGATGGTGGCGATGTGCGGCGTGCGGAAGCGCGGATGGAGTGCCTGGAACAGGCCCGGCAGGAAGCCGGCGCGCGAGAGCGCGAAGATCTGGCGGGCATAGCCCATGATGATGCCGTGGAACGAGGCGATCAGCCCGAACAGGCCGAGCCACACCAGCATGTGGAGCCAGCCGCTCGACGTGCCGACCACGCGCTTCATCGCCTGCGGCAACGGGTCGTTGAGATTGGCGAGCGCGGTCCAGTCGCCCGATCCGCCGGCGAACATCATCACCCCGAACGCGAGCACGGTCAGGGTCAGCACGCCGGCGATATAGGCGATCGGGATCGTGCGGCGCGGCTCGCGCGCTTCCTCGGCCGCCATCGCGACGCCCTCGATCGCGAGGAAGAACCAGATCGCGAACGGGATCGCCGCGAAGATGCCGCCGATCGCGGCGAGGCTGAACTGTGTCTCGCCGGCCCAGCCGCCGGCCGCGAACTGGCTCCAGCTGAAGGCGGGCGCGACGACGCCCATGAACACCAGCAACTCGCCGACCGCGAGGATCGTCACGAACAGCTCGAAGGTGGCGGCGATCGTCACGCCGACGATGTTGAGGAGGACGAACACGCAATAGGCGCCGACCGCGATCAGCTTGGGGTCGAGCGCGGGGAACTGAACGTTGAGATAGGCGCCGATCGCAAGCGCGATGGCGGGCGGCGCGAACAGGAATTCGATCAGGGTCGCGAAGCCGGCGATCGCGCCGCCGACCGGCCCGAACGCGCGATAGCTGTAGGCGAAGGGGCCGCCGGCCTGCGGGATCGCCGTCGTCAGCTCGGTGAAGCTGAAGATGAAGGCGACGTACATCGCGGCGACGAGGATGGTGGTGACGAGGAAGCCGAACGTGCCGGCCTGCGCCCAGCCATAGCTCCAGCCGAAATATTCGCCGGAGATGACGAGGCCGACGGCGATGCCCCAGAGGTGGAAGGCGTTGAGCTTCTTGGCGAGATGGACTGGGTGGTCGGTCTGCATGGCGGTCCCCCCGGACGGTGGGGATGGTGTGACAGGTTCGGGGCATTGGCGCACGTGCAAATGCGGTAAGGGGGTGGGGTGCATGGCTAAACTGTCGACGGGTGCGGTCGGCACCTGATATGCATTGGCGCGATGTCTGCCGACAGGATGACCGGCGAAACGGATATTTGGTGCAATGGCTGAACTGCTCTTCCCCGACCGCAAGGCGCTCGCCGCATTTTGCCGCATCAACGGCATCGATCGGCTTTCGCTGTTCGGGTCTCGGTTGAAGGGAACGGCCCGGGGAGACAGCGACATCGATCTGCTGGTGGAGTTCGCGCCATCGGCCGCTCCGAGCCTGCTGGACATGGCGCGCATCGAGGCGGATCTGTCCGACATGTCGGGTGGCGTGACGGTCGATCTTCGGACGGCAGCCGAACTCAGCCGCTATTTCCGCGACGAGGTCGTCCGCACTGCCGTGCCACTCCATGCCGCCTGACGATCTCGTTCGCCTTCGCCACATGATCGATGCGCTGGAAAGCGTCGGACGAATGATCGCCGGGCGCCAACGCGATGATCTCGACCGGGACGAGATGCTGAGGCTGGCGCTGACGCGGGCAATCGAAGTGGTGGGCGAGGCGGCCGCTCGCGTCACCGAGGCCGTCCGCACCCAGGCGGCGCATATTCCATGGCGCCAGCTGACCCGAATGCGCAATCGGCTGATCCACGCCTATTTCGACGTCGATCTCGACATCGTGTGGACGACGGCAACGCGCGATGTGCCATTGCTGCTGGGTCAAATCCGCGCAGTGATCGACGCGCAACGGGACCCTTAAACGCCGGTGTGTGGGGTCTGGTGCTGGTGCTTTGGTGTTTGTGGATGTCGAGATGAGCTCGGGTGACGCAAGTGTGGCGGATCGGGGACGTCCGTTCGCATTTGGGCGTCGACGCCTTATCCGGACACACCCTCACCCTCCCAAAAGGGGAGAGGGCAACTGCGATCATCTTTCGGCTGGCAGGTCGATCTTCACCGCGTGGGTCTGGATCGGGACCAAGAGGCTCAGCGCGGCGCAGAGCGCGCCGGCGACGGCCATCGCATAGTTGCCGCGGCGGTAGTCGCGGATCGCCTGCCAGATGCAGTAGATCGCGATGGCCAGCAGGGCGGCCATCGCGAACAGGGGCGCCCCGAACAGCCCGAGCGCCTCCCCTGCCCTCACAACGCGCCGTGGCAGTGCTTGTATTTCTGGCCCGATCCGCACGGGCATGGCGCGTTGCGGCTGACCTTGCCGGCCCATTCGTCGGGGTCGCCGCCCGGCCCGTCCTCGCCGTCGGCGGTGGAGATATATTGCAGCGGCGGGAGGCGGGTGGTGACGAGGCCGTAGCCGGCGTCGAAGTCGTTGCTGTCGTCTTCGCCGGTGAACGGATCGATGTGGGTGGTGAAGATGTCGGGCATGCGCGGCAGTTCGGGCGGGGCGCTCATGAAACGGGCGTGGGCGATCACCTTGGTGACGTCCTCGCGGATCGCGTCGAGCATGCGCTGGAACAGCGCGAACGCCTCCTGCTTATATTCGTTGATCGGCGTCTTCTGGGCGTAGGCGCGCAAATGGATGATCGCGCGCAGCGCGTCGAGCGTCGACAGATGCTCCTTCCAGTGATGGTCGAGATTCTGGAGCAATATGCTCTTTTCGGCGCGGATCCAGTCGTCGAGCGGGATCTCGGCGGACTTGGCGTCGATCGCGGCGTCGGCGGCGGCGCGGATGCGGTCCTCGAGGATTTCGGGGTCGACCTCGTCCTCGGCCAGCCAGTCGTCGATCGGCAGATCGAGGCCGAGCACGTCCTCGACCTTCGCCTTGAGCGCGGGGATGTCCCATTGCTCGGGATAGGTGTTGGGCGGGCAGGCTTCGCCGACGATCGCGTTGACAGTCTCGGCGCGCATGTCGACGACGACGTCGTCGACGGTGTCGGCGTCCATGATGTCGCTGCGCTGCTCGTAGATCACCTTGCGCTGGTCGTTCATCACGTCGTCATATTCGACGACCTGCTTGCGCTGCTCGTAATTGCGCGCCTCGACCTTCTTCTGCGCGGTCTCGATCGCCTTCGAGAGCCAGCGCGAGCCGATCGCCTCACCATCCGCCAGATTGCTGTTCATCATCTTGGCGAACATCGTGTCGGGGCCGAAGATGCGCAGCAGATCGTCTTCGAGGCACAGATAGAAGCGGCTGAGGCCGGGATCGCCCTGGCGGCCCGAGCGGCCGCGCAGCTGATTGTCGATGCGGCGGCTCTCGTGGCGCTCGGTGGCGAGCACGAACAGGCCGCCGGCTTCGAGCACCTTTGCCTTCTCGATCGCGACCTCGGTCTTGATCGCATCGATCGCGGCGTCGCGCTCGGGACCTTCGGGCAATTCGGACAGTTCGTCCTCGATGCGAAATTCGATATTGCCGCCGAGCTGGATGTCGGTGCCGCGGCCGGCCATGTTGGTCGCGATCGTGACCGCGCCCAGCCGGCCCGCCTGCGCGACGATATGCGCCTCGCGCTCGTGCTGGCGGGCGTTGAGGATCTCGTGCGCGACGTCGATCTTCCTCAGGAAGTCCGACAGCAGCTCGGACTTCTCGATCGAGACCGTGCCGACCAGCACCGGCTGGCCCTTGCTCGACTTCTCCTTGATCGCCTTGGCGATCGCGCCGAACTTGTCGAGCGTGTTCTTGTAGAACTCATCCTCCTCGTCGATCCGCTGCACCGGCACGTTGGTGGGGATGGTGACGACGTTCATCTTGTAGATGTCGAAGAATTCTGCGGCCTCGGTCGCGGCGGTGCCGGTCATGCCCGACAGCTTGGGGTACATGCGGAAATAATTCTGGAAGGTGATCGAGGCGAGCGTCTGGTTCTCGGGCTCGATGTCGACGCCCTCCTTGGCCTCGACCGCCTGGTGCAGGCCGTCGGACCAGCGCCGGCCGTCCATCATCCGGCCGGTGAACTCGTCGATGATGATGACCTTGCCGTCCTTGACGATATAATCGGTATCGCGCTTGAAGATCACATTGGCGCGCAGCGCCTGGTTCAGGTGGTGGACCACCTGGGTATTCTCGTAATCATAGAGGTTGGTGCCCTCGAGCAGGCCGGCCGCCTCGAGCATGCGCTCCATCTTCTCGGTGCCGTCCTCGGTGAGGATGATCGAGCGCTGCTTCTCGTCGACCTCGTAATCGGCGGGCACCATCTCCTTCACGAGCGTGTCGACGCGCATGTAGAGTTCGGACTTGTCGTCGGTGGGACCTGAGATGATCAAGGGCGTGCGTGCCTCGTCGATCAGGATCGAATCGACCTCGTCGACGATCGCGAAGCTGAACGGCCGGTGGACCATCTGGTCGCGGTCATATTTCATATTGTCGCGCAGATAGTCGAAGCCGAACTCGTTGTTGGTGCCGTAGGTGATGTCGGCGGCATAGGCGGCGCGGCGCTGGCCGTCGCCGAGATTGGGGACGATCACGCCCACCGTGAGCCCGAGGAAGCCATAGACCTGGCCCATCCAGTCGGCGTCGCGGCGGGCGAGATAGTCGTTGACGGTGACGACGTGGACGCCGGTGCGCGGCAGCGCGTTCAGATAGCAGGCGAGCGTGGCCATCAGCGTCTTGCCCTCGCCGGTGCGCATCTCGGCGATCTCGCCGCGGTGGAGGACGATGCCGCCGATCAGCTGCACGTCGTAATGGCGCTGGCCGAGCACGCGGCGCGAGGTCTCGCGGACGGTGGCGAAGGCCTCGGGCAGCAGGTCGTCGAGCGACTCGCCGGCGTCGAGCCGGTCGCGGAAGCGGACGGTCTGGCCGCTGAGCTCCTCATCGGACATCGCCTGAAGCGCGGGTTCGAACGAACCGATCTGCGCGACGAGCTTGTCGAGCGACTTGACGTAGCGATCGTTGGACGATCCGAAAATGGCCTTGGCTATTCCGCCGAACATGGTCTGATCCTGTTTATCTGTAGGAGGCGCCGCCCGGCCCCCTGGCCGTGCAGCGCATTGTCTTGCCGGAGCGGGATGGCGGCGCGTGAACGCGCCGCGGCATGGCTATTCGAGCCGCTTGCCCGTCATCAGGCGCACGTCCTGCGCGGTCTGTGCGGTCTGGATCGCCCACAGGCTGTTGCCGGGGCAGCGCGTGCTCTTGCTGCGCGCCGGGCCGAACAGCGCGGCACGGACGGCGGCGACCTTTTCGACGACGGCTTCGGCCGCGACATCGAGCGCGGCCGCGGCGCTCTGCTCGACGCGCGGCGTCTCGGCCCGACGATCGCCGGAGATGGCGCCGGTCAGGCCGGTGAGCAGTGCCGAGAGGAAGAGCAGCAGTTCCAAGATCGATCCCGTGGCGGCGAAGAGGCTGGACATAGGTGGTGTGAGGGCGTTCGGCTAGTCAAAAGCTGCGAACTCACTCCCCTTCCCCCTTGATGGGGGAAGGTTGCGCAGACTTGGGTCAGCCTCTCGGCTGGCCCTAGTCGGAGCTGGATGGGGGTGACGTTCGGCGTAGAGCCATTCGCCAAACATCACCCCCATCCAACTGCGACTAGGCCCGGCTTCGCCGGACCAAGTCTCCGTATCCTTCCCCCATCAAGGGGGAAGGGGAGTTTGAACCACTCGCTACACCGTCGGCGCCGTCGGCTTTACAAGTTCCCAGCGCACCTTCTGCCGCACGCGCAACTCTTGCGGCCGGCCTTTCGAATCCTTTGCCGGCTCGTAATGCTGGCGGGACATGATGATCGGGCAGGTCGCGTCGTCGAGCGATTTGTGGCCCGAGCTTTTGGCGACCTTGCAGCTGGTAGGCTTGCCCTTCCGGTCGGCCAGCACGTCGAGCGTGACGGTGCCTTCCTGCCCCAGCCGGGCGGCTTCGGCCGGGTAGTCGTCCGCACAGAAGACGGTCTTGCACGGCTCGGGCGGCCGGGTCGGCACGGGTGGCAGCTGCAGCGGCGGGATCGGAAACGACGGAACCGGCGGCGGCGATCTCACAACCGGCTTGCCCGTCACCGTCACCGCGGTCAGCATCAGCGATGCCGCCAGCCAGACCTCGATGATCGGGCCTTCCTGTTTCATCGCGCGCGCTTCACCCCTATAGCCACGGCCATCCCTTCAGATGAGGACCGCATGACCGATCGTTCGCCGCTCGCGCCCGACAGCTTCCCTGCCCTGCCCGCGATCGCCGGGGTCGAATTACGCGTCGCGCGTGCGCGCTACAAGACATGGGATCGCTGCGATCTGACCTATGTGGAACTGGCCGAGGGCACCGCGGTGGCCGGCGTGCTGACGCAGAGCCGCTGCCCGTCGCCCGAGGTCGAGTGGTGCCGCGCGGCGCTGACGCTGGGCAAAGCGCGCGCGCTGGTGGTCAATGCCGGCAACAGCAATGCCTTCACCGGCCATCGCGGCCGCGCCGCGGTGGAGGCGATCGCCGCGCGCGCCGCGCAGCATCTCGGCTGCGAACCGTCGGACATCTTCGTCGCGTCGACTGGCGTGATCGGCGTGCCGCTGCCGATCGACCGCGCCGAGGCCGGACTCGACGCTGCCTTCTCGGCCGGGCCCTGCGGCTGGGAAGACGCGGCGGCGACGATCATGACCACCGATACTTTCGCCAAAGCTGTGGTGACGCGGGCGGTGATCGGCGACCGGACGGCGTCGCTGGTCGGGATCATCAAGGGATCGGGCATGATCGCGCCCGACATGGCGACGATGCTGGGCTTCGTCTTCACCGATGCCGCGGTCGAGCCGGCCTTGCTCCAGCAGATGCTGGCGGCGGCGAATGCCAGGAGCTTTTCGAGCATCACCGTCGACAGCGACACCTCGACCAGCGACACGGTGCTGGCGTTCGCGACCGGCGCCGCCGGCAATGCGCCGCTGGCGTCGTTCGACGATGCCGGCGCCGATGCGTTCCAGGCGGCGCTGTCCGACATGTGCCTGCAGCTCGCGCATCTGGTGGTGCGCGACGGCGAGGGCGCGAGCAAGTTCATCCGCATCGACGTGGAGGGCGCCGAATCCGACAGGAGCGCGCACCGGATCGCGCTGAGCATCGCCAATTCGCCTTTGGTCAAGACCGCGATCGCCGGCGAGGACGCCAATTGGGGGCGGATCGTGATGGCGGTGGGCAAGGCCGGCGAACCGGCGGAGCGCGACAAACTGGCGATAAGCTTCGGCGCAACGCAGGTGGCGCGTGATGGCCTTGCGGTCGAAGGCTATGACGAGGCGCCGGTCGCGGCGCATCTGAAGGGCCAGGATATCGAGATCGGCGTCGACCTCGGGCTGGGCAAGGGCCGCGCGACGGTTTGGACCTGCGACCTGACGCATGGCTATATCTCGATCAACGCCGATTACCGGAGCTGAGCATGCATGGACTCAACGACCCGGTCGACGCGCTGATCCGGACGGTTTCGGCGACGGTGGTGATGCCGATGTTCCGCAGCCTCTCTGCCGAGCAGATCGAGGAGAAGGAGCCGGGCGACTATGTCACCGCGGCCGACCGGCTGTCCGAAGAGAGGCTGATCGAAGGTCTGACCGCGATCCTGCCGGGTTCGCGCGTGATCGGCGAGGAGGGCGTCGCGGCCGATGCGACCTTGTTGCAGGGGATCGACGAGGGGCTGGTGTGGATCGTCGATCCGATCGACGGCACCGGCAATTTCGCCGCGGGCAAGGGACCATTCGCGATCATGGTCGGGCTGGCGCGCGACGGCATGGTCGAGGGCGGCTGGATCCTCGATCCGCTGACCGGGCGGATGCTGCACGCGGTGCTGGGCGGCGGCGCGTTCGTCGACGGTGCGCGCGTAGCGGCGCGCGGCACCGAGGCCGAGCTGCCGCTCGCGGCGATCGCGACGCGCTTCCTCGCGCCCGCGGTCCGCGAGGATTTCGTCGCGCGGATGGAGGGCCGGATGATCGACGCGCCGATCCCGCTGTGCGCCGGCGAGCAATATCCGCGGCTGGTGCTGGGCATCAACGACGTCGCCCTGTTCTGGCGGGCTTATCCCTGGGACCATGCGCCGGGATCGCTGTTCCTGGCCGAGGCCGGCGGCCGGCTCGCCCATTTCGACGGATCGGACTATCGCGTCGGCGATCCGCGCACGGGCCTGCTCGCGGCGGCCTCGCCGGCGCTGTGGGACGCGGCGGCGGCGATCTTGTTCGGGTGAATCCCGCCCGGGCGGTCAGGCGCACGGCGATGCCCCACAACCGATCCTGGCTGATCGCCGGCTATGTCATGTCCGCGCTGGGGGCGATGCTGTTCGCGACCAAGGGGGTCGTGGCGAAGCTCGCTTATGCGCATGGCGTCGAGGTGCTGAGCCTGCTGGCGCTCAGGATGCTGATGTCGGTGCCCATCTTCGTCGCGGTCGGTGTCGTCGAATGGCGCCATCGTCCGCGGCACGCGCGGCCCGATCGCCGCACGCTCGCGGCTGCGGCGATCGTCGGCATCATCGGCTATCATCTGTCGTCGCTGCTCGACTTCGAGGGGCTGGCACGGATCGATGCGCAGTCCGAGCGGCTGATCCTGTTCACCTATCCGTTCTTCGTGATCCTGCTCGGGCGGCTGGTCTACCGCCGGCCGCTCGCGCCGCATGCGGTGGCGGGCGCGCTGATCAGCTATGCCGGCATCGCAACGATGTTCGGCGGCGCGCCGACGCGGCTGACCGATACCGCGCTGAGCGGCGCCGGCTTCGTGCTGGCGGCCGCGATCAGCTTCGCCTTCTACCAGTTGTTCGCGCGCGAGGTGATCGTGCGATGCGGCGCGGCCTTGTTCACCGCGGTGGCGATGAGCAGCGCTGGCCTCACTTTGCTCATCCAGTTCGCGCTGACGCACCCGGTTTCGGCGCTGGCGGTCGAACGCTCGGCCTGGCCATTGGTCGTCGTGCTGGCGCTGTTCGCCACCGTCGCGCCGGCTTTCCTGATGGCGGCCGGCACCGCCCGCGTCGGCGCGCAGGGCAATGCGATCATCGCGACCTTGAGTCCGACCGTCACGATCGTGCTGGCGGTCTCGCTGCTCGGCGAACCGTTCGGCTGGCCCGAGGCGCTGGGGACGCTGCTCGTGCTCGCCGGTGTCGGGCTGTTCACTCTGGTCGACGCACGCCGCGCCCGGCTCGCCCGTGCGTCCGAGCCGGTGCCCCACGTGCCGTGATCAGTGCGGCGCCACCGCCATCGCGTGGATCTTCGCCGATGGCGCATTGACGATCTGGACGATATAGCGGCCGGGTTCGACATCATATTCGACCACCTTCGCGATCGTCGTGCAGCCCGGTCCATGATCGTGCCCGACCGACGGCAGCAGCGCCCTGCCCTTGACGACGTCGATCCAGGCGGGACCGTCGAGCGCGATCTTGAGGCGCCCGGCCTTCTGCACGCGCACCGACATCAGCCCGCCGAAGCTGCCGGGTTCGATCGCCGTGCCGGGCGCGGCGACGAACGCGACCTTCTCGATCGCGTTGAGGCCGAGGCTGGTGTTGAGGCCGCGCAACCAGTGCGCGCGCGGATAATATTTGGTCATCGCCCGATCGCGCGACGGCGCGCTCCAGCCGAGGAGATCAGCGGGCAGCGGCGCGGGCTTGGCCGGGCATGCGGTTTCCGCGGACGTTTCGGCCTGGCCGGCCAGCGCGGCGGCGGGCAACGCCAGGATGGCCAGCGGCGCCAACATGATCTCGATGCGTCTCCCGATCATCGCACATTCTCCCGACCTTGGTTTCGAGCGGCTCATTTTTCGCCGACCGCCGGCATGAGGTTTCGCAAGCCGCCTTCGTCGCCTATATCCACGCCATGAACGACAAAGTCGATGTATCCCGCACCGAAGAGTCCGACGACGGCGTCACTTTGCTGTTCGATGGCGAGTGCCCGGTCTGCACCGCCTATAGCTGCTCGGTCGGCGTAAAGGGCGGCAAGGACGCGCTGCGCACGGTCGATGCGCGCGGCGACGACGCGCTGGTCCGCCAGGCGACCGAGGCCGGCTATGATCTCGATCAGGGCATGATCGTGGTCCATCGCGGCCGGATGCACCATGGCGCCGACGCGCTGCACCTGATGGCGACGCTCGCGCCCGCCCACGGCATCCGCAATCGCCTCAACCGGCTGCTGTTCGGATCGCGGCGGCTGGCGCGGATCAGCTATCCCGCCTTGCGTGGCGGCCGCAACCTGCTGCTGCGCCTGCTCGGTCGCCGGAAGATCGGGAATCTTGACAGGACGTAGAACTGCCATGACAGGTGGCCGCCGGCAGGATCTGGGGGACGGATGACGCGGGGCGGCGCAAGACTTTTCATCATCGGCTTTTTCGCGATCTTCTTCGGTGCGATCCTGCTCAGGGTCGATTATTTCCCGCTGAGCTGGGTGCCGATGTACGGATTTCGCGAGGAAAGCGACCGGCTGACGGTCGCCGTCGGCGATCTCGATCGCCGCGACCGGGGCTTCGCCGCGTTGCGCGCGAACGGCGAACGGACCTATTTGTCGCGCCGCGACCTCAACATTCCGCCCGCCAATTTCCGGCGCCTGTACCAGGAGCGCGCGTTCGGCGAAGGGCCGCCGCAGCACCTGCGCGAGCGCGCCCGGCTGATAGCCTTCAATCGCTGGTGGTATGAGACCTTGATCGGCCCCGACCCGGCGATCGGCCAGGATTATCCCCGCGACATCCTGCGCAGCGCGAACGCGACGTTCGGCTATGGCCCGAACGACCCGCGCCGCTTCGTCCAGCTCGAGGCGCATCTCGACTTCGCGACCTTCACGCGCGCGCAACTCGACAGCGGCGACCTGACGACGCCGTTTCGCGAACGGCGCCAGGTCGTGATCGGCGACACCGGAACCCGCGTGATCAGGCACAGGATCGGATCGTGAGCGAGATGGCACCGGCGGCGGCAGCCGCGCCTCGCGGCGCGACCCGGTTCGACCGCTTCTTCTTCGACTGGTTTCCGGCCGAAAGCCTGGGGGCGCTGCGGCTCTATTTCGGCATCGGCCTGGCGCTGTACGTGCTGACCCAATATCCGCAGCTGTTCATCCTCGACGCGTTCGGACCACAATTCCACTACACGGTCCCGATCTGGTATTTTCACGCGCTGGGGATCGAGCGCAATGTGCCGTGGCTCGCGTGGCCGGTGGCGTTCGCGACTTTGGCCGCCTGCCTGTGCTTTGCGTTCGGCAAATGGACGCGGCCGGCGATCGTCGCCATCATCATCGGCATCTTCATCCTCAAGGGCATGCGCGACAGCTTTTCCGGCGACGTCCATCACCGCGAAGTGCCGATCTTCGCACTGCTGATCCTGTTCTTCTTCTCGAAATGCGGCCGGACGTTCGGCATCGACGCGCGGCGCAAGGGCTGGCCGGCGATCGCGGCGTGGGAGTCGAGCTGGCCGATCCGGGCGATGCAGGTCTATATCGCGATGTTCTATTTCTGGGCGCTGATGGCGAAGCTGCGCGTCTCGGGGCTGTTCTGGTTCGAACATGGCGGCCGCATCCAGGAGACTTTGATCGCCCGCGCGCTGCGCGACGGCTTCGCCGCCGACGGCCATGTCGTCAACCTGTCGCTGGCGTGGGAACTATCGCAGAAGCCCGACCTCGTGTTCGTGTTCGGTGCCGGCGTGTTCCTGTTCGAGCTGTTCTTCCCGTTGATCCTGTTCGTCCGCGACTGGCGGCTGCGACTGGTGATGCTGATCGGCGCGACCATTTTCCACTTCGCCAATTTCCTGCTGATGAACGTGCAGTTCTATTTCTATCCTTTTGTGTTCGTTTGTTTCTTTGACATGGCGAGGGTGCATGGCTGGCTCAAGCGGCGGTTACGGCTCGGGCCGGCGGTGGCGGCGACCGGCTGAGACGGTCGATCGCCGCGATCCCGCGCGCGACGATCAGCCTTCTGCAATCAGCCGCTTGCTCAGAAAATAGCGTCGACTTCCAACCGGTTGATCTTCCAGCGTACCGAACAGAGTGAAGCCGAGCTTCTCATAGAAGCCGCGCGCCTGGAACTCGAACGTATCCAGCCAGAGTCCGCAACAGCCCCGCGCCACCGCGATCCGCTCCGCCTCATGGATCAGCTTCGTCCCGAGATCATGGCCACGCCACGGCTCGGGCACGACCAGGAATTCGACGAACAGCCAGTCGAAGCCGGTCCGGCCCCACAGCCCGCCGACGGTCGCGCCGCGCTCGTCCTTGAGCAGGATCGCGACCGATTGGATGCGCGGCGATCCGGCGACGCTTTCATTATAGGCGCGCAGGGTCGCGATGATGAGGTCGCGATCCTCGGCGGCGGGGCTTTCGGGAACGACCATCGTCAGGGGCAACGTCTCACATCCTTGCGGCAGTTATGAGTGGATCATGGCTTCGGCCCGGAGGGCAGAGCCCCGTCCAACGCGTCGATATAATCCTGCATCGTCGCCACCAACCGGCCATGCATCAGCAACTGAAACGCGCCGAGATCGTCCGTCAGCGAAGCCGCTTCGAGCGCGGCGAGATAGTCGCGGCGATCCTCGGGTCGCACCGCGACCGGCGGATAGCCGGCGCGGATCAGCATCAGGTTCATCAGCAGCCGTGCGGTACGGCCATTGCCGTCGCTGAACGGATGAATCGCGGTCAGGCGGAAATGGGCGTCGAACGCGGTTTCGGGCGATGGCGGCGCGGTTTCGAGCCATGCGCCCAGCCGCGCCATCAGGTCGGGCAGCTTGACCGGATTGGGGAAAATGACGGGTGAGCCGGCGATGCGGCGCGGATGCGGGCTGTAGATGCCGGCGATCTCGGGTTTCGAGCGCGCGACGATGCGGCGGTGGAGTTCGGTCACGACCGTCTCGCCGAGCGGGGCATCGCCAGCCGCAATCTCCCGCATCCACTGGACCGCGGCATAATGATCGAGCGCTTCGAGATGGTCGGCCAGAGGCTTGCCGCCGACGGTGATGCCATGCTCGATCACCTCCGCGGTCTCGCGGTGGGTGAGCGTATTCCCCTCGATCGCGTTGGACGTGAAGGTCAGTTCGACGTCGTAATATTTCTGAAGCTGGGCGAGCGCACCGCCCGATAGCGGGCGCAGCCGGTCGAGCACACGCTTCTGGTCGGCGATCTGGCGGGCGAGATCGTCAATCATGGCTTCATTCTTCATTTCCGCCCGAACAATTTCTCGATATCGCCATGCGCCAGCTTCACCCAGGTCGGCCGGCCATGGTTGCACTGCCCCGATCGCGGCGTCACCTCCATCTCGCGCAGCAGCGCGTTCATTTCGGCAACCGACAGCACGCGGCCGGCGCGCACCGAGCCGTGGCAGGCCATCGTCGCGGCGACATGGTCGAGGCGTTCCCTGAGGCTCAGCGCTTCGCCGAACGCGGCGAGTTCGTCGGCGAGGTCGGTGACGAGGCCCTTGACGTCGCCGGTGCCGAGCATCGCCGGGGTCGCGCGCACCAGCACCGCGGCGGGGCCGAAGCGTTCGAGGTCGAGGCCGAATTCGGCGAGTTCGGCGGCGCGCGCCTCGAGCCGGTCGCAGGCCGATTCCTCGAGTTCGACGACTTCGGGCAGCAGCAGCGCCTGGCGCGCGACCGCGCCGCCGTCCATCGCCTTGCGCATCCGTTCGAGCACCAGCCGCTCATGCGCGGCGTGCTGGTCGACGATGACCAGCCCGTCTTCGGCCTCGGCGACGATATAGGTCTTGGCGACCTGCCCGCGCGCGACGCCGAGCGGATGGCTGATCGTCTCGGGCGGCGGCGCCCAGGCGGGTTCGGCGCGGCCCATTGGGGGCGGGGTGATGAAGCCGGGGCGCTTTTCCCACAGCATTGCCGGCCTTGGCTCCGGCAAGGCGAACGCCGGCTGCTCCGCGGCGATCGGCTCGTGCCGCCAGGCGGCGAGCGCGGCCTCGACCGGCTGCTGGACGCTGCGCTGGCCCTGCGAGTCGATCGCACGGCGCAGGCCGCTGACGATCATGCCGCGCACCATCTGCGGATCGCGGAAGCGCACCTCGGTCTTGGCGGGGTGGACGTTGACGTCGACCGAATCGGCGGGGATTTCGAGGAACAACGCCACCACCGCATGGCGGTCGCGCGCGAGCATGTCGGCATAGGCGCCGCGGACCGCGCCGGCGAGCTGACGGTCCTTGACCGGCCGGCCGTTGACGAACAGATATTGATGATCGGCGACGCCGCGATTGTAGGTCGGCAGCCCGGCGATGCCGCCCAGCCGCACGCCCTCGCGGACGAGGTCGACCGCCACGCTGTTGTCGTGGAACGCGCGATCGGTCAGCGCGGCGACCCGCGCCGGCGCGTCCTGCCCGGGCTGGACCGACAACGCGATGCGCCCCTCATGCTCGACCGTGAAGCCGATGTCGGACCGCGACATCGCCAGCCGGCGGACGGCATCGAGGCAGGCGCCATATTCGGCGCGCGCCGAGCGCAGGAATTTGCGCCGCGCCGGCACGCGTTCGAACAAAGCCTCGACCCGCACGCGCGTGCCCGGCGGCAGCGCGGCGGGACCTTCGCCGGCGAGATCGCCATTGTCGACGATCCGGCTCCAGCCATCGGCGCCGCGCACGCGGCTCTCGAGCGTCAGCCGCGCGACGCTGGCGATCGAGGGCAACGCCTCACCGCGAAAACCGAGCGTGCAGACCGATTCGATCGCGTCATCCGGGAGCTTGGAGGTGGCGTGGCGTTCGAGTGCGAGCGCCATGTCGGCCGGCCGCATGCCGCAGCCATCGTCGCTGACTTCGATCAGCTCGGTACCGCCGGCCATCAGCCTGACGGCGATCCGGCTCGCCCCGGCGTCGATGGCGTTCTCGACCAGTTCCTTCAACGCGCTGGCGGGTCGTTCCACCACTTCACCGGCAGCGATGCGGTTGACGAGATGCTCGGGCAGGCGGCGTATTGACATGGGCGTTGCTCTAGCCCAAGCGGCCCCATCCCGCGACCCGGCGCTGCACAAAAACATCAGATATCGCGGCGTTGGCCAGCGGCGAAACCGGGCACTCTACGTCAAGCAAAACAAGGTTGGAACAAGCAGGCGATGTTCTTCTCGCGGTGGTTCAAATTCATGTCGCACGACATGGCGATCGATCTGGGGACCGCCAACACGGTGGTCTATCTGCGCGGGCGCGGCATCGTCCTCAACGAACCCTCGGTGGTGGCGATCGAGACGATCAACGGCGTGAAGCGGGTCAAGGCGGTCGGCGACGACGCCAAGCTGATGATGGGCAAGACCCCGGGCTCGATCGAGGCGATCCGCCCCTTGCGCGACGGCGTGATCGCCGACATCGACGTGGCCGAGCAGATGATCAAGCATTTCATCCACAAGGTGCACGGCCATCGCCGCTTCCCGAGCTGGCCGGAGATCGTGATCTGCGTGCCGAGCGGCTCGACCTCGGTCGAGCGCCGCGCGATCCGCGACGCCGCGCAGAATGCCGGCGCGTCGAAGGTCTGGCTGATCGAGGAGCCGATGGCGGCGGCGATCGGTGCCGATATGCCGGTGACCGAGCCGATCGGATCGATGGTGGTCGATATCGGCGGCGGCACCACCGAAGTGGCGGTGCTCTCGCTGCGCGGCCTCGCCTACACCACGTCGGTGCGCGTCGGCGGCGACAAGATGGACGAGGCGATCGTTTCCTATGTCCGCCGCAACCATAATCTGCTGATCGGCGAATCCACCGCCGAACGGATCAAGCAGCAGGTCGGCGTCGCCAAGCCGCCGATCGACGGCGTCGGCCTGACCGTCCACATCAAGGGCCGCGACCTCGTCAACGGCGTGCCCAAGGAGATCCAGATCAACCAGGGCCAGATCGCCGAGGCGCTGAGCGAGCCGGTCGGCACGATCGTCGAGGGCGTGCGGATGGCGCTTGAGAACACCGCACCCGAACTCGCCGCCGACATCGTCGACCAGGGCATCGTCCTGACCGGCGGCGGCGCGCTGCTGAAGGGCATCGACGAGGTGTTGCGCGACGAGACCGGGCTGCCGGTGACGATCGCCGACGATCCGCTCACCTGCGTGGCACTGGGAACCGGTCGGGCGCTGGAAGACCCGATGTTCCGCGGCGTGCTCCTCACCGCCTGATCAGGGAGCGCTGGGATGGCGCTCAGCAGCCAACGCCAGCCGGGATATTCGCGCCGTGCGCGCTATTCGCTGTTCGCGGCCTATGTCGCGGCGGTGGCCTGCGCCGTGCTCGGCCTGCTGCTGCTGGTCGTCTCGGTGATCGATCCGACCGGCTTCGGCGCCGTCCGCGGCGTGGCGACCGACGCGACCGCGCCGGTCTCGGCGGGCGGCCGCGGCATCGTCCGCTGGGTCGGATCGGCCGCCGACGAGATCGGCGCCTATTTTTGGGCGGGCTCGAAGAACAAGGCGCTGAGCGCCGAGGTCGCGGCGAGCCGGCCCAAGCTGATCGAGGCCGAGGCGCTGGCCCGCGACAATCTGCGGCTCAAGCGGATGCTCAAGCTGATCGAGAAGCATCCCGACGTGGTCGCGACCGCGCGCGTGGTGAGCTCGAGCGCCAGCAGTACCCGGCGCTATGCGATCCTGACCGCCGGCCGCAGCGAGGGGCTGAGATCGGGCCAGCCGGTGCGATCGAGCGAGGGGCTGATCGGCCGCATCGTCGAAACCGGCATCCTGACCTCGCGGGTGATGATGATCGTCGATCCGGCGAGCGTGGTGCCGGTCCGCCGCCTGACCGACGGCATGCCGGCGATCGCCACCGGCCGCGGCGACGGCGGCGTCGACATCCGCCCGCTGTCGGCCGGCCGCAACCCGTTCGCGCTGAAGGACATCTTCGTGACGTCGGGCGTCGGCGGGATCTATGAGCCCGGCATTCCGGTGGCGATGGCGGTGCGCGTCGACACCGAAGGCGCGATCGGCCGGCCGTTCGCCGATCCCGACCGGCTCGATTTCGCCTTGATCCAGACGATCTTCGTCGCGCCGGACGTGGCCCCGCCGGCGCCCGGCCCCGCCCCGGATCCGGCCGACGCGCAATGAACCGGAAATTGCGGGCGCGTCTGACGCCGACGCTGTCGGTGCTGATCGGCAGCGCGATGACCCTGGCGCCGATCATCGCCGATGCGCCGATGCTGCCGCCGTTCGGGCTGATGATGCTGCTCGCATGGCGGCTGATGCGCCCGGAATATTGGAAGATCTGGGCGGCCGCGCCGTTCGGCCTGTTCGACGATCTGCTGAGCGGCCAGCCGCCCGGCAGCGCAGTGCTGCTGTGGAGCCTGATCTTCCTCGCGATCGAAGCGGTGGACAACCGGCTGGTGTGGCGCGATTATTGGCAGGATTGGGCGATCGCCGCCGCCGCCATCGCGTTCGCGCTGACCGGCGGGCTGGTGCTCGTCCTGCTCTCCGGGGGCGGAGGTGGTCTGAGCTTGATCGTGCCCCAGTTGCTGATCTCGATCCTGCTGTACCCGCTGGCGGCGCGCATCGCTGCGCGGCTCGATCGCTGGCGGCTCGCAATATGAGCGGCCGGCTGCGATGAAGGGCCAGCGCAAGATCGTCACCGAGGCGTCGCAGGGCTTCACGCTCACCCGCCGCGCCTTGTTCCTCGGCGGCGCGCAGGCGGCGGTGGGGCTGGTGCTGGCCGGCCGGATGGGCTGGCTGGCGATCGCCGAGAACGAGCGCTACAAATTGCTCGCCGAGAGCAATCGCGTGAACCTGACTTTGATCCCGCCGCGCCGCGGCTGGATCGTCGACCGCCACGGCCGCCCGATCGCCGACAATCGCACCGACTTCCGCGTCGACGTGATCCCCGACCGGCTGCGCGATCCCGAAGGCACGATCGCGGTCCTGCAGAAGCTGATCGGCTTCGACGACGATGTCCGCGACCGCATTCTCGAGGAGATCGCCAGCGGCGCGGGCTTCCGTCCGGTCGAGGTTGCCGCCAGCCTCGATTATGAGCGGTTCGCCGCGATCAGCGTACGCATGCCCGACCTGCCCGGCGTCGCGCCCGCGAGCGGCTTCACCCGCAATTACCCGACCGGTGCCGCGGTCGCGCATCTGGTCGGCTATGTCGGCGGCGCCTCGGCCGACGAATATAAGGAGACGCGCGACCCGCTGCTGGTCACGCCCGGCTTCAAGGTGGGCAAGGACGGCCTGGAAAAGACGATGGACGCGATGCTGCGCGGCAAGCCCGGCGCCAAGCGCACCGAGGTGACCGCGCGCGGCAAGCTGGTGCGCGAACTGACGACGCGGCCCGACACCACCGGCGAGACGCTGAAGCTGACGATCGACGGCGGCCTCCAGCATTATGCCGCGCGCCGGCTGGGTGTGGAATCGGGGTCGGTGGTGGTGATCGACACCCACACCGGCGGGATCCTGGCGATGACCTCGATGCCGGCCTATGACCCCAACAGCTTCTCCGACGGCATCAGCCACAGCGAATGGGAGATGCTGCGCGCCGACGACCATATCCCGCTACTCAACAAATCGATGCAGGGACTCTATCCGCCGGGATCGACGTTCAAGCCGGTGACCTCGACCGCGCTGCAGGCGGCGGGCATCAAGCCCGACGAGATCGTCTACTGCAATGGCGGCTATACGCTGGGCAATCGCCGCTTCGCCTGCCTCGGCCATCACGGGCCGATGAACATGTACCGCGCGCTGGCGCGCAGCTGTAACACCTATTTCTACACGATGGGCCATCGCATCGGCATCGATGCGATCGCGGCGGCAGCGCATACGCTGGGGCTGGGCGCGGAATTCCCGCTGCCGGTGCCCTCGCAGCGTTATGGCACCGTGCCCGATCCGGCGTGGAAGCAGAAGAAATACAAGCAGGACTGGAGCCAGTCCGACACGCTCAACACCGCGATCGGCCAGGGCTATCTGCAGGTCAGCCCGCTGCAGCTGGCGGTGATGGCCTCGCGCGTCGCCTCCGGCCGGATGCTGATGCCGACCTTGATCGCCGGTCAGGCCCGCCGCGCCGCGCCGCTCGCGATCCCGCCCGAGCATCTGGCGGCGATCCGGTCGGGCATGGATCAGGTGGTCAATGACGGCGGCACTGCGGTCAGGAGCAAGCTGCCGCTGGAGGGTATCCGCATGGGCGGCAAGACCGGCACCGCGCAGGTCCGGCGGATTTCGGGCAGTTCGCGCGGCGGCAGCAACGTGCCGTGGAAATATCGCGATCATGCGCTGTTCGTCTGCTTCGCGCCGGTCGACAATCCGCGCTATGCCGCCTCGGTGGTGATCGAGCATGGCCTCCACGGATCGAGCGCGGCCGCGCCGGTCGCGCGTGACGTCATGACCTATTTGTTCGATCCGCCCAAGGCGATGGAGATGCTCGCCACGCTGGAGAATGGCTGGGGCGGCAATATCGAGCAGCGCACCGCAGCCAAGACCGCGGCGTGGAAGGCGGCGCAGGCCGGCACGCCGATCGTCCCCGCGGACGGCGAGGGCGACAATCGGAGCGGGGACAATGACAGCGCCCCTGCGCCGACACCATCGCCCTCGCCGTCCCCCAGCCCGCCCCCCGAACCCACGCCATCGACCGCGCCGGTGCCGCCGCCGCCGCCGGGCGTGATCGACATACCGGCCGCACCGGAGCCCGATTGATGAGCCCGCGCAGCCTCGTCCCCCTGTTCCTCGCGCAGCTGCCATGGCGGATCATCCTGCTGGTGATGGCGATCGGCGGCTTCGGGCTGGTCGTGCTCTATTCGGCAGCGGGCGGCAGTCTGTCGCCGTGGGCGGCCTCGCAGGGGACCAAGATGGTGGTGTTCCTCGGGATGGCGCTGGCGCTGTCGCGCGTGCCCGAGGATGTGTGGCGCGGCCTCGCCTTCCCCGCTTATGCCGTCATCCTGCTGCTGCTGCTGATCGTCGAAATCTTCGGCTTCGTCGGCGGCGGCAGCCAGCGCTGGCTCGATCTCGGCATCATCCGGCTGCAGCCGTCGGAGATGATGAAGCTGGCGATCATCCTGACCTTGGCGCGCTTCTACGAACTGCTGCCGGCCGGGCAGGTCCGCACCTGGACCGCCATCTGGCCGGCGCTGGCCGCAATCGGCATCCCCGCCGCGCTGGTGATGCTGCAGCCAGATCTCGGCACCGCGCTGATGATCGTCGCCGGCGGCATCACGATGATGTTTCTGGCCGGCCTGCCGCTGCGGCTGTTCGTCGGCGGCGGCGTGGCGCTGGCGCTGGCCGCCCCGCTCGCCTTCTTCTTCGTGCTGCACGACTATCAGCGCAACCGCGTGCTGATCTTCATGGACCCGGAGAGCGATCCGCTGGGCACCGGCTATCATATCAGCCAGTCGAAGATCGCGATCGGATCCGGCGGCATCTTCGGCAAGGGCTTCCTCAACGGCACGCAGAGCCATCTCGACTATCTGCCCGAGGGCCATACCGATTTCGTGTTCGCGACGATGGCCGAGGAATGGGGGCTGGTGGGCGGCGTGCTGCTGATCCTCGCCTTCATCCTGCTCGTGCGCTGGGGCATCAACGTATCGGTGCGCGCCAGATCGCGCTTCGCCCGGCTGACCGCGGCCGGCCTGTCGGCGACGATCTTCTTCTATGTCGCGATCAACCTGGCGATGGTGATGGGGCTGGCGCCGGTGGTCGGCATCCCGCTGCCTCTGGTGTCGTTCGGCGGATCGGCGATGCTGACGGTGATGCTATGCATCGGCATCCTGATGTCGCTGGACCGCGCCGACCGCAGCAGCGCCTCGCAATTCGCATGAGGCCGCGCCCTACCGGCGAGCGGAGCCCCTTCTCCCCTCGAAGGGGATGAGTGAACGATCGCCGTGATCCAAATGCGATTGCCCTGGCTTCCGGCGACTCCACCCTTGCCGTTTTACAAATTGCAGGATATGTAAAACACGAAGGATAGCGACCATGAAGTCCACGATCATCGAAGCGGCAACGGCACGGCGCCGTTCGGTCGTGGCTGCGGCCAGGGCCGCCGGATTGCTCGGCGGCGACAATGGCGCGCTCGGCGCGCGCGTGCCGCGGCAGTTGGTCGCGCGCGCGAAAGAGCGCAGCGGGATCAGTTCGACCACCGATCTGGTCGAATATGCGCTCGCGAAGGTCGCGCTCGAAGACGATTTCGGAACCAGGCTCGTCGCCCGCAAGGGTTCGATTCCGGCGGATATCGTGCTTGACGTTTGATCGGCGGGCGTCTCTCCGCCGGATCAAGCCGCAGCGGCGCGTGGCGCCGCTCGGCCGTCGCAAAGACGCCGATCTTCCTTTCGTTCCGGACATGCCCGTGGCCGGCCGCGAATTGCTGATCGATTCCTGCGTCTATATCGATGTGCTTCAGGCTCGGACACCGGCGGAGGTCGATCGGCTGCTGCAGACCCGGATCGTCAATCACTCGACCGTAGCACTGTCGGAGATGACCCATTTGATGGGTGCGCTCGATCCCGACCACAAGGGAACGGCCGATGTCCTGAAGACCCTCGGCCGCACGATCGACGACATTCCCGCGCATCGATTGACCGCGCCATCGGCGCGCGCCTGCGGCGAGGCCGGGATGCTCGCCGGCATGGTGACGCGGTTGACCGGACAGGCAAGGACGACCGCGCTGCTCAACGATGCCCTGCTGTTTCTCCACGCGGCCGAGACGGGCTGCGATGTCGTCACCGGCAATATCAGGGATTTCGACTGGTTCGACCAGTTGCTGCCGGGGAGCGGATTGATCCTTTACCGCTGATACGCCAACCCGACGCGCCGAGCCGATGATGCTGAATGCAGGATTGGCCGCACCTGATCCGTACAGTTACGCGCGAGTTATTTCGCCGGATGGCCGACGTGACGAAAAAAGCGGCCAGTGCCGAAGGCGCGTTGCTGCTACCCGTGGGCCAACTGTCCAAAGGCCATGAAGCCTGCTCCAGCAACCCATGGGGCGCGGGACAGCCCGGCAAGCCTGCTGCCTGGCATCCGACTGCGGCGGGTCACGAAGCCATTGCCAGAGCGCTCGCCGCGCGCCTCGAGTGATGCACGCAGCCACTGCTTCCAGCCGCGTGGACCTCACCGATCGCCTGCCACCTGACGGGCGGCGAGGCGGCAGACTGCAAGGCATATGATGTGCTGATCGGCCAACTCGAGATCAACCGGGCAATCGCCACCCGATACGACCAGCGCCCGGAAACCTTCCTGAGCATCGCCCACATCGCAGCCGCGATATACGGGCTCGAATGCGCGCCCGTCGCTTGCCCTCGCCGCCGCCGAGCCGGATAGCATCACTCGTCCGTAAGGGCTGTGGACGCGGGTATGCGGTGTCTGAAGGACATCTGCCAACGCAGATCATGATCCCTCATAGTCCCAATATGGTGGGCGGAGAATTGGCTGATGATTGATCGGCGGAAGCTTCTGGTCGGAGCCGGCACGGCCTCGCTCGCACTGTCGTCGCAGACCTCAGTCGCGGCCGGCACGCCAGCGGCAGCCGCGAAAACCGGCAGTGCGAAGGCCTTCGCGCGCAAGATCGGACCTCGCTGCCGGGTCATGGTGGTCAATGACCTCAGCGGCGACATCGACGGGCTGTTCGCCACCGTCCACGCCCTGCTGTCGTCATCGGCCGAGGTCCGCGGGATCGTTGGCACCGCCGCCCAGCAGGCGAGCGAAACCGCGCAGGTTTCGGTCCAGAATGCCGAGGAAATCCTGCGACTGATGGGCCTGTCGGGTAAGATTCCGGTCCATATCGGCGCCGCAAAGCGGATGGCGGACGCGCGCACGCCGGTCGACTGCGCCGGCGCGCGGGCGATCGTCGCCGAGGCGATGCCAGAGCACCCGCTACCGCTTTACGTTACCGTCGGCGGCGGGTTGACCGAGATGGCCTCGGCGCTGCTGATCGAGCCGAAGATCGCCGAGCGCTGCACCCTGGTGTGGATCGGCGGCGGCTCGCACCCGCAGGGCAGCCCCCAGGAATATAATTTCAACCTCGACAGGAAGGCCGCGCAGCTGGTCTTCAACGACACCACGGTCCCGATCTTTCAGGTGACGGAGAAGGGTTACGGGACCTGCCAGGTCTCCGACACCGAGATTCAGGCCCACGTCGCGCCCTACGGGGCGATTGGCGCCTGGCTCTACCAAAGGATCGTCGAAGGCATTCCGCTGTTCGAGCGCCATGGCCTGAACGCCGGAGAGACCTGGACGCTGGGCGACAGCCCCCTGGTCCTGCTGACCGCCCTGACCGGATGGGTTCCGAGCGGTCGATCGCGGCCGATGAAGTACGAACGGACCAGCTCACCTTATCAGGAGCTGTTCGTACCGCGCCTGAGGGACGATGGCACCTACGAGCCCCGCAATGAGGGGCGCCTCATGCGCGTGTTCGACAGCGTCGACACCCGGCTGATGTTCGGTGACTTCTTCGCCAAGCTTCGGATGAACTATGGGTCGTAATCCGCCATGCAGGCGCAGGTAGCGCACGCGACACGAGTCAGCACGACGCAGAACTCCGCTTGGTTGACAGGGAAGGACCAAGTGGCGCTCGACAGCCGGTTGCGGTCACAGACACGCTTCAGCGATCGTCGACCATGATCATGTCCATCTCTCCCTCCGCGAAGTTTGCGCGTCGACAGAGGCCGCACGCGGAGCGGTCGGGCGGCCGGCCTTGACGGCCCCGCCGCCGCCCTCCTTCATCAGAGCCGACCCTCCTTGAGCAGTTTCACCGCATGGTCGGCGGCGCGCGCGCTCAGCGCCATGTAGGTCAGCGAGGGGTTCTGGCAGCCGCTGGAAGCCATCGCCGCGCCATCGGTGCAGAACAGGTTGGAGGCCTCGTGCGCCTGGTTCCAGCCATTGAACACCGAGGTCAGCGGATCGCGGCCCATCCGCGCAGTGCCCATTTCGTGGATCCCGAGTCCCGGAACACCGGCTTCATTCGCTTGAGCAATGACCGTGCCGCCCGCCGCCTCGATCATCGCCTTGCCGTCGGCAAGCAACTGCCTGGCCATCCCGGCCTCGTTCGGACCCTGGGCGCAGTCGATGTGAAGGATCGGAAGGCCCCATTTGTCTTTGCGCGCGTCGTGGAGCGTGACCCGGTTGTCCGGATTGGGCAGCATCTCGCCAAAGCCGGAGATGAACGTCATCCACGGTCCGAACTTGCGTCCGCGTTCCTTGATCTCCTGGCCCAGGCCCGGGGTGGCCGCGTCGGGCTTGCCGCCACGCCGCATAACCCCGCCCTGATAGCCGTAGCCGCGAACATAGCCCTCGGCATCTTCGGTGACGTTGCGGAAGCGCGGAATGTAGAGTCCGGTTGGACGGCGCCCGCGGTAATAGCTGTCGGCTGGATAGGAGGGCATGATGCCGACGGTGGTCAGCGCATACATGTGGTCCATCAGGTTGCGCCCGACCTGGTCGGACTTGTTGCACAGCCCGCGCGGGTTGGCCTCGTTCGCCGAATTGAGGAGGATCTGGGCCGAGGCAATGGCCGAGGCGTTGAGAAAGAAGACTTTCGCCTCGTAAGTGCGCCCAACCATCGTCCTGGCGTCGACGACCTTCACCGCGGTGATCCGTCCGGTCCTGGGATCCTGAACCAGACTATCGACGATCGCGTCGGTCACGATCGTCAGGTTACCGGTGCGCTCGGCCGCTGGCAGCGAAGAGCTGAGACTGGTGTGGTTCGCGCCGAAGCTGCATCCGCGCTCGCAAATCGAGCGATTCTGGCACGAGCTGCGGCCCAGTTCCTCGTGGTGGGGCTGCGCAACCGAGAGGTTGGCGCTGCGTCCGATGATGACCTTGCGCCCGGGGAACTTCGCCTCGACCGACGCCTTGAACAGCTTCTCACCGTCGTTCATCTCAAAGGGTGGAATGAACGCGCCGTCGGGCAGCTGCGGCAAGCCCTCCTTCGATCCGGCGACACCGATGAACGTTTCGACATGGTCGTACCACGGGGCAAGATCGGCATAGCGGATCGGCCAATCGCAGCCGTGCCCGTCCTTGGCATTGGCCTCGAAATCCATTTCCGACAGGCGGTAGCTCTGCCGCCCCCACATGATCGAGCGCCCTCCGAGATGGTAGCCGCGGATCCACGCGAACGGCTTGCCTTCGGGCGTGGTATAAGGGTGCTCGCTGTCCTTGACCCAGAACTTCTTGGTCGCGGCATTGACCGCGTAGCATTGGCGCTGGATCGCATAGTCGGCGTCCAGCTCCGCTTCGGGGATCATGTTGTTGTCGGGCAATTCCCACGGCATCTGCGTGTCCATATAGTCCGCGCCGTGCTCGATCTTGCGCCCGCGCTCGATCACCAGCACTTTCAGCCCACGCTCGCACAGCTCCTTCGCGGAAATTCCGCCGCTCATTCCCGAGCCGATCACGATTGCGTCGAACATCGCAAGAATCTCCGTTCAGAAGGGGCCGACGCCGAGATAGGGGCGCGATTGGGGGGTAAGCTTGATCGAGGGTTCGAACTTGCCGGGGACGTGCTCGTAGATCAGCTCGGTCGAGGTCGCGACTTCGCTGAAATAGTAGAGCGCGAGCACCAGGTCCTTGAGTTTGAAATAGCCTTGATCCGCGACGTAGGTGATCGACGACATCGGGTGAGGCGCAGGCACACCGGCAGGTGGCGCGACTTTCTGGAGCGCCGCCAGGTCGTGCGGGCGCAGCACCGCGTCGCGCTCGGCGGCGGTCAGCGCGGCGAAGCCTCTGCCCTTTTCAGCCTTGGCCGCGACGTCGATCCGGTTGAGCGCCTCGACGATCATGGTGCGGGTCTTGGGTGCAGCCCAGTTGGACAGCATGCCGTCGATCCTCGCAGGCACACCCGCGGCGAGCGCTCCAGGCGTATCGGTGGCGGGAATGATGGTATCGGCGACGGCACCCAGCAACTCGAAGCGCGGTGCGGCAAGAAAACGCGTGGCCTCCGTCGCAGGCGCCGCGAAGGCTTCGATCGGAAGCGCGGTCGCCCCCAGCAGCAGGCCAATGCGCTGCATCAGCGCGCGGCGGTTCATCGCAAGGCTTGCGTCCATGATCATTGCCTCTCCCATTTCAGGCGACATCCCAGCAGTCGCGGATATAGCGGTAGCCTTCGGTGTAGACTTCCTCGGGGCTGGCGAAGAAATCGCGCCACACGCGGGTCGCGGCGGCGAGTTCGGGCAGCGCCTTGCCGAACGCCTCGATCGTCAGCCAGCCATCGTAGCCGACGCCCTTGAGCGCGGCGATGGTCTCGCGGATCGCGGCATGGCCGCGCCCGGGCGTCCCGCGGTCGTTCTCGCTGATGTGGACGTGGTTGACGTGGCCCTTCGCCCAGGCAGCGTGCAAGGCGGCGACGGGGTCCTTTTCCTCGATGTTGGCGTGGAAGCTATCGTAGAGGATGCCGAAGCCCGGCTCGCCCAACCGCTCGAGATAGGCGCTCGCTTGCTCGCAGGTGTTGAGCAGGTAGCATTCGAAGCGGTTGAGCGGTTCGAGCGCGCAGATCAGCCCGGCGTCGCGCGCCTGCCGCGCGACCGCGCGGTGGACGCCGGCGCAGCGTTCCAGCTCTTCGTCGGTGGGTCCATGACCCGAAAACACCCCAAGCGGCTGGAACCACGGCCCGACCAGCGCCTGGCTGGCCAGCGCCGCGCAGCAATCGATCACGCGCCTGAGATGATCCACCCCGCTTTGCCGCGCGGCGGCGTCGGGCGAGATCGGGCTGTGCGCCTCGTCGGGGATCAGCGCGACGACAGTCCGCTCGAGCCCGAGGTCGTCGAGCACCCCGCCCAGCCAGCGGTAATGCGCAGTGTCGGACGGATCGAAAACCGGCACCTCGACCCCGTCGAACCCGGACTCCTTGAGCGCCGCGAGCACCGGGACGTGGCTTTCATCGACGTGCCCGGTCCGCAGCAGCAGGTTCATCCCGATCTTCATGCCGCAGGCTCCATCGCTTGGGGGGCGCGGCAACGCCGTTCGTACAGCCAGACTGCGCCGAACACGAAGAACAGCACCATCGGGATGATCGCGATGGTCTGGAACGATTGCTCGGCGGCGTAGCCGAGCACTTCGTGATTGGCGGCACTGCCGGGCCGGAGCGCGTCGAGCGCCGCCTGGCTCCCGGCCTTGGCTAGCCTGGCCTGGTCGTAGATCGCGCCGAGCCGCGGCAGGACGAAGCGGATCGCCAGTGCGCCCGCGAAGCCGATCAGTCCGATCCCCAACGGCCCGCTGCGCGGAAACCGGCGCGAGACCGCCGCGAGCATCGTCGGCCACATGAAGCACACCCCGAAGGCCCAGAAGGTCGCCGCGACCAGCGCGGCCACGGCCGAGGTGGCGGTGCTGAGCAGATAGAGGCCGATTGCGGCGGGGACCGTGCAGAACCACAGCAGCCCCATGTCGGAGAAGCGGTGGTCGAGCGCGCCAGCGAAATGGCGCATCACGAACATGATCGCCGAGACATAAACCAGCACGAGGATACCCGAGAAGCCGACCGTCTCGGTCAGCGTCACGTCGACCCACGCCCCCGGCGCCAGTTCGGCCGAGGCGGTGGCAGGCGGCGGCGAACAGCACCACCTTCCGGGCTCCGATGCGTTCGAGCAGCGGGCTGATCGCCAGCAGGCTCAGCGCGAAGCCGAGGAAGCCGTTGCCCAGCACCACCCCGATCATCTCGCCCGAATGGGCGGCGTCGATCGGATCGAGCAGAGCGGCCTTGATCGCACCCGCCGAGCCCGCGCGGATCGCATTGGCGAAGGCGGCGATGAACAGCGCCAGCATGCCGATCCAGAACAGCGAGCGGTGGTTGGCGGGCGGATTTGCGGCCGGTGCGGCGGTACTCAAGCTGGCAATCCCAGCGCTTCGCGGATCGCCACCGGATCGGCGCCGCCTGCGGCGAAATCGTCGAACGCCCTGTCGGCCTTGCGGATCAGGTGGCGGGTGATGAATGGCGCGCCCTCGGCCGCGCCCTGTTCGGGATGCTTGTAGGCGCACTCCCATTCGAGCACCGCCCAGCCGTCAAAGCCGTGATGCGTCAGCCTGGTGAAGATCCCGCCGAAATCGATCTGCCCGTCGCCCAGCGAGCGGAACCGGCCCGGCCGCTCGGCCCACGGCGAGTAGGACCCATAGACTCCGGCCCGCCCCGACGGACGGAACTCGGCATCCTTGACGTGAAACGCCTTGATCCGCTCGTGATAGATGTCGATGAACGCCAAGTAATCGAGCTGCTGCAGCAGGAAGTGGCTGGGATCGTAAAGAATGTTGGCGCGCGGGTGCTGGTCGACCGCGTCGAGGAAGCGTTCGAAGGTCACTCCGTCGTGGAGGTCCTCGCCGGGGTGCAGTTCGTAGCAGGCGTTCACGCCGTTTTCGTCAAATATGTCGAGGATCGGCTTCCAGCGCCGTCCGAGTTCGGCGAAGCCTTCCTCGACCAGCCCCGCCGGGCGCTGCGGCCACGGGTACATCATGTGCCACATGAGCGCGCCCGAGAAGGTCGCGTGGCTGGTGCAGCCGAAGCGGCGGCTGGCGCGCGCGGCAAGGCCCATCTGCTCGACCGCCCAGGCCTGTCGGGCCTCTGCGTTGCCGTGGAACTGGCTCGGTGCGAAGCCGTCGAACTGGCGGTCATAGGCCGGATGGGTGGCGACCAGCTGGCCCTGCAAGTGGGTGGAAAGCTCGGTGATCGCGACGCCGTTGGCGGCGCATATGCCCTGCACCTCGTCGGCATAGTCCTGGCTTTTGGCAGCTTTTTCGAGATCGAACAGCCGCGCGTCCCAGGTCGGGATCTGGACGCCCTTGTAGCCGAGCCCCGCCGCCCACCTGGTGATCGCGTCGAGCGAATTGAACGGTGCCTCGTCGCCCGCGAACTGGGCGAGGAAGATGGCTGGGCCCTTGATGCTCATGTCATGTCCTCCAGATTTACCCATGCCGCGCCCGCACGGCTCGAAGCCAGGCTCGCGGCGATGAAGCGCATTCCCGCCAACGTGTCCTCCATGGTCGCGTAGCCCGGTTCGCCGCCGTCCGCCGCTTCGCCCCGGATCGCGCGCCCGAAGGCGGCGTAGATGTTGGCGAAAGCTTCGAGATAGCCTTCCGGATGGCCGCCCGGAGTGCGCTGGATCGCCAGCACGGCGGGCGCGAGATAGGCGCGGTTTGCCCCGGCGTGCCAGATTTCGGTCGGCCTGTCACGATAGCCGATACGCAGCGTGTTGGGTTCTTCCTGGTACCAGTGCAGCCCGGCCTCGTCGCACCAGATGTCGATGGCGAGGCCGTTGATGTCGCCGACGAGCACCTGGCTCGCAGTCAGCGTTCCCTTGCCCCCGCCCGAGAGGCGGATCAGCGCCGCACCGTCGTCGTCGATCCGCCGTCCGGGCAGCATGGTCAGTTCGGCGCAGAGCGACACGATCCGCTCGCCAGTGATGAATTCGACGAGGTTGGCGGCGTGCGTGCCGATGTCGCCGAACGCGCCGGCCTCGCCCGACCGCGCCGGATCGACCCGCCATTCGGCCTGCTTGTTGTCTTCCAGGTCGCTCGCCCGGCTCAGCCAGTCCTGGGTGTATCTGACCGCGACGCGGCGGACCTTGCCGAACTGCCCCGAGGCCACCAGCGCGCGCGCCTGCTTGACCAGGGGATAGCCGGTGTAGGTGTGGGTTACCGCGATCCGCCGCCCGGTCCGCGCCGCCGCATCGGCGATGGCCCGCGCATTGGCCATGGTATCGGCCAGCGGCTTGTCGATGATGACGTCGAACCCGGCCTCCATGGCGGCGATCGCGGGGGCGGCGTGCATGTGGTTGGGGGTGACGATGGCCACCGCCTCGATCCGCTGGTCGGCGGGCAGCGCGGCCTCGGCATTCAGCATCTCCGCCCACGAGCCGTAATTGCGCGCCGGGTCGACCCCGATCTCGGCGCCCGAGGCGCGTGCCTTGTCGGGTGTCGAGGAGAATGCACCTGCCACGAGCCGCCAGTTGCCCGCGATCGCCGCCGCCGTGCGGTGGACGCCGCCGATGAACGCGCCCTGGCCGCCGCCGACCATGCCGTAGCGGATGGGGTCGGCGCTCATCGCGCCACCTCGCGTGCCGCGACCCTCGGGCTGCACCCCTCGCCGTCGCGTTTGAGCGCCCAGGCGAGCGCTCCCGTCAGGTGCCTGCGATAGTCCGGTTCGCGATAGGTGGCGGCGGTGTGGCCGAGCGCCGAATAGAGCGCGCGTCCCTTGCCGACGCAATGCGCCCAGACGATCGGGTGATCCTTCCCCATCGCCAGTTCCTGCCCGAACATGCCCTTCTGCCGGTATGTGCCCTCGTCGAGAGTCGCGAGCACGGCCATGCCGGGCCTGCGCGGGGATTTGTCGAACGAATACCACTCGTCGGTGCGCCGCCATTCGGCGGGCAGGTCGCGCGTGGCGGGATTGGTCCGATCCTCGATCCGCACCGCCGCCTGCTGGAACTGCGGGTCCATCGGATGGCCGACGAAATGCGTGCCGATCACCTTGTCGACATACCAGCCCCAGGCTTCGTGCGAATTGTCGCCCGCAGCATGAATCCCGACCCAGCCGCCACCGTTTTCGAGGAACGCCCGGAACGCCGCGCGCTGTTTCGGCGTGAACACGTCGCCGCTGGTGTTGCTGAACACCACCGCGTCGAACCGGGCGAGAATTTCGGGGCTGAACGCCGCGCCGTTCTCGGTCTGGTAGATACCCCAGCCTTTTTCCTTCGCGATCGCATCGAGCAGCACATTGGCGGCGGGGATCGCCTCTTCGTGGCGGAACCCGCTGGTCTTGGAGAAGACCAGGATCGCCGGGCGCTCGAGGTCCGCAGGCACCTTCGGCGGGACGGTTTCGTAGACCTTGACCCCACCCAGGAATACGCGCTGAATTGTGTCCCAGTTGCGCCACACTCCGACCGCGAACAGCAGCAGCAGCGCCAGCAGCCACCAACCGACGATCTTGAGGATTTTCCGCAGCATTTCAGTGTCCGATCGCGGCTTCGTCGACCGTGATCGGGCTCGCGCCCGGAGGGGCAACGCCGCGGACAAGCGTTCCGGTGACGATGATATCCGACGTTTGGGCGGAGGTCTGATCCTGCGGCTCGGCTGCGACGGGGCCGGTTTTGGCGACGCTGTCCTGCGCCGATGCGGCAATTGGGACCAGCGCAACAGTGGCGACACCGGCTAGAGTAAGCGCACGCGCCGTACGCAGAAAACCAAAAGCCATCGAACCTCTCCCCGTGATCATGATCGTTGCGATCTGTGGTAGCGTTAACACACGAGGAGACGGCGCGCGACGTCGGCCACGGTTGGACCGCCGCCACTCCGCCGCCGGCCACGCACTTCGGGGTTGCGCACCGTGGATCCGGTCATTTTTGGCTTGAGGGGCGGCATCGCGCGGGCGCTGTCCTGTCGTCGTGAACCGCGGACGGGTGTCGCGCGCTTGCATTGCCGTTGTTGATAGCGTTACCAGCAGGCGAAACAAGACGGAGAGAGATTGCGCGGACGTTCCTGGGATCGACGTTTGAACCTCGGGAATAATGGCGTTCGGGGAGGCAGGCGCGGTGCGAGAACCAGGCCGACAGGTTCTGAGGTGCAGTCCGAAAACCTCGATACGAAAAATGCTCGAAGCAACGGAGTCACCAACCATGAAATGGCTATTTCCCGCCGCGCTTGCCGCTTTGACGTTCAACGCTGCGGCCGTTGCCGCGCCCGCGGCCGCCGGCGTGATCGATTGTCCGCTGCGCGACGCGCCCTACTCGGCCAAGTCGCCGCTGATCGACATCATGCTCAACCCCGTTGCAAAGGCCATTCTGGAAAAAGAGATGGGTGCTTCGCTGGATAAGGCACCAGCCATGTTTTTTGGCACCACGCCACCGACTTTCGCGGCTATTCTGACCGTGCGCGAGGCCGGGCGATTTCGCCCGCTGAACCCTGAGGCACTCGCCCGGATCGACACCGCGTTGGCCGCGCTGCCGGTGAGCGAGGCCGACAAGACCGCCCGCTGCGCCCGGTATGACGTCGATGTGCCCGCATTCAAACTGCCCAGCGGCAAAAGGCCGCGGGTGCTGCTGTTCGAGAAGATCAACGGTTTCCGCGACGGGCCCTCGGTCGATGCTGCGCACGCCGCTTTCGTCGCGATCGCGCAGCGCCGGGACTGGGCGCTGGTAACCACCGAAAAGGGCGGCGCGTTCAATCCGGCGACGCTGGGCAAGTTCGATGTCGTGATCTGGAACAACATCAGCGGCGATGTGCTGACGCTGTCCCAGCGCGCGGCATTCAAGTCATGGCTGGAACGCGGCGGCGCGTTCGTCGGTGTGCACGGCAGCGCCGGCGATCCGGTCTATTTCTGGGACTGGTACGCCGACGTCCTGCTTGGCGCGCGCTTTGCCGGGCATCCGATGAACCCGCAGTTCCAGGAGGCGCGGATCGCGATTGCCGATCCCGCGAGTCCTGTCGCCAAGGGCCTCCCGAGCGCGTGGAAGATGACCGACGAATGGTATTCGTTCCGCACCAACCCGCGCGCCGCCGGCGCCCACGTGATCGCCACCCTCGACGAAACCAGCTACAAGCCCGACGGCATCCAGGGCCAGGACCTGCGGATGGGTGCGGACCATCCGATCGTCTGGACCAACTGCATCGGCAGGGGCCGGATGTTCTATTCCGCGATCGGCCACCGTCCGGAGATGTATTCCGATTCGCGCTATGTGACGATGCTGGAAAACGCCGTCAAATGGGCCGCGCAGCCCGCAGCTTGCCGGAACGGCAAATAAGTCGGTTCAGCGGCAGGCAGAGTTGTTCGCACCGGCGATCGCGACGAAGACGATCGCCTTGCCCGGGACCGAAAGCCTTCCGTTGACCGGCACGCCCTCGAGCCCGGTGAGCGAGCCGTCGGGCGCCAGCGCGGTCAGCCGCTTGTCGGCGAGGTTCTCGGCCGGCCGCTGGCGATAGCGCTCGTCCGCGGGCCGCCATACGGTGCCCAGAACTGGCCCCCGGTGATCTCGACCATCTCGACGTTGTACGACTGGAAGCGTTCGTCGACCGTGCCCAGCTTCGGAAGTGACGCAAGCGGTCCGGAGGAGGATACGCGGCCCGCCGTTGCACAGCCGCAAACCAGCGCACACGCACGGATCGTGGCGAAATTCCTGAACTTCAACGGGATAGTCCTCACCAGGTCCACATCATGCCTTCGCCGAGGCGGGCGACCTACAGGCAGGCAGGCAGGCAGGCAGGCAGGCCCGGACAGGTGACCACAACCTTCGCGGACTCGATTCCCATCTCCATCCTCATGTTCGGCGGCAATGTTGGCGCCGATTGGCCTCATCCCGTAGAGACGCCCTCTTCGGCCCTAGCAATGCTCTGGTACCGTCGGCGAACGCATACCGGCGGGGACGATATTGCAGTGCCGCCACTGCCTTCGGGACCGCATCGAAACGCAGAGACGAAGGATGGTGTGATGGTGCCGGTACGCACCAGATCGCGCGTCGCGCGGCCGACCGCGGCCGGCCTGTCGGCGACGATCTTCTTCCATGTCGCGATCGATCTGCCGATGGTGATGGGCCGGCGCTGGTGTTCGCCATCCCGCTGCCTCTGGTGTCGTTCGGCGGATCGGCGATGCCGTGCATCGGCATCCTGATGTCGCTGGACCGCGCCGACCGCAGCAGCGCCTCGCAATTCGCATGATCGCGGCATTAGCTGTTTACATGCCCGCGAATCCCATGTTAGGGGCCGCGCCCTACCGGCGAGCGGAGGGCATATCTCCGCTCGATCATCTATGTGGACGCATAGCTCAGTTGGTAGAGCAGCTGACTCTTAATCAGCGGGTCCTTGGTTCGAGCCCAAGTGCGTCCACCATATTTCACCGGTATTTCAATGCAATATGATGGTCCGTGGCGCCAGTGCGGTGGAACGAGGTTTCGCAGGTAGCTCTCTAGGTAGCATGTGAGTCGGCGAGGCGAAGGCAGCGAACCACTGCATTCGCGCGGGCACGGCGGTTCCGATGAGAGCTTTCTGGCTGACCCCATGCCGAGCGCCGTAGCCGCTCAGCGCCCAAATTGGCCGTTGACGAGGCTGCAAGGGACCGCGAAAACTGCCGTTCGATGTTTCCTCAATGGTGCTTGTGAAGCACCTGCTGTTCGGCGGGGGCCTTCGATGTGGCAAAGGCCAGAGGACTCGTGTCTGCTAGTTGGGAGAGGCATTCTTGCCATCTGCGTCGGGGAGAATGAGGGCCCAGATGAACTCCCCCCTTGCCTCCCCGAATGCCTCAGCGCCTTACCGCGTGGTGAATGCCAGCATGACATTGCCCGGCTGCCGATTGGCAAACCCGTAGCCGGACGCCACGAACATTTCGCCCTGCCAGACGACCGGCGCCGGCGCGCCGGCGATCGAGCCTCCGTGCCCGGCAATCCCGCCTAGCCCGTCAAATGCCCGCCAGGTGTCCATGTCCCACAGCACCTTGCCGTCCGCTGCGTCGTAGATCCGCAAATGGCCATCGGCAGCGCCAGTCAGGACCAGCCGGGATGTCGTGCTGACGCCCGCGCCCAGGCCCGGCATGCATTCCGGTCGTGGACGACCGGCACAAGTCGCCTCGCTCGCAGGCGCCGACCAGATACGCGCACCGGTCGCGGCATCGAGGGCGTAGAGACCCGGGCTGATCGGATAGCCGTCGACATTCGGATCGGGGATGTCGTTGACCGGTACGAACACCCGGCCATTGCGCGCGGCGAGACCGAAATGGATGCCTCCGGTCGCGCCGCCACGGCCCACGCGCGTCTGCCACAGCAATTTGCCGTTCGCCGGGTCGAGGCCATAGGCCACGCCGGACTTCTGCCCGGCCAGAACCACATCGCCCCTTGCCGTGTGGGCAATGACAGTGTGGGCGCCGAAGTCGAAGTCGGGCCCCCCCTTGCCCGGGCAGTTGACCTTGGCGGCACTGACGATGCAGCCATAGTTCCACAGGTCACCCTGGGTCAGCTGATTATGCCAACGCTCGCGGCCGGTCTTCAGGTCGAGCGCCACCACCGCGTTGCTCCACGGCGGCATGGGGCCGGGAGGAGCCGAATAGGTGTTGCCGGTGTCGAAAATCAGCTGGCCCCGCTTCACATCGATCGACGGCGTGTTCCACACGGCCACGCCCGCCGGTCCGAACTTGGGGGCGCCGTCCGACGATCCGCTCAGCCGCTTCGGCTCGCCCACCGTCCAGCGCTTCCACAAGGTACGCCCGGTCTTGCCATCCAGTGCAATCACCGCGCCGCGAAACGTGCAGCAAGGATAGCTCGGATCGGCGGCCGCGGGTTCCTCGACCGACGAGGTCGTGACGTAGAGCACCCCCTTGTACAGAGCCGGCGTTGCCGAAATGCCGCCCGCCGAATGGTCAGTCACCCGGCGTTTCCACCGCAGGCGCCCGGTCATCGCGTCCACCGCGAAGATGTTGCCGGTAATGTCGCCGAACCATGCCAGCGGGCGCGCCTTCGCATCGCCTGCGCGCCAGCGCTCGACCTGCACCGCGGTCCGCACCTCGGCGGTCGCCTTGAACAGCCAGCGCACGCACCCGGTCTCGCGGTCGAGCGAAAACACCTCGCCGGTCGATCCGCCGAACGTCAGCGCCCCACCTGCCAGGGTCGGTTGCGAACGAAGCCGCGTGGCGTCAGGCACCGCGAATGCCCATTTGAGCCTCAGCTTGCCGACCTGATCCGGCGACAGGCCGGCAACGCGATCGGGCATGGCGTGGTCGCCCGAAGGATTCAGCCCGATTCCGTCATAAACCGGCGGCTGGGCGAAATCGAACCGGGCAGCCGCGCCGGTGCAGCGCTGATACGCCGGGGGTGCGGGCGGTTCCGCCGAACTCTTCGTCGCAGTCAGGTATTCAGCGACGGCGATCTTCTGGGCGGGGCTCAAAGCGCTGCCCTGCATGCGCATCGCGCCCGAAGTCAGCACCTCGCGAATGGTGCGTGGCGCCAGTTGCAGCAGCACGAAACGCAACGGTGCCCGGCCCGCGCCGGTTTCGTGACAGGCCGCGCAATTCTGCTGATAGATCTCCCTGCCCGCTGCAAACTCCGGACCCGCCGATGGATCGACATATTGATCAGCCTGCTCCACCTCGGAGCGCTGGGCGATTGCACCGGACTGCCACCCCCAGGCGGTAACCGCCACCATACCGCTCGCAAGCACAATTCTGCTCAAACCAGCCATCATTCACTCCCGCCTCGCGACTGCGCGCGTTTCAGGCGACGCTAGTGACCGTCCCGCACCGAGGCAATCCGGTTTCAGGCTGCTGGAGACCATGCGCCCTGCATCATGTTCCCGCCTTGCCACCCATGCGATGGCAGCAACGCAGTTCGCAGGATCGCTACTTGTTGGCGGTCTTATTCCTGCTTGCATCACGTGACGAGTCAATGCACGTTTCGCGGCAGAACAGAAAAGGCAGAAGATTGCTGCCGCACTCATGGAGAGGGCCAATTGAAGCGACGGACAACGCATCCTGCGCTGTCCGTCCCCGCCTCGACGGTGTTTTCGAAGCTTCCCTCCTGCTGCGGCTCAGGCGAGCCTGGACGAAGATCCATAGCGGTCGGCTCGGTTAAACGGCTCGGCATTCAAATCATACAATCTGCCGGCACTTTGGTCAGGGCCGAGCAGCGAAAAGGAGGAGGTTGGGCGTGCAAACTGGTCTGTCAGGCAAGACGGTCGTCGTCACAGGCGCCACGGCAAACATCGGGCGCTCGATTGCCCTGCTGATGGCTGATGAAGGCGCGCGGGTGGTCGCAGTGGGACGGGATCACGAAGCGGGCGAGCGCGTGGTCGCCGAGTGTCTGCGGCGCGGAGCCGCGCAGGCCACGTTCGTACCCCTCGATCTGCGCGATGAAGACGCGGGCGAAAGGCTGCTGGAGGCGGCGGAACGCACATGTGGTCCGGTCGACGTCCTCGTCAACAATGTCGGCGGGAATGTCACAATCGGCCCCTTTGTCGAAAGCGACCCGTCTACCTGGATCGGCGACCTCGACATTACCTTGCTGACCATGCTTCGGGTGACCCGCGCCATCCTGCCGGGAATGGTCGCTCGCGGCGCCGGCTGCATCGTCAACATCGGGTCGA
>Ga0207712_10000053_pt1 | contig 150821 bp, 210 predicted proteins | sample KBSS44metaG_FD_184402 | JGI IMG/M metagenome (GOLD analysis project Ga0207712, IMG submission 184402) | Switchgrass rhizosphere microbial communities from Kellogg Biological Station, Michigan, USA - KBS S4-4 metaG (SPAdes) (version 2) | ecosystem: Host-associated > Plants > Roots >... | reverse complement strand
AGCAAATGCTAAATTTTCAGAGCAGGCAGCTAAGCCAGCCAAGCCTGCTCCAGCTCCAAAGCCTGCAAAAGCACCTAAAGCAGCCCCTGCTACTGCTCCTGAGGCTGAGAAGAAATGAGTGATTCTAAAGTAGCGATTTTAGACTACGAGCCATTTCACCACTATTACTGGCTCAAGAAGGTCCTGCTAAAAGATATCACCTCTGCGGGTGGTATTGCCCTTACTACTGAACAATCTGCAAAAGCAGCTGTTTTTGAAGTGCTCAAAGCTGGCCCCGGGTATTTTGATCCAGTTGCTGGAAAACGTATGCCAATGTCAGCAGCAGTAGGCGATTACGTAGTAGTATCGCTTGAGTCTGTTGTTGATTTGATGTATGTTGGGTTGGGTCAAGGTGCGCTTTTGGTTTGCCCTGATACTGCAGTTTTGGGCAAAGTCAAAGTTACGAGTCCACAGAACTGACCATTTTAAACCTGCTTTAGTTGAACGCTAAAGCAGGTTTTATTTTACTTCATGAATATTAGAACTTATGTAGAGACTCATAGCAAACTATCCCATCTAAAAGAAGGTGGCAACAGAGGTGAGTTTAGGGGTGAATGCCCCTTCCATTTCGGAGGATACCAAAACTTCGCGATTAATGTAAACACTGGCTTCTTTATTTGTAGAGCAGGATCGTGTGGGTTACGTGGAGGATTTCCACTCTTCTACAAACTGCTTGAAGGGATTCTTGACTGGTCTGAAGTCAAGAAGAAGCTATCAACAACTCTCCCAATTAGAAACTGGGAAGAAGTCCTTAACTTTCAAGGAAGTTTCGGATCAAAATCGGCTGATATTGCTTATCAACCATTACCCTCAGAAGACTTTCAGTATAAGCTGACAAAAGATAATTTCCCCGATTATTTGAGAAACACTCGAAAATATACAGAAGATCTATTAGACTTAGGATTTGATATTCGTTATTGTTATGCTGGTGATTATCGAAATAGGTTGATAATCCCATTCATTGATCTTGATGGAAGACAGTGTACGTTTACCGCTAGATCTATAGTCCCTTCAGAACAGATTCGATACAGGTTTCCAGAAGGCGCCACAACGACTCAATTTCTCTACGGTGTCCACAGGTTGAATGTTGCACTAAAAAGGTTTTTCATAGTTGAAGGTCAGTTTGACGTGTGGCGTTTAGCAACTTATGGTGAATACGCTGTTGGTGCTTCTACCGTAACTCTCTCCAGTAGGCAGCTGATGGATATTGCAAAACTCGCAGAATTGAACCAGTGCCAGGTATACGTGATGTTTGATTCTGGCGCTTTTCACCAAGCACAAAAGATTTGGGCTTCTTTAAGATCGATGGGTTGCAAACGAAGTGATCCAGTCGATATTTCTGAGTATGCTAAAGATCCTGATGAGTTAAGCAAAGAGTCACTAATAACCCTAGTTGGAGAAAGCTAATGAGTAATCCGCGTTTAAATGAGTTGTTTACTTTGAAAGAGGCTGCTGGTATCCTTGGTAGGAAGGAGTATGTTCTGTGGTACCATGCAAAGACTAATGTCCATCACGAAGAGATGGGTTACAGAAAGTTTTTGACAAAAGAAGCGATGGTGAAAATTGCCAAAGAACATATGGTTCTCCGTGATGGCGAGAAACTTGAAGATATTTTGGCTAGAATCGAGGAAGCTGCAAAAGCAAAGAAGGCTGCATAATATGTTTTAGAGCTTTGTGAGTCTCCTGACAACAAAATATTAACATAGCATTTCTGCTTACTACTTGATTTCCGAACTTACCATCTTTATTATGTTGTTTGTAGAGACTGACTTACTGAGGGAAGATGATCACAGAGCAATTTCTAGAGCAGTTGCAAGTCCAGTCGCCCGAATTAGGGGCTCAAGTCAAGCGGTGGCTACCAAAATTACAAAACATTGCTAACGATCTCTCTAGGGTTACGGGAGAGTCTTATGAAGACTGTCTCATGGACGCTATGGAGAAAATGCTGGTAAATGTGGGAGATTGGAAACTCCCACAAGTCCGTCACAATAAGCGAATCTACGAGGTAGTTGAAGATGGGCCAAACATCACAATTCGTCGTTATGGTTCAACTGAAACTGCAGTCGTAGCAAAAATCGATTGCGAGCCAATTCAGAAAACAGCCCTTGGTACTTTTGTGTATCAGGGGCTGTTGCAATTTTGCGCTGATAAGTTCGCTAAGCATTATACAGAACGAAATGGTTATCGGCTAGACAAAGAAAATCCGATGATTGAGAAAAGCTTTCTCGATCGTTCAAAACATGCTGTGGTGAAGAAGAAGGTTAAGAACTACGCTAAGGTGTCAGGTGCCAGGCCAACAAAGACTATTCGACGAGAAGATGGTAGTGAGTTTGACGAAATCGACCTAGCTGAAGGTTGGATTGAATCTGCTGAAGATCGACTGGTATTTCAAGGCTATGTCAACTTTATTGAAAAGAACCTATCGGAACAAGCAAAGCTTCTGCTAGAGTTTTTGCTAAATGAGAATGGTGATTATCAAGCAAAAGCAGACCTACAAATTCTAGAAGCTCAGCAGCTAGGAACTCAAATTCCAACGTATAAAAACGACCTGACTAGTGCTGGGAAGTATTTTGGTTGGAACAGAGTACAGCTTAGAGCTTACTGGTGTGAGATCGTAATGGCGCTACCGTCTGACTTTTCGACAAGGCAGTCTACTGTTAAAAACAGTAATGGCAGGTATAATTCAGTGGTGTTGACGAAGGAAGTTGCTTTAGGGATTTTGGACTCCAATGACTGAAAAAGAACCTGAATCGAATCTAAAATTTTCAATCCTCCCAGAAATACTTCGAGTACAATTAGCTAGGTGTAGTAAAGTAGCCTCAGATGGGGCGAAGTCAGGTCTTCGTCCAATCTATGGCTATCTGCTGCTGATTGTAGGCGATAGTCTGTTAACCCTTAGAGCTCATGACCCTCATGTCACTTTTGAGGGAAGGTGTGTTTGTAGTGAGATTAAATCTGATGGTGAGGCTTTAGTTGAGTGTGAAAAGCTAACCAGTATTCTCAAGACAAGACCCGATGGATTTGCTATTGACTTTTGGGTAGAAAAAGAATTCTTAAATATCCGTCAAGGAGAGTTTAGAGCTAAACTACCTCTACTACGAAAAGAGACGATTCCAGCAGTCTCTTTCAAAGGACCATTTCAATTCGAGCTTGAACTAGAACCTCGAATGTTAGATGGGATGACTCGCTGTAGTAAGGTTATCGAAGAGAAGGCCGATTCTGCCTATGCAGGGCTTTTGGTGGATTTAACCACTGAAGGATTTTTCAGAATTTGTGGGTTTTCTAGAGCTCTTGTTCATGTGGCTCAGTTCCCTCTAGCTGAAAAGTCATCGCTATTTAGGATGGTGATTTCTCCAAAAGCGTTACCATTGATTGAGACACTTTCTAGGGTTAACCAAACACATTTTGGGGTTGACGTTACAAATGCCAAGATTGTGATCAGCTCTCCAGAATGTTCGTTAAGAATCGCATGTGTTGAAGATACATACCCCAAAGCCTACATGGAGTTTTTGGGGTTGCACAAGATGCAAGACGAGCAGTATTTCTTGACTAAGCTAGACGCTGATGGTCGAGTTATTGATGAGAAGGGTCGAGAAACGATTAGGTTTAACAAGAACCAGTTCTTAGATGCCCTTGCTTCAGCTGCCAGTGTTCTTGGAAAAGAAGATTTGGCGGTAGAATGCAACATAGCTAAGAAACTAGCTGATGGTGGAGTGATCGTTGACTTAGTCGGGTTGAATCGATTTACTAAGGCAAAAGCGGAAGAGAAGATCTTAGCAGCTTCTAGTATCAGCTCAGTGTATCAGCTTGGAATTCACTACGCCAAGGTAAGAGAATGTCTTCGAGATTTTGAAGCAGAGGTAGTTACCTTTCACGTAGGTTCAGCACAGGATCCCTTTTTGATGATCGAAGAGGGAAGGTCAGATTTTTGTAGCGTCGGAATCCCTCTAAAGGTATCGTGATTAATAGTTTTTCTGGAGAGTACTCATTTCTGTCGAATTTTTATCAGATCAATCTGAACGTGATTGATGTCCAGTTAGGACCAATTCTGGTAAGATCTGTTGAGCATGGTTTCCAAGCAGATAAGACGCTTATAGCCAGCCAACGTAGACAAATTTTAGAATCGCCTTCAGCTAAGCTAGCCAAGGCTGGTGGAAGAAAAGCGACATTGAGGCCTGATTGGAAGCAAGTCAAAATTGCTTCGATGTATAATTGGCTGAGTAAGAAGTTTGCTATTCCAGAGCTAAAAGAGAAGTTGTTAGCAACCGGAGTTCAAACTTTGGTTGAAGGCAACACTTGGGGAGATACTTTCTGGGGTGTTTGTGATGGTAAAGGTCAAAACAATTTAGGTAAGCTGTTGATGGAACTACGGGAGCAGTTACGTGGAACCTGAAGAGAAAACGAAGAAGAAATACCCACCAGACTTAGTAAGAAAATTGGCCATGTTTTTGACTGGCCACAAAGGGAATGAAGCACTAAACCGATTGGCGAAACAATTGGTAATTGGCGCTGTAAAAGATAAGGGGTTCACAGATCATCAGAACGATAATCTGCCAGAAGTCTATGAGCGCCCTTATGTAGTGTTAGGACATTTCAATGTCTTGACAAGATTTTCTATTGCTTCAGATGCTGGAAGGTTCAGCTGGGATTTTGCTTCAGGAATTTCTGATGGGCAGCGTCTAGCGGGTTTTGCCTCAGCAAAGGGACGATCATCTCATTGGGTTGGAGATGGAGCAGAGAAACTCTGGAAAGAGTTAAACATAGCAGGGGCTGTGTTAGTAGGTCTTTACGATGGGGATATCCGGTTCTTTTACATAGATAAAGAAGAGTTTTTTAGTCTAGGTACAGACAGGATTAACCCAAAAACAGATTCTGAGAATTTGGTAGTTTGGGAAGAGAATTGGAATAGATTGACGTTTCAACAGACTTTTGCTGGCATATTTGGGAGCTAAAATGGGAATTACTGATTCGGTTAGTCGCACAGAAGCTTTAGAATTATTGCATGCAGATTATCTAGTCGACCTAGAGTCATCTAAGAAAATTCTTGAGATTAGAAAAACAGCTCTTGCAAAAACTCCAAAACATGATCCTGTATATCCAAATTTGGAAGAAGATGTTGTTGCACAACAGGCCTTTATTGAAGGGTTGCCACTACGTCATTTAGAGGCAAAGGTTAAAATCGAAAGAGATTTCCTAGCCATTGAATCCAGCAAAGCTTCGTTAGGAAGTAAGTTGCAGGGTTATCGATATCTGTCTACCAAGACGTTTAAAGTTGGCTCAGTAGCATTTAGACAATGGCGTGCGAAAAGCCATTGCTCGTTTGTCCACGGTTACCACCTGTCATTTAAGGTTTGGTTTGCTGCAAAAACCTTAGATGACAAGAATTGGGTGGCGGATTTTGGTAGCTTTAAAGATAATGGTATCAAAAGTTTTCTAGCGGAAACTTTTGATCATAAGACCTGTGTTGCAGGTGACGATCCACTCCTCGAATGGTTTAAAAATGGAGAATCAGCTTTTGGCTTAGTCCTTAGAGTTTTTGAGGGAGGGGTGGGTTGCGAGAAGTTTGCTGAATTTGTATTCAAGCAGATCGGTGGTAGAGTTTTGATAGATTCTTTGAATAGGGTTAGAGTTGTTAAAGTAGAGTGTTTTGAAGATGGTACTGATAATTCAGCAATTTATGAAGAGCAATCTCTATGACTGATTTGAGTAGTCTAAAAGCCCCGATTACTGAAATTTATACAGATACACTTCAGGGAGAAGGATCAACTGTAGGCAAGCTCTGCTCTTTTATCCGTTACACTGGATGTCATCGAGAATGTTCATGGTGTGACTCCAAGCAGACTTGGAAACCGGGTATGATTGAGACTAGGAAAATGTCTGTTCAAGAGCAGGTAGATTTCTTAGTTGCTGGTAAAGCAAGAAGACTTATCATAACTGGTGGGGAGCCATTGTTGCATCAAGATAAACCTTACTTTCAAGAGCTGATAAAAGCTCTGTTTAGTGAAGGGTTCTGTTTTGAAGTGGAGACAGAAGGTACTCATGCTCCCAATCGATTTTTAGCTATGGCTGCTCATAGCGGGTTGCAGTTTAACTGCTCTCCTAAACTTAAGTTAGCAGGGATGGGAGATCTTTCCGATGAGTATGCAAAGAAGCTACCTTTTTATGTATCAGCAACCTCCTTGTCAATGCTGTACGGATTAGGTGCGATCTTTAAGTTTGTAGTGGTTTCTGCTGATGATGTGGTTGAAGCGCTAGCTTTACTGCATAAGGCAATCCCAGACTCGGATACTAACCAACTGAGGAAACGGATGTACATTATGCCAGAAGGTGTTACTAGAGAAGTTCAGCTAGAACGAATGCTAGCTGTGATTGATCTAGCAATCGAGTATGGTGTAAACTTTAGTCCCCGTCTTCATGTACTTCGCTGGAATGATAAGAAGGGCGTTTAAATATGTCTGAGTATAAACCCAATGAGAAGCTACGTGAATTAGCTCTTAGCATGGCTTCATTTATTGCAGCTATTGATTCTTCTAGCTCTGACGTAGCAGAATATATCGAACGAAGGCTATCACCTTTAATCGAGTTGATGGAAATCGATGCTAAAGTTGAAGAAGTTATAGATCGTTGTGGTTGGGATGGAAGAACATTGGAAGCAATGCGAATTGGAGCTCCAGTTAGAAAGTTGAAACACTGTCCAGCTGGTCTAGAAGAGAAATCACGAGAACTCCACCGTGAGTACCAATTGTTAGCTAAAGCTCAAGAAGCTGGAGCTGATAATAGAGCTGACGTTATTAGGGTGACTGATGAATGCAACAGACTTGGAATCATACTAGTCCCAAACGGAGAGAATCTTTAACTCTAGCTCTGGTAGAATTGATTAGTGCTAAATCCAGTTATTCCTGACGAATCTGAAATTGTTAAGTACGAACCACATAAGGTATTTCCAGTAAATGCAGAGCTATCAGAAACAAGTTCAGTAGTAGGTTTGCCCTGCGAGTTTTGTAATCGATACTGCAAAACAGTAGGTAAGGCAAAAGACGAAGTTCTACAGGTTCAAGTTACACCAACTGGCTTTGAGTATAAGCGTTGGGGTGGTGGTGAGCTTGTTTGGCGTTGTGGAAGATGTGAATCGTTGAAACGTACAGTGACTTTAAAGGGAATGATTGTCGTTCCTGGGAAAATTCCGGAAAACAATCCAGAGGATGTTAAGAAAATGGTTGGAGATAGGGTCTTTTCAGAAGTAAACGGGAAGAAATGGTGAATCTGATGGAAATTGCGCCTAAAGTAAAACTGACGTTACCAATTCTAGATGAGGTAAACCAATTCTCTCGATTGAATTTAAACCCTGAGAGGTTAAATCAGGTGCCTTGCTTTTCTGATGCATTGTTAAACGTGCATATGTGCAACCCTGACGTTCCTCCAGAGGGTAGCGAGCCAGTCTGCTCTATTCATTGGATTTGTAAATGCTTCCTCGGTGCTAGAATGGGGGTTGGACTAGCTCCAGACGAACCCTATAATTTCGAGAAATCTAAGGCTTTTTGTAAACAGCTTACATATGCTAAGCTAATGGAAGCAATTAAAGCTAAGCAGGGTCTATTGGTGGAAAAAGATGCTCCAACATTGGTTGAAGAGAGTATCTCAGAAGAAAAGCTAAAAGAGGCTGAATTGGCTAAACCTCTTACTGAATCAGTAGAGGTTAAAGCCCCAAAGAATGCCACAGTAGTAGTTGCTAAAGAGCCAAAAGAGCAAGTCTCTAAAGAAGCTATAGGCAGTTATAAGCCTGGTTCTCAGGGTCATTACATTCTCTCCAATCTTCAGGTATCGGTAGAAACTCCCAAAAATGATATTTGGGTTAAAGTTGCAGCTAAGGGTTGGAGTTCAGAAAAGACATTCGAAAAGACGTTAGCTAAGTTGATTGAAGAGAAGCTACTTGAAATGCCAACTGCAGATACGCTTGTTCGAAAGGCTTGATTTATGGCTGATACTCGTGTTGATTCGATTCGTGAGATTCTTGAAGATTTGGTTATGCTGTTGGTGGACTTTCCAGATGAGGTAAAGGTTGAGATTGCTGGAACTGCGGATACTGTGGTATTTACTCTGAAGGTTCATGATGACGATATTGGTAAGGTCATTGGCCGACAAGGAGTAGTTGCACATAGCTTGAGAACCTTAGTAATCAGCTGCTGTGGTAGGTTGAAGAAGCAGGCTATCCTTGAGATTCCAGCTAAACCTAAAGATGGAGTTGAGAGAGGGAAATAATGTCTCAACGTTTGATTGAGAGTGGACCTCATAAGGGTAAGCCAGCGCTAACAAAAGCAGAGGTTCTTTTTACCAGAAGATGCCCTCTTAGATGTTCCGGGTGCTCTATTTTCAGAGTTGACGAAAATGGGGTTACCGACAACAATCAAGCTGATGCTGAAGAAGCAACAATGGATGAGTGGTTCAGAACTCTTGATAATTTATCAGAGTTGGGAACGCAGTTCATAGCTTTGTATGGTGCAGAGCCTGCCCAAGTACCTAACAGAGTTGCTAGTTTTCTTCATTATGCAGAGAATATCGTTAAGATTCCAACATCTGTGATTACGTCTGGTGTTGGGCTTACGACAGACATTCTAGATTTATGGTGGAATTCTGGTCTTAGATCATTGACGATGTCGGTTGATGGCCTGGCTGATGATCAGACTTCATCTGTTTCAAGTAAGGTTAAGACGAACAAAGCCTGGCAGTTTTTGAAGTACTGGGTTGAGAAGTATGGTTCTCAGATGCGGGATGCTGAGGGCTGTATGACCTTAACCAGGAAGAATGTAGCAGTTCTTCCAGAGCTAATTAAGGTCATGACAGATAAAAATGTCTGGCTGCATTTCGATATGATTCACTCAAATCGAGGTCAACCTTATAGTAAGGTTGAACGTCATGTAGATTTGACTGGTCTTATGTTTGAGTCTGATGAAGACGTTCAGATTTTGAACGAAGCAATTGACCAAGTCATAGCGATGAAGTCTGGGGGTTATTTGATTCATCCATCGGTTGAATCATTGATTGGTATGAAAAAGCATGGACCAAAGATGGATTGGCAGTGCTGTCAAGGGGAAAGTGGCTTTTTAGGGTTTGTTACGGTGGATCCAAATTGTGTGATTCGACCATGCGATGATTTTCTTCCACCAGAGATGGATACACCAAAGGACCATGCTAGAGTTAGTCCTGAACGACTTGGAAAGCAAGTAGTAAGGGATGGTAACAAAAAGGTGTTAAGACTGCTTCCACAGTCGTATGACTTGGATGTGCCTAGTACTCCAGTCTTTGGTTGGGAACTATCTGCCAGGTTTGAAGAGTACAAGAAACGTACTAAAGAAATGGTTGAGAAGCACAATTGTCGTTGCTATTGGGCTACTCATGCTGACGCTCAATCCATCTATGAAGGTAGAGTTTCGATCGAGCATTACATCCATCGACAAATTTCTGACACGTGAAACCAATTGAAACAAATGGAAAACAGACTAAAAGTTGTCAAGAATTCTGTAGTAGAATACCAGTATCAGTTTAGGTGTTACACTGAGCCAACGGTATTGTCTTCTTTGCACCCCAGTTGGTATACTCACGACGATGAACAAGAAGTTAGAGATCGTGTCTGGCATATTGAGAATGGTGCATGGATTTTTGATGTTGGGGCTGCCTATGGAAGCTATACTCTAGCAGCGTTGGCACAAGGTGCAGAAAAAACTTTTAGTTGGTCTCTAGAAGGTGGGATCGATGAGTTAACTGAAGTTGAGCTCCTCAAAGAGTCATTAGCTTTAAATGGTTGGCAAGACAGAGCTAGGTTATTTAATACAGGACTGTATAGCAGGGATGGGTGGCTAGATGTGATGTCACAGCAGTTCTACTCTATAGCACCTAGCTTAGAAGAAAGAGTTGGGAAGCCAATTTTTAAGGTTAGTAAGCTTGACACCTGGCTAGAAGATTTCATTGCGGAAGGTTTTGATTTTTCTGTTAGTCGACCCTATTGGTTGAAGCTGGATGTAGAGGGTGCTGAGGTAGAGGTTCTAAAAGGTGCTGAAAACCTCATTAAAACTCTTCGTCCAAAAATTTCAGTAGAAAACCACACGTTTAAAGACACTTCGATTCCAGAACGTGTTAGGCAATTAGTTGAAAGCCACGGTTATCAACACATTGAAACTGTACCACATGGTGTCGTAAGCCACAGCTTTTACCTACCTTTGAAGCTATGAGTTGTCAACATACGAAAACAGTTCGAGGCGAAGACATACCAAGAAGGTATGGTTCATATCGATCTGAAGTATGCAAAGATTGCGGTAAGTTTCGTAGGCTAAATCACCATGATGAAGTTGTGGGAGATTGGCAACCAGCTGAAGAGTATGCCTCAGCTATAGAGAAAGACGAAGAGCTATGAAAGTAAAATGGCTAACCGTATCTTCTGTCGAAGATATTCCCGGTGGAGTTGCGGTTAAGTTTTCAGCCCTCACCAATTCGAAATTAGTGGAAGTGATGATACTGAATATGGATAAAACAGACTACAAAGTTGGGGAACGGATTTACTTGGTTAGCGAACTTTCTTTACGCTCATTGGGCTTTGTGATTGATTGAGATTTGTCGAAACACTATGAATCATACTTGCCATGCTATTGATTGCACTAAGCAAGTTCCACCAAAGATGTTTATGTGTCTAAAGCATTGGAGAATGGTTCCTAAAAAGCTTCAGATCACAGTTTGGAATCAGTATCGACCTGGCCAAGAAATTGATAAACAACCTTCACTGTATTACCTGTCAGTACAGCAAATGGCAGTGGCAGAAGTAGCAAGATTAGAAGGTAAAATAGAACAAGCTAGTGTCTGTTTTCAAGACAGTTTAAAGTATGGTACAGCAGCAAAAGAAGCTGGAGAAGTTTGGAGAGGTTGAATGTCCAGTTATCACTACAACGACGATTTACGAAAGCATCTTAAGAAGCCTTCTGAGATTCCTTCAACCCCGCACTATGCGATATTGATTTTTGAAGATCGGACTTATTGTGAAGCTGGGTGGGATGCCAATGATCCACCAACTACAGGTACTTATAGTGCTGCTAATTACTACGCATTTGAAGACCAGCAACTAGCAGAAAAAGTAGTAAAAGATCTTTATCAAGAAAATCAACATAATCTTCCCACTCACAAAGAAACAATTGTATTCTTCAAATCTAGTGGTAAAGCAGTAGTCGACATTTCTTTTAAGATTGGGTTTAAGTGACATGTGTTGCATATTTGGAGCTAAGGTTAATCGTTGTTCTGATATTGACCAGCTAGCTAAGAAAATCACCAGAATGGCCATTTCTGGTGAGGATAGGGGTCGAGATGGTACTGGCGTAATTATCATCCACCCAACCCCTACTCCCAGGGTTGATGTCTTCAGATCTCCTGAAAGAGCTTCAATTTGTGAAGAATCTCTTTATGCTTTTTTAGCAACGCATCTCTCTGAGAATTGCATTGTCGTAGGCAATAACCGATATCAGCCTCTTCAACAGCCAGATTCAGTAAATGAGTTAGCAAGACAACCCATTTATGTTGATGGTGTAATTCTAACCCACAACGGAACGTTTCCAGAAGATGATCTTCTGCAGGAGAAGTTTCATCTTAAGAATGAAACTGGGATTGATAGTGAAGTTTTAGCCAGGTTGTACCGACATTATCAGACGTTTGGTCAACGATTGCAGACTTCGGTTAAGATGTCGATATCGACTATTCAACATTTATTGCATGAGGTTGCTGGTGGTTTCGCTTGTGCTTTAGTTGATTCAAGGTCCCCAGGCACACTACATCTTTTTCGTAACTTTAAACCACTCACCTTAGCATGGGTTCATTCTGATGAGGATGAAGAAGATCCAGATCTTAAGGTAAACGATTATCTTCTTTACAATAGCGAAGCAAAGAACATTGAGGTTGCTGATGGTCGAAGAGATTGGCTAGACCCTCATATTCGATGGTTTGATATGCCCGCATATAGTGGCTTTAGTCTAGATGGTGGAGGGGTCGAACACTACTGGAAACTTGAAAACAAGATCTTAGCAAGTTTGCCAGCTAGATCTTCTAAGAGGTCGCTAGTTATCTGCTCTGGTGGTTTGGATAGTTCATTAGCAGCCTTCGTTTCAGCTAAGCTGGAAGGAAATGAAGTAACTCTTCTTCATATGGACTATGGGCAACGAGCTGTTGAAAGAGAAAAAGAAGCTGTAAATGTAGTTGCTGAAGAACTACAATGTAAAGCAGTTTTCGTTGATGCCAGCTATATTGGAAAATGGCATTCAACTAGTCCACTGATCAAGAATGGTGATGAGATCCCTCAAGGGTTTAGAAGCTCTGAATCTACACTTTGTTGGACTGCAGCTAGGAATATGGTGTTTCTAACCTTAGCTGCTGCATTTGCTGAAGGGCAAGGTTATTCAAGTATCTATTCTGGGTTTAACCTTGAAGAATCTGGTTCTTATAGTGACAATACTATAGAGTTTTTTAAGCGATTTGATGCTTTTGCTGAGTTTGGAACGCAGACAAGGGTTACGAGTAGGTTGTCAATTGCCAGGTTGATGAAGACTGACAACATTCGTTTAGCTCACCACCTGAAGGTTCCGATGCAAGCAACTTGGAGCTGCGATACTTCAGGGGTTTTTGTTAAGGATCGCTACCCTAACAATGAATTTTACGAAAACTCTGTGAAGAGCTTAGACTTTTATGTTAATGCAGAGTGGAATAAAGATCACGATAGAGAAAAGGTTAACCATCAAAGAGCCCACATTCCTTGTGGAACCTGCGGATGTTGCCATACCCGTAGGATTGCCTATAAGCGGGCTGGTTTACTAGACCCACAGCTTTATGCAGCACCTTTAAAAGATCTTCCACCATGGTGGAACGATGCTATCAAACCTAGTCCTTATAGCATTGAAGAGTTGGTGATGGAAGTTCAAAAGGTTCGATAGACTATGCCAAACCTTTATTACAACGACTGTGATTATGTTATTGCTGATTCTGTTGATGCTGCTAACAAAGTTCTATCTGAAACTTTAGGCCTCGATGTTGTAGAAGAGGACTGTGCTTTCACCGAAGCTGATATGGTAAAATTAGAGAAGATGGTTAGCATCTGGCTAAACGAAGAAGGTGAAGTATCGGAACCCGGTGATGGTTTGCTTACAACTTTTTCAGTAGCAGAGTGGTGTAAGCTAAGGTCTGGTTATCTTGGTTCAACGGAGCATTAAATGCAAAGACGATCGTTTTTAACTGGGCTAGTAGCAGTTGCTAGTCAATTAGTAGTTGATCCAAATGAGGTAAGACGAGTCTATTCTTTTGGTAAGCATTACCCGTCAATCTGGATCCAAAACATAGGTCTTTTACCATCGAGAACACCAACCAGTGAAAGGTATAAACTATTCGCTGATCATGATGGGGTTTATAGGCTGCCAAATTATGTTGCAGTTGAAAATCAACATGTACCAGGAAAGTTGATTACTGGTATAGGTTGCAGAGTTGTTGATAGTGTTGTTGAGGATGGCGTACTAGTTAGAACTGGTTCCTATGTCTGCGGTAACCTCATTAAGGGAATCTTGGACTTGGACGTCTCAGGCTCACCACTCACGCCTATCCAAAACTTAGTAGTGGAAGGTTTGCTAACTTGACAAACTGCATTCTTTTTTCTGGTGGAGTTGATTCACTTATTGGTTGGTTTAGGATGGGTAAGCCAGCTGCTCTGTACTGTTCTTTGGGACATCGCTACGAAGGACTAGAACTTAATGCTACAAAAAACCTTGAAGATGTTACTCCTGAACTGAAAGTAACTGATATTGATTTGCTTTCAAACTTAGGTCAGTTTGAAAAGGAAGATGCGGAAATTCCTGGTAGAAACTTCCAGCTAGCTTTCGCTGCAGCCATCAATGGTTATGATCATATTGGGGTGGTCTGCCAAAAAGATGAGAGATCTATACCTGACCGTTCTATCTACTTTTTTGGACTAGCAGAAAAAACTCTGAGCTACCTGTTTAATCGAAAAATAATCTTAGATCCTGTCTTTCCAGAGCATGATAAAACAGAGATGATCAAGTGGTTCCTAGACACAGAGCTAGGTATCGAGCGTGGACACAAGATAGAGATTCTAAAAGCTACTGTTGCTTGCTATCAACCACGATCAAACAGACAATGTGGCAACTGCCCAGCATGCTTTCGTAGAGCGGTAGCGTTTTGTAATAATGGTATTTTCGAAGTTTATGCTCAAGATGTATGGTGCTCGCCAATCGCAAAAGAGTACCTAAGAAAAGCAAAGAATGGTAGTTACAGTGAAGATAGAAACAATCGAATATTGAATGCTTTCGTAGAGGCTGGAGTTTTGTTATCAGCAGATCCTGAAGTTTGATTGATTGATTGGGACTGTAATTCAATTGGTTAGAATTCCCGGCTCATAACCGGGCGGTTGTCGGTTCGAACCCGACCGGTCCCACGATAGGAGTTTAAAAAGAGATGAAATTGCATTTGGGTGCTGGAACTTGTCTTAAAGATGGTTGGACGAATGCTGATGTTTGGGTTCCAGATTGTGTCAAGCTGTTTTGGAATCGTTTGAGTAGAGAAGATGAACTTGGTGAGGCTAGAGTTTGGGTTAAGCCTGGACAAGAATCCGACGTTGCTAATGCTACAAAGTTCGTAAAGCTCAGATCAGCTCAAGATCTCTCAGCTTTTGAAGCTGGAAGTTGTGATGAGATATATTCAGCGCATTGGATGGAACATTTTCATCCAGCAGTTGCCTACGAATTATTTGGAGAGTTTCAAAGACTACTGAAGCCAGGGGTTGGAACTATGCTTCATGTGGTCCCAGATTTTGATAGGTTGGTCTACATGTGGCAAGCCATGCACAGTGAATGGGATCTTGAATTTCCTGTTCAAGCATGGAGAACCGTAGAAGATAATGCCCAAAGGAGGGTGAAAGTGGACACTTATGTTAATCCCTCTACTTTGATGCAGGAGAAATCTGATGAAGAGATTAGAGCAGAATCAGCCAAAGAAAAGGCTGAACATCAATCTCGATTAGTCTATGACTATGAACGCTATAATACGATTGTCAACGGTACTTTGTGCCCGTTCTTATTCTCAAGTGATTATCCACAGCATAAGAGCCTATGGGGAAAGCATCTCGCAACTTTCCTGATGAAACGGTGGGGTTTTGATGATGTCAAAGCTGAAGTTGTAGGAACTGATTTACACTTTTCAGCTAAGTCTCCTACTGGTATTTATAACACAATCAGACTATGAAACCAAAGCATTTAGATCCAGTAACCCTGCTAAGACTTCGACCGATTGATAGAATGGTTTTAACTGATTTGATAGTCGATATGGAACTGACTCCAGAACAGGTAGTTGCTGAGGCGTTACACCAGTTGATCATTAAACGATCAAAAGATAAGGCAAAAGAAATTCGAAAAGTTGTTAAACGTATTAAGCCTAACGTTTCTTACTTGAGTCTGGTTAAGTAATGGCTAGCAACTCGTCGTATTATCCTGTCATCTTCGTAGATGCTAAGCTTTTGAAGTGTGAGGATATTCTAGGAAAACCTGGAAAATGGTGGTGTTGGTATCACCCGGACTCAATCTTTTATCACCCTCATTTGCTTAGTAACGCCTTCACATCTAAAGACCAGCCAGAGCATAGGAAACATTTAGGTATTCCAGAAGAAACCTATGTTCTGGCGGATTCAGGTGGATTTCAAATTCACCAGAATATGAAGGCTGGTAAGAAGATTGATATCGAGCCATTGGAAATCTTGCGATGGCAGGAACGAAATGGCGATTGTGCTTTCATCATCGATACCCCAATTGGTGCTGAACACGATGATGCAACTTACGAACAGGGCTTAAAAGATACGATTGACAATGCTCAGTTCTTTCAGGACAATATGGTTTCTGATAAGCTGAGGATGTTAAACGTTTTGCATGGTCATACTTACGACCGAACTGTTCGGTGGTATGAAGAACTGTCGAAGTTTACCTACCGCGGTAAGAATGGTTGGTCAGTAGGTTTTCATCCTTCTGGCGATGTAATGGGGCAGGCTAGGATGATGGGGTTCTTGATGCACATGGGGCATACAGGATATACCCACTTTCTAGGAACGTCTGGTTGGAATGTTCAACCCCTGCTAGTATATGGGGCACAGTTCTTTGATCGACTGGTGTATGATAGTTCTTCGTATGCTTCTGGTTATACCACGAGAACGTATATCATGCCCTATGATGTAGCTAAGGGTGAAGAGCTAACGTTTGGTGATAGGTTACAATCATGGCATGGGTTGAAGAAACCACCTTGTTCATGTCCAGTCTGTACCCACATTCTGGAGAATGGTTATGACTTTAGCACTGCGATGAGACACCCTCAAGCGGGTGGTCATGTCATTTCTATGCACAACCTGTGTTTAATGATTGAGCGCCACAAGAAGTTAGAAGCTCTTCGTGACGACAAGCATAGGTATTTCAAGTATGTTCAAGATCATTGCAGTAAGGCATCGTTTATGGCTTTGCATTACATCGATGATTGTCGATCAATGGGTTATTTAGCTGCTACTGAACGTTATGCAAAGTTGTTTCAAAGGACTGTTGTCAGCCAAGTTCAAGCAGAGTTTGACTCACTTTTTGTTCAACCAAGCAAGTTAAAAGAGCAGGCTGCAATTAGAGATGATACCCCAGCACCACCAAAGATCAGTAAAAAGACAGGCTTACCACGTAAGGTGAAGGTTAAGCCACCAAAAGGGCCAAAGCTGGTGGGCTCGATTTCTTTTTCAGACATTCCTGCGATTCAAGCTCTGGCAACTCAACTTAATACTGATCTTATCAATGGTTCATCAGAAGTTACTGATCAGGAAGTTGTTAGCGGACTTAGTCCTGTCGTACCAGCTCCAGAAGAGCTGCAAGAAGAAAGTCTAACTCTCCCTTGCCCAACGTCAGATACTGTAGAAACAAAAGATGTTGATACTGAGCCAGTAAAAGATAATTCAGCAATCTTCGATCACCATTTAATCGAGATTCCCAAGGCTCCAAAGGTCCCGAAAGTATTATTAACTGAGCCAAAACAACCTAAGGTAAAGAAGACGTCTAAGCCTCAGATGTTGGATTTATCTGGTATGCAAGAAGTTCATTTAGATGTAGTAGTAGAGAAACCAGAATGTTTTGGAACTCATGAACCTGGAATCTGTACAGGTGAGTTTTGTCAGACAGTTTACGAAGAATGTAAGGGAATCAATCAGTGAAACACGTTTACAATAAAGCGCAATGTGAAGCAGGTATCGATCTTCTCCTAAAGGGGCTGGGGGTGGATCTAGAAGATGATAATTTCACTGAAACTCCCGCTAGAGTTGCTAGAGCTTTTAGGGAGCTTTGTTCGGGACTGTATATAGAGACTGATGATATTGCAAAAATCTTTGGAAAGACTTTTGATTCACCCTACAAGGGCATTATCCAGGTCGGTCCTGTAATTGCTCATGGTGTTTGTCCACATCATCTTTTGCCTGTAGAAATTGAAGCCGTTTTGGCTTATCTACCAAGGGATAAGAAACTTGGACTCTCAAAGTTAGCCCGAGCAATTAAAATGTTTGCTGCTAGACCAGCTATGCAGGAAACTGTTTCGCATGATCTGGTAGAAGCATTCGTTAAGTATGTCGATCCTTTGGGTGTAGCTCTTTACATGAATGGTAAGCATAACTGTATGACTTGCCGAGGTATTTTGCAGACTCAAAGCACTGCGATTACCTTAGATGTCAGAGGTCTGTTTGAGACTGATCCAGGTGTGAAGACTGAATTTCAACGACTTCTTAGCCAACAGTTGAGGAAGTGATGCCTGATCTATCTGATGGTTTTAAACCTTACGAGACTACTGTTCTTTGTCCTACTTGTGAGAAGCAACCAATGATGTGTCGAGCTCAGTATCGACATGGTACTGCGGTTGAAAGACAGTTAGTTTGTAAAAACCCTGACTGTGGAGCTGTGTCACAAGATCTTTATGATCCAGCTTCAAAAAGGGTTGTATTCAACAAGCAGATGGATAGTGATGCAAACTTTCCCAATCGAACTCAACCTAAGAAGTCGAAGTCTGAGTAATGCAGCAAGATCATAAATGGTTGAATGCTGGAGCTACTAAGAAGTTCACCTTAGTTGATTCCCCAAAGAAGCTTCATTGGTTGTTTTCAGTATTAGGGAACTCATCTGACACCTCAGTAGATATTGAAACCAACCACCCCACTTCGGATAGTGCTCCCAAGTTTCCCCGATCTGATGTAGTAATTGGTGGTATGTCGTTTAGTTGGGCAACCAATGAAGCTGCATACCTACCATTGTATACTGGTATCGATAAGAACACTACCTGGAAGGATCCCAGGGTTTTCAATCTTGTCAAAGAGAAGCTGAGGAATTTTTTAGAAGACGACAATAGCGAGAAGAGTGGTCAGAATTTTAAGTTCGATATGACCTGGATTTGGGAGGTTTTGAAGATAAAGGTAAGAGGTTTTACCTTTGACACCATGCTGGCTCATCATCTTTTGGATGAGGAAGGCATTCTGACTTGTCGTCATGGCTTAAAACCCATGGCTGCGTATTACCTAGATCCAAAAGCAAATCAGTACGAGCAAGATCTACAAAAAGCTCTTGAGTATTACGACCCAAAGTATAGACGGTATACAGCAATCCCCACTGATATTCTGTATCCCTACGCTTGTGGCGACGCTGATTACACTAGACAGCTTAAACCAATCTTCTATCAGCAGATGGAGGAACAGGGGTTATTAGATCTATTTTACGATTATACGATGCAAATCCAGCAATCAACGATGCTGGCAGAAATTGCTGGATTGCCAATCGATTTGTCACGTTTGGATGAACTTGACAAGTTTTACATCAATCGTAAAGCTGAGCTTGAGCTTCAAATTCATGAAGCTGCTGGTCAGAAATTTGATGTTACTAGCCCACAGCAACTTGCAGACATTCTCTACAACAAACTAGGGTTACCAATACAGAAGAGTAAGAAAAACACTATCACCACAGATAAGGAAGCTCTTCAAAATCTAAAGGGGCAGCATCCAATCATTGAGTTGATGATTGAGTCTAGATCCGTTGAGAAGCTTCATGGGAGCTATGTCATTGGTATCAGAGATCGGTATGATGAGAAGACTGTCAGAATTCATCCTCGATTTTTGATTCATGGTACAAAGACTGGTCGACTTGCATCTGAGGATCCTAACGTTCAGAATATGCCACGACCAGAAAATGGCGGAACTCTTATTAAGAGTATGTTTATACCACCGGCTGGGTTCAAGCTTATAACTGCAGATTATTCTCAGATCGAGCTTAGAATAGCTGCACATGTTAGTAAAGAACCTGCCTGGATCTTAGCATTTAAAAATGACGAAGATTTGCATTCAGCGACTGCTAAAACCTGTTTTAAGCTTGATTGTGATGTTGACGATGTAAAGAAGTTACATGCGCCAATTAGGACAAAAGCGAAGGGAGTTAACTTTGGGGTACTATACGGTAGTACGGAGTATGGTCTAGCAGAAAGCCTTGGTATTTCTGTTGATGAGGCAAGGGAGTTCTTAGCCAACTACTTTAAAGGCTTGCCGACTCTAGCAAACTGGATTGACAGTACCCACAAGATGTCAGTCGAGTTGGGTTATGTTGTTAGCCCTATTGGTAGAAGAAGGCGATTGCCAGATGCACAGTTGTGGGTACCACCTAAGGTTTACAAACCACAAGGTGCCCCAAAGTGTTTTGGGGATACTAAAGAGAGTCCTTCAGTTCCATTGTTCAAAGAGCATTACAATCGTATTGATCTTAAAGAGTCTCTACCAATGTTTCAAGAGACTTCGATATTTCAGCAGCAGACTAGCTCTTTAAGAAACAGGAAGTTTGAGAAGTGTCAAACCTGTCCATTGATTGGTCAGTGCATATTAGCAGTAGAGCAGAATCGACGGAAGAGAAAAGTCGATGAAGCTATGCGGCAGGGACCAAATGCAATCATCCAAGGTTTTGCTTCTGACCTTGCCTGTAAAGCGTTTACTGACGTCATTGTTGAAGCTAAGCGTCATGAGATACCTTTGGTATTGAAATCTGAGGATGGTGATGGTATTCAACCTGCATTGTTGGTTCATGACGACATAGGATTTTTCGCGGCAGATAGATATGTAGAACCAGCAACCAGGCTAATTAAAGACACCATGGAAAACGCATACCCAGAATGTCTCGTACCCTTGATAGCAGAACCAGCAGTATCTGAAAGATGGTCAGACAAATGATTAGAATGACTAGAGTTCGTTTAGAAGATTCAGTGATAAAGAAGCTTGATGCTCTGGTAAAGAAGCAAAATTTGTCATCGAATCTTGTCCAGAAATACCGCAAGCTAAAGATAACTCGATCAGATGTGACTAGATATTTGATTGAATCAGGTTTAAAATGATTGTTGGTATTACAGCTTCAAGACGGTTTAAATCAATTGACAGTCAATTGATTGATTCGAAAATTCTTGATTTGGTTATTGCTCCTAACGTAAATGAGATAGTTTTTGGTGGTGCTAAAGGTGGGGATACAATAGCGCTTAAAGCAGCTTTGTTACATCGAGCTGGTTTATATCGACCTGGAGCTAAGCCATCGATACCAAAATTAGTGGTTATTGTCCCTGACGTGGTCAGGTCTCAACCACCAGAGACGTGGGCAATAACTGAACGAGCTGACGAGGTTGTTGAACTGCATTTGCCAATTATAAAAGATGATGGTTGGCTAGCATATCGTAAGCGTAATGAAGCTATAGTTGATCGCTGCAATCGGATGGTTGCATTTTGGACCGGTAGTTATTAATTCAGGTACTTACCAATGCATCCGTTACACAGAGAAACAGAACAAACCTGTTGAGGTGGTTCGATTACAACCCTGAAGCCAAAACTTCGAAAAAAGTCTCGTAAGTGGCCAAAATCTACAGTAGCGAAGATTATCTATCTTTGGCTACAAAGAGTAGAACTAGCTGGTGAACCATTTCCGCTTACTTATGCCGAGTTGTCAAATAGGATTAAACTTGGACTACCATTAGTTTTCTCAACAATTATTGAACTTGAAACTGACGGGTTGGTTGGTAGGCGTCCTGATGGTGGGATCTATCCAATTAAAACACCTATTGGAGCAGTAATACCAATAGTTGAATTTCGTTGTCGTATTTGCGATTCACCAGAACATAATATTCTTACCTGTCCAAAAGTTGTTGATAAGAAAAAAGCTAAGCAAGCCAGGCTCGAGGCAAAAGAGAAGGCTAAAGCAGAAGCTGATAGATTGAAGCAACAAAAGCTAGCAGATCGATTAGCAGCGAAGCAAGCTAAAGCAGAAGCTGATAGATTGAAGCAACAAAAGCTAGCAGATAGATTTGTGATTAAGGTAGACGACCAAAATCCTGTTTTCCAGAAGAGCGGTAAGTATTGTGGTTACTGCGCAGGCCTCTGTGATAGGCGATCAAAGCCTTTTTGTAAAGGTTGTAAAGAACCTTACGCTGAACGTGGTAAAGAAGAGCTTGAAGTTTACAAAATGTCGAATATTGCATATTCAGCAGAGTCATGAAATCTACTGCTTTACAAGATTGAATTTGTTGTTGTTAATAAGATAGCAGATGAATCTGAACCTAAGGTAAAGACAGGTTAATAATGCATTTTCACTATGATTCAGTGATAGTTGATATCGATGGGACACTAACTATTGGAGAGAGGTTGGCAAGGAATGAACATTATGGCCAACACTCTGACTGCCCAGCTTGCCAGACAAATCTTTGTCTTAGAGGTTGTGGGAGAAACTTAGGGCCTTACGAAGAATGTTCATGTGACTTAGAACCCACTGATGCTTATGTAACTCAATCCAGGATTAGGTGGGATGAGTTTTACAAAGCAGCATCAGCTGATAAACCACAAACAAAAGCTTTAGACTTTGTTACGACCCTACATGAAAATATTCGTAACTTTTACTATCTTACAGGTAGGCCAAGTGCTCAAGGTAGTGTGAATGTTCGACAGCTAACAGTGGATTGGCTAATTCAGCATGGTTTTCCTTTTGTTGGTGAGGATCGACTGTTGATGCGGCCAGTTGATTCGTATGGCAAATCAAGTGAGGTTAAGAGGGAGATTTTAGTTCCCCTATTACCTCAACTTGGAAAGCATGTTTTAGCTATTGATGACGAGGATAACAACCTCAAGATGTTTCACGAACTTGGCTTCACTACTATGAAGAGTCCTTATTGCTGGGAAAGAATTAGCTTGGTATAATAGCTAAGCTAGAATGTTCCAAGCATCAGCAATTCGGTACAGACCACAGAGATTTTCAGAAGTTTTAGGTCAAGCGGCTACTGTCAGAATACTACAAAACGCTGTTTGTGAAAACAGAATTGCAAACGCTTTTTTATTCTGTGGTCCTAGAGGGACTGGTAAAACATCTCTAGCTAGGTTGTTAGCTAAGGTTCTCAACTGCGACGATCTTCCAAGGCAGTTGAAAGAAGGGGTTAAAAAACCTGAGCCTTGTGGAACTTGCGGAGAATGTCAAGATCTAGTAAAGGGTGCCAGCACTGAAACGATTGAGATGGATGCAGCATCTCATCGAGGCATTGACGATGCTAAGGCACTTCGTTCAATAGCTGATCAGATGCCAAAGCCAGGCAAGTGGCGTATTGTCATATTGGACGAATGTCACATGCTTACGAACGAAGCACAAAACGCTTTACTAGCTCTATTTGAATCTCCACCAACTAGTTTTTTACCAATTCTTTGCACTACGGATCCACAACAGGTAAAACCTACAATTAAGTCTAGGTGTCAGACTTACAATATCAAACCCCTTCCACCAATCAATGTAGAAGAAAGTTTGAAGAGGATTTTTGCTGATGCTAAGCAACCTGTACAACAAGAGGTTGTAACATCGTTAGCAATTAGTTCTGAGGGTTCTTTAAGAGATGTGCAACAGGTAGCGGACCAGTTAATTGCTTGTGCTAATGGTGAGCTAATAGATTCTGAACTGTTTGAGGCAGTAACAGGTTACCCATCAATTCTGCTCTATAAACGAGTAGCTGGTGCTTTGATTGAGGGGATGTCTGATCCAGCCATCTGGTATGAAAGCGTTGATGAGTGGTGGAGAGAAGGGGTAAACTTCCACTCACTTTTCTATACAGTACTGACAACCTTAACTAGAGATTTTCGGATAGCTCTGGTCAGTAAGGGTAAATCAGCTCCGTGTGTACCTTATTGGAGTGGGATTCCCCACCAGGTGTTTGAAGATCGAATGACGTTGACTCATAACCATCTCGATGCTATGATTCAATCTTGGGACGAGACTGTTAAGATGTTTGGAAAGGTTTCTGAACGAGCGGATATAGAGGGTTGGTTTATTAGAGCTTGGGATCAATGTAGATGGGAACAGAAACATGGATAAGCGGGATAAAGAGATTGTAATTCATTCAATTGGTGGGTTGGTTTTTGGGGTGTTTATTTCAAGTATCATATGGCATGGGTACGTTAGCAGTAACCAAATCACTCTGAATGGGAAAATCGATAGACAGAATTGGGAAATCGATTACTTGAAGGCGGAACTGACTTTCAAAAATGAAATTAAGTTTGCTCTTGACAACAACATTCTAGGGTTTTCATGTCACGTAAATGAATGCTCTGGTATTCTTAACGATAAGCCAGTAGCATGGAAATGTACTTCCGAATCTTGCAAATTTGAGTGCAAGTGAGTGCGTCTTCCAACCCCGCTTCAGATACGTTGCCCAGTCCCAGTTTGTCGATTTGAGTGGATGAGATGCAGGGGTGGGACTCTGAAGAAATCTGGTGAGTTGGTCAGGAAGTACGTATGTCCTGCTTGTGGAGAAACAGAAATTGTGAAACGATTCGTAGCAGTTCCAAACTTTAAAAAGAGGTTGTGATGTCAGATCAGAAACCAACTAGTTTAGATGATTACAAGGCGAAAAAAGAGCAGGAGCATGCTAATCGAGTCATTCAGCTGTTCAAGGATCATCCTGAGCTAGCTAAAGAAGCTATCGTAGTATATGCACCAGAAGGTGGTGAAGGTGTAGTGTTAGCACCAGAGCATCTTGGTACAACTTTTGTTGTGGGTCTGCTAGAAGCAGCTAAGTTTGGTATTCTAGCATCTTCAATGCAAGATCCTACATGAGCATTACTCAAATCAAGATGGATATCTCCTCTCCAGAGGAGCAGACTTTAACCATTCTTCAGAATGGTGTTGAGATCCAATACAACATGGTTCAGCTTCTTAGGTTTAGGGAAAACCTAGTAGAAGAGATGGCCATGCATGCTTCTAATCAATCGTATTGGGAGCAATCCGCTATTGATCTTGAATTCAAGCGGATGGAGTTTGAGGAGAGTGGTTATGCAATCTGGTGGACGCATGCTAGAAGATATGCTAAGTATTATGCTACTGCAGCCAATCTAAAAGAAACGCTGGAATCAGTAAAAGACTGTGTCATCTCGTTGTTTAGCGAGAATGTTCCTGAAGACGAGCGGCTAGTCCTAATTGAGGAATCGTTTCGAGGTTTCTTACTGGGAAAGCATGGCACACAAAAGAAGGTAGATGATTTTTACAGTGATGCTGAGAATAGGCAAGTCTATGCTGATGACTTAGCAAAGTTTACTCAGCACGCTTTGATGTTTCAGAAAGAGGGTTGGAGTTACGAAAAGATCGAGGCTACAAAACGGAACCTGATGGAGATGGCTAAGCGGATGGGTAGGTTTGCATCAACCTACGGAGAGCGAGCTTTCAAGATGAAAGAAGTCGCTGATCATGACTTAGCTAAGTATGGAAACATCAGTTCTCAGAATCAGTTGAGTAGGTACAATACTCAAGAGAGTAGGCCACCAAGTAGGGCTAGTCAGCCTCCAGCGGATTATAGCCCATTACAACCTCTAGTAAATACCCCAACTGTAGTTTCAACACCATCTCAGAAAACTTTTTGTAACCTATGTGGTCAGCTTCAGTTTATGACCCCAGCTGGAATTACATGCCCTAATGGTCATGGTGGGGCTGACTCTTATCCTGATCCTTTTCAACCAGACGAAAAAGCTACGAATAAACAAACCCCTCTTACGACAACTTCTAAACGTCGTATGAATATGCCAAAAGAAAACAAATAAGCCCAATAAGGCGAAAAGAGAGAAGAGACAATGGGACGAACTATGAATATGCCTATCAAGGCAGACGTTGAAGATCTTAACAAGCAAGGTGGGGGTGGAAGCCGTTCAGCTAGCATTCTTTACGCGCCTTTGCCAGTTGGGCAGCATGCCACCACCAAGGTTGGTAACAAAATCTTCTTTGGACTTTTTAGCCCAGCAAAGTGGAGTCTGTTTCAACAGGACAACCACATCCTAAAGAAGGGCGCATTACCCGATGGGCTATGGACTTTTTATTTCAAGTTGGTGGGTCACTATGTAGATAGTACTGACTCACTCGGTAAGAATCGTTCACAGTTTATTCTCTGCCCTACAGAGACTAATAAGTATTTGGTTGATGTTTTGAAGTATCAACCACTCTTTAAAGATGGTCGATGTCGCTATTGTGAAGAAAATAAAGCCTGGTGGGCAAAGTTCGAAAATCGTTGGGCAACATCAAAACTTGATGGTTCCGCTCTCAATCCTGATCGTTGGGGTTATGATAAAGACACCTATAAGAAGATTTTGTCACAAAATCCTGATTTGAATCAAATCAAGGATGAAGCAGGAAAGTGGCAAGCTGGACCACGATGGGTTTTCCAGGTTTTTGATATGGCTAAGTTAGCTCTTGAGCGCCCTTTTGATGAGGGTGAGAATCAAGTCGACTATCAGTTCTATCTTGGACCAAAGACTGTTTTTGAAGGGTTGAATAACCTAGCTGAAAACGGAATTGCATTTTACGATGCAGATAAGCCTCAGCAAATACTTTTGACAAAAGACTGTACTGAAGGTGGTCCACGCCAGGCAAAGTATACTGTTTTGAATCTTGGTCCATTGCCAGTTAATCCTGAAGAAATGGCTTATCTTCAGGATGATAACTCACTACCAGACATGCCCTGGGGAGCTCCATTTTCTGAAGGCACTGTTCTTTGTGTTCAAAGCTATGATGAGATGGTGTCATTCAAGTTTGGGGTTCCAACTTCAAGTCATCTCACTGCTCCAACCCCTACACAGACAGTTCAAGGTAATTCGAATGTTCAAGTAGGTGGTTCAGTAACTGCAGTTGATCAACCAGCTGTTCAACCAGTGGCTAGTACAACTGCAGGTGCTCAACCAACTCGTCGTCGTGGTAACAATTCTTGGTGAGTTGAGGTAATAACATGGCTGCAGCTAAAGCTCCTATCATTAAGGTTCCAGATTTTCATGAACGTATTCTATCGATTACTAAGCATGTAGAATCTCAGGTGGAGGGAGCTTCGCTGCAGACTATGCACGGAGAGATCCCGAAGATTCCAGTGCTATCTTCGGGATCTCTTACTCTTGATAGATGTCTTGGAGTAGGTGGGTATCCGTTAGGCAGAATCGTAGAAGTGTTTGGTCCTTACAGTGCAGGTAAAACCACACTTACATTGCATGCTATAGCCTCAGCTATGAAGAGTGGTGGAATTGCTGCCTTCATTGATGCAGAGCATGCATTGGACATGACATATGCAAAAGCTCTAGGAGTTGATCCAGAGAAGTTGATTCTATGTCAACCTGACTTTGGTGAGCAGGGGTTGGCAGTCGTAGATCACCTTCTTGACACTGGAATGTTTAAGAAGGGTGACATCATTGTAGTAGATTCTGTGGCGGCTTTGACACCTAAAACCATCATAGAGGGTGAGATTGATAAGCAAACGATGGCAGTAGCTGCTAGGATGATGTCCACTGCTATGGGTAAGCTTAAAGGAAAAGTAAGTCAGTCCGGTGTACTACTTTACTTTACGAATCAAATTCGAGAAACTTTGAGCCAGTATGGCCCTGCTACTGATACTCCTGGTGGTGGTGCGCTGAAGTTCTATTCGTCGATTAGGGTAGAAATCAAGAAAGTCTCTACTGTAATGGTTGGTGTTCCTGGAACGAGTGAGCAGAAAGCGATCGCCAACATCACCAAGGTTAAAGTGGTAAAGAATAAGGTAGCACCACCATTCATGGAAGCGGAACTCACTATTCGATATGGTGAAGGTGTTTCTAGATTCGATGAGATTATTGATGTTGGTTCCAAGTTTAACGTGATTCAGAAGAATGGTAGCTTCTATAAGTTTGCAGGGCAAACTCTTGGACAAGGAAAAGAGACTGCTATGAGAAACTTGAAGAATGATCCTACACTAGCTGATGAACTTTTCAATCTGATTTCACATCGATCAGTAACAGGTGAATGTGATGACATCCCACCTAGAGCTAAGATCTGGACAAAAGATGTTGTGATTGATACTACAGCGGAGTTACCATCATGAAACAACCAATTGAGAACGACTTTTATAAAGATGACGATGGTAATCCAGCTGGTGGAACATCACATGCTTTTGGTATCGCTATTGATTGGCAAGATGGCCCAGTAGCCGATTATCGACCTGAATCTGCTAATGGTGCTTTTGTGGAGACTTTGATTCAGATGGCAGTAGACAGGTTAACCTTCTACCAAACCTCAAAATTTTCGTGTGAAGAGAATGCCACTGCTATTTTGAATCTAAAGCTGGCGTTGGAAGCTTTAGATAAGCGTACTGCTAATAATAGAAAAGCTAGGGGTGTAGAAGGAACACACATACCGTGAAGCAGATCTCGTTTGGGGTATTCACAGATATCCACTACGCGAATCCCTACGGAAGCGGGGTTACAGTAGAAGACGTAGCATCTGTTGAAAGACAGTTTACAAATCTCTGCATCGAGCGTAAGGTAGATTTCGCCATCTTTGCAGGTGATAGATTTTTAAGTCATACACCAGATGATGTTAGCCGTTTGCATGCGGATCGTGAGCAACGATATCGAAATGATTCTGGTATTGTAACATTTTCTGAGTTGGGCAATCATGACTGGCAAGGAAAAACAGCCCATACTGGCCATAGCAATAGATTTGCAAAAGAATTGTGGCCAGATATCCATCAGAATTTGGTGATTATGGACACCCCTGGAACCTATACGCACGATAAAGTTCCAGACGTTCGAATACATGCACTGCCGGCTGGTTCAGAGTTTACTTGGGATTGTTACAAGATTCCAGGGCAACATAGCAAAACTGGCTGGGATATTTTGGTGTTTCATGATTTGTTAGCTGGCACTATCATTGATGTTCAGTCTCAGTTTAAGATGAACACTGGTATGAACAGGGACTCACTTGACCATCCAGAGTTTGATTTGGTGTTGGGAGGAGATGTACACATTCCTCAAAAGATTGAATTCAAGTTTACTCGAGGTGGTTACATTGGTTCCTGCATTCAACAAAGCAGACGGGATAGAGGTGATAGTAGGGGTTTTGTTTTCTTTACTTTGGGTGAACGTGTTGACCATGTTGCTAGTATCACTAGTGAATTCGTTCCGAGTATCTGCCCACATTTTGTAGATGTTGAATGGGATGTTGGACTTAACAACCGATTTCCAACCTCTCAAGAAATTGAAGCAATAGTCCAAGCATCTTATGGTGAGGGTTGTAAGGGGAATATTGTAGATTTGGTTTTTACAGGTCCTAGACTAGCTTTAGAGAAGATCCCAACCAACTACGCAAAGACTATGGAACTAGAGTTGCAAGCTAGACGAGTTAATCCACCGACTAAGGTTCAACCTGTTGTTCTAACAATGGGGTCTAATCTGACATTAACAAAAACCACATCACCGGAGCAAGATTTAGATGCTTTTGTCAAGTCTGGAAAGCAGAACTTGAACGGTTTAGATCTTGAGCGTGTGCTAGAAAAAGGCAACAAAGTATTGGAGCAGCTTCGATGAGTAATGAAGGTTCTGTGATGTTGATTTCTGATGGAACCCCACGTGGTACTAAGCTGATTGTCAATGGTGTTTTAGTACCACTAATTCAAAAGATTGAATGGAAGGTTGAAGTTGATGGTCTAGCAACAGCAGTAGTAACCTTACTGAAGGTTCCTGTTGAGCTACAGCTTAGTCTAGATCAGGTTAAGTTGGTCGAATCTAGATCAGAGAATCCTCCAGACATTTCTCAACCAGATGCAACAACCAATAGGGATGATCGAACATGACACCTGAAATGATACGAGAGGAGTATCTAGACGAGCACAGGCGATGGCGTTGGGTGATGGCGAAACTTGCCTTTAAAGTTGAGACTTTCATTGCTAGAAACAACTTTGTTCGACATGCTGAACGATCTAATAACCCTATAACTGCTCAAGAGCAGTTGAGTCATTTACTGTGGATGGGTTCAGAAGAGGGGTTAGCAGCTGCCGATAAGCCAACCAAAGCTATGAGATGGGCTTGCTGGATGCAGGGAGCGATGTGTATCTTGCGGGTCACCAATCTAGAAGAATGTAAACGATTGAACATGAGAAAGACGTGGGAGGAAAACCGATGAAATGTTGGGATTATATTTGTTTGAAGGGTCATCAAAACGAAGTTTGCTTTGGTGAGCTAGATCCAAAACGGTATGAAGATACCATTCCTTGCCCTGAAGTAGGTGGCTGTGACGAGCTAGCCTCTAAGGTAAAAGTTTACAGCACACCTGCTGTAGGAACTACGGATGGTAAAGGCACTTATAAGGTTGATTGAGTGCTACAAATACATTCAGTAAATCCAACCGGGGTTGGCCCATATGGGTTTCATGAAACCATCTCATTAGATGATGGCGGATTGATCTGGCTTGAGGGTCAAAACCAAGACAAGGGTGGGTCTAACGGATCAGGAAAGACCTGGCTGTTAAACACCATTTCGATCTGTCTTTTTGGAAAGGTTGAAACTCAGGTTGGAACCGAAGTCTTAAAAGATGATGCCATCAACAACGTTTGGGGATCCGGTTGTTGTGCTAGAGTGGTTTTTACTAACAAAAATCAACAAATATGGAGAGTGACATTCTCTAGAAAGTGGAAGCAAGATCCACCGTATGAGAATGATTCACAATGTTACCCCTTTCATGGCAGTGATATTTATCTTGAGTGCTTCAATGGTGAAGAGTGGTTGGATAAACGTGAAGCTGAAATGCCAAAAACTGCAGCCAAGCTTCGCAATATTGTTGGTTGCAGTTATGAGCAGTATCTAACCACCACTTACCTGGCACAGGGTAAAGGGAAGCAGTTTATACAGGGATCACATGCACAGCGCATGGCGATCATGACTGATGTAACTGGGATAGATATCTGGGATAAGGCCGAAGCTCAGTATAAACTGGAAGCAGCTTCTTTAGAGAAGCAAATTCGAGATTTAGAACTGCAGATTGCATCGGTTAATGGTAAGATTTCTAGCACTTCAATACTTGAGGAAGGGGTATTGGCTAGCTTAAAATCTGGTCAAACTCAGCTAAAAGCCAATTTAGATGAACTTCTGTTAAACCAAACCTCGTTAGAAGCTGAACGTGTAACTAATCAGAAATGGTTGTACGAAAATCAGCTAGCTCAAAACCCGTACCCACAGCAGATTCAAAATCTACGTCAGTCAGGCAACGCTATAGCAAATGCTAGATCAGTTATTGAAGCCAGAATTAGAAACCACCCTTTGATCGAGCAGATCACCCACTCTGCAGTTTTGGGGTGGTTGGCAGCTAAGTCAGCTTATGACAGCGCTTTAAATCAACCTGACAACTGCCCAGCCTGTAAACAACCTGTTCCTAAAATAGTCAATCTAGAAGAGCTAGAATTTTCGTTTTTAAAGGCTGAACGGCTAGCTACTGCTTTTAGAATTAGGGATGGGGTTTGTGATGGCCTTGAACTTGCTGAAGCAAATGAAAAATGCATTCATGATCAAAAAGAAGTAGCTAGGCTAATTGCTGAGGCTGAAGCTAATAGTGTTAAGCATGATCAAGATCAAGAATCTCTGATAAAGAAAAGAGCAGAGATTGATGCACGAACCCTAGCTATTAACACGATTGTTAGCGAGATATCAAACAAGCGTGTAACTTTATCGAATCAATTAAATGAGATAGGCTTTAAAATATCACAGAATGATGTTCAGGTTAAACAACTAGCTGAGTGGAATAACCAGTCATTAACATTGGTTAACCAACTGAATGACCTAAGGATGCATCGTGCTGAATGGGATTGGTTAAGCAAGGCATGCAGGTTAATCAAGAGCTACAAACTGGTTGGTGCAGTAGAGCGTCTTAACGAGTTGCTAGCAGAATCGTTAAAAGATCTTGATGGTAGCTTTAGTGTATACTGTAAGCCTTGGAGACCTAAACCTCAAGCTCTGAAGAAACCTGAACTGGATTGGCAACCTGACGACGTAATCCAGGATTTCACCGTGTTTGTCTCAGAAGGAGATAAGAAAGAAGTCCCTCTGGGTCTGTACAGTGGTGGGGAAGTTAGTATCATAGCTCTCGCTTTTCTTGTAGCGTTTTGGAGATTGTCAAGTGAACTGGGATCAGGTAGTAATCTACTAGCTCTAGACGAGACCTTTGGTGCTTTAGATTCGAGAAACTCTCAGATTGTTGCAAACTTCTTAGAGACGTTAAGAGGGACTGGAAAGACGGTTTTGGTGATTTCTCACGCACAAGTTATCGATCAAGTTAATTGGGATCAGCGTTGGGTAGTAAAGAAGCAAAATGGTATGTCGAATCTGGAGAAGGTTGTATGACTGAAGAAGAAATCAAAAAGTTTTTTAAGTTTGTAGGTTTGCCTTGTGGTCCTCAATGTGAACGTTGCACGACAGAGTATGCATTCGAATACCTAGATGGTCCTGATGGCACTTCTTTTGCTTTCTCTAAGGTTACCGGTTCAAAAGTAATTCCTGATGTTCAAAAGACGATGATGTTGGCATGTATCCAACTCAACTCAGAATACCCCTTTTCGTATTTATGTGAGTCTTGTGGATCATCGATACAATCTGGCATTGAACCTTCAAGTGAAGTACTAGAGAAGGTTCGAGTGTTTAAGCAAACATTACGAGAACAGGTTTCCGAGTTTCACAGATTAGGTGAACACCTTATCGCTAAGTCGCCTAGCATCCCTAATCAAGAAACAATCTTGCTTAGAGCGGCCTTAGTCGCTGAAGAGGCTTTTGAATTACTAGATGCTTTGTTGCCAGGGCAAACGGGGTTACAAGGTAGGTTATCCAAGGCTAAAGCTAATCTTGATTTGCTTTTTAGCGAAATACGAGATGGTTTTGTAAGACAAACTGAACCACCAAACTTGATCGAGCTAGCAGATGCTTGTGCTGATTTAGATTATGTGGTCGAAGGTACTCGATTAACATTCGGCATCAATGGTAAACCAATTGCAGATGCAGTTCACTTAGCAAACTTAGCGAAGTTTGGACCCGGATCATATAAGAAACCAAATGGTAAGATTGGCAAACCACCTGACTGGAAACCACCGGATATTGAAGCAGAGTTGATTAAGCAAGGTTGGGTAAAAGTATCATGATTCTTAGTGATATCGATCTTAAGAATGAGCTGGAGTTAGTTAACTATGAGAACAACACTTACACGCAGTCTTTCATTGTAGGTGTTTTTAATGGGGTTGGCGAACCATTGATGCCAGAACAGATTCAGCCAGCGTCAATAGATCTTCGACTAGGCAAGACGTTTTTGGTTCCAAAACCTGATGCAACAACACATTTAGACTTGAGAGAAGGAGTTCCAAACGATTACTATCAGCAAGTAGAATTAGCTGAAGGTGATTGTTTTGTTCTTCATCCTAACGAATTCGTGTTGGGAACGACTCTAGAGTGGGTGAGAATGCCTAAGCATCTAGCAGCTTCTGTTGATGGTAGAAGCTCTATTGGAAGGTTAGGTGTTTGCGCACATGTAACCGCAGGATTCATAGACCCAGGCTTCGAAGGGCAGATAACACTAGAGATGGTCAACTTTGGCAAAGTTGCAGTAAAACTTTGGCCTGGTTTCAGAGTTTGTCAGTTGGTCGTAAGTATGCTTTACACTGAGTGTTCAAAAGGCTATCAGGGAAGGTACCAAGGCCAAGTTGGTGCTACAGGAAGTAGAGTATGAGAAGGACTACTAACGCTAGCATGCTAGCTGCAGATAAAGCAGAAGCTGAGAAACCAGCTGTTAAACGATCTGGCTTAGTTCAGTTCTGTTTAGTCGGTATAGATGATGCAGTTTTACTAGATGGCAGATTTAAAGATAAGCGAGTTTCAGAGCTTATCAATTCTGTTGAAGGTCGAGATTACTTAGGGGATATTTGGAATAGTTCCTCAGAAGAGCTTAGAGTTGTTTTGAGAAAGGTTTTTGCATGAAGCTTATAGGGATTAGTGGCTTAGCTGGTAGTGGAAAAGATACCGTAGCAGATATCTTAGTCAAAGATTATGGTTTTGTCAAGATTAGCCTTTCCGATGAGTTGAAACGAATTTGTAAATCTGTCTACGACTTTACTGACGAACAGCTATGGGGATCTTCTGAAAAACGAAGTGAGCCAGATCAGAGATATCCTCGAAAATGTTCAATGTTTGAGAATCAAAATGGTCGAGTTGTGCCATGTGAGTTATGTTCAGGTACTGGTGTTGTTTATTTAACCGCTAGACATGCACTTCAAACTTTAGGTACCGAATGGGGAAGGGATCTCTGTTTCCCAAAAACCTGGACAGAATTTTTATTTCGACAGGTTAGACAGCTTGAAGAAAATCCCCACCTAACCTATAATCAAAAGAAGGGTTTAATTGGTAAGACAAATCCTTTTACTGATCCGGTGAAGGGTGTAGTAGTTCCAGACCTGCGTTTTAAAAATGAAATCAATGAATTTGTTGCATATCCTGGAACATCACTGATACGAATTACGAGACCTGGTTCTGGTCTTCAAGGTGCTGCTGGATTGCATATTTCAGAACAACAAATGTCAGAGATACCCAACTCAGCTTTTTCATGTGTGTTGGACAATTCTGGTTCATTAGATGATCTCAAAGCAAAAGTTTACACCCTTTTAACGGAATCTTATGGAGATTAGGGTTAAGCAAGGAGTTACGAATTGGTTTGAATTTGCTATCGAACCTTTTCCTTATACCCGTCTTGTAAAGAATAGTCGCTGGACTTCTGGACCAGATAGCCAAGAGCAGAAGTATATCCAGTGGAAAGAAGACTTTAGAAACCTTTATGGAGCTCTTGATTACAATGGTTATGAGTTTATCCCTTATCACGAACCATTATCGATTGGGGCCCTTTTTAGAGTAAGTACGAACTGGGCTGGTAAAGATGTCGACAATCTGGTCAAAGCAGTCTCGGACTGTCTCAACCCATCTCGTAGAAAAGACTACAGTGATTTAGCTACATTTGCTTGGGTTGACGATAAACAGATCAAATGCATCAACCAAGTAAAGAGTTATCAAGGCGATGGCTTGATCCAGTTTGGTATCACACCAATGTGGGGTCGAATAGATCCCATGATCAATTTTGTTGAAGGGCATGCAAACTGGGACGCAGATGGTTTGTGTAGCTTACAGACCTATATCTGCGAAAGCACTTTAAGCTATACCTGGCAGCTGCAGTTACAAGCTGGAGATAGACAGGTTCTTAATGAAAATTGGGACCCTACCTGTAGTGATCTTTACACCTTCTATGTCTGGCCACAACTGTATAAAGACCGTTACCAAGCCTTTTTAAGGCCTGAATCGATCATCTTGTTACGATTGATTCAGTCAATCCCAAGAATGACTTTTGAGACTGGATTGAAGGTTTTACAAAACAGGTGGGGTCAAGTTCAAGAGGGTTGGGAAACTGGAAACGGTGCTCTCTGGAAATCTGATGGGCTTTCACAGGTTAAAGCCCAAGCGGTTTTGGATGCAGTGAGATCAGTAACTAAGGATCCGGTATCATATTTCCAAGTTCTTCAATCAAATTTTAATCAGGTCATGTTCAACAAAACTGCGGAAGATATTTCACAGCAGTTCTCAATTCCGTGGGGTAGCGTTAGAGTAACTTTACGCGATATGAACCTTGACTGGAAATCTAAGAAATCTCCTGACATTATCCTGAACCTGTTTGAAGAGAGAGCTAATAAACGTGAGCAAGTCAAATCTAAAGCCTGATGCTATCCCATTCAACTTTGAAACTGTTTTCGAGATTTCAGAGATCCAGGCTTACTGCAACGACTTTTGGATAGCTCAAGATGCAGCCAATAAAGAGCAAGGGCTGACTGTTACTCGTGAAGAGTTTGAAAGAGGGCCTAGCTCAAAACCCCACGATACTAAGTGGCATGCTTATCGTCAGTTGTTAGAAGATCTGTATCGACGAGAAATAGTCGAATCGACATATCCAGATACAGATGTTATCATGCTTGGAGATTTTTCGATTGAAGAGGCTGGAACTGAATTGTTAATGTTTGGTCAAGCTTACTTGATACCAGACTTTAAGTTTTCTGAGAGAGTGATACAGAAACTCTCATCTAGGGAAATGTCTGTCAAACATCGGACTGTTTCTCAGCAAGAGATCGATCAATCAGTTAACAAGGTTCTTGAATCTTTGTTAGCAAATCATAGTCTTGAACGAGAAAAGATTCACCCATTTGGCGCTGAAGTCCAAATTGAGGAAGGGGATTTGGTATTAGCAACTATTCGACCAACCATCAACGGCGAGATTTGGAAGGTGGGGGTTTTAGATCGCGGAAAGATGCGTATCGTTCGAGGTGGTTTGCATCCAGAAGCTTTTAGAGAACAGTTGATTGGAAAGACAGTTGGCTCTCATAATGTATCATTTGTCCTGGATTCAAAGTTTGGCAGTGACGAAGGATCTACGGTTGAAACTACTGTAACTATCCATGCAATTCTATCGTACGTTTTGCCAGACTGGACTAATGATTTAGCTCAGAAATTTGGTAGTGAGACTGTTGATCAGTTAAAAGCCACAGTTAGAGCAAAGTGCGAATCTAATCTTAAGCAGCATTGGGAAGCTTCGGTGGTTACTGAGCTGTTTCCCCAGATTATGGATAACTCTGAATGTGGGGTTATTCCGATGGCTATGATTCTGACAAAAACTAAGGAATTATTAGATAATTGGTTAAAACGGTCTAAAGTAGAGGATCTCTACAAGGCATATAATGTAGCTTCTGAAAGAGAACTCATTGCTAGGCTGAAGTTAGAGGTTCAAGATGAGCTTTCTCATTACGTTTTGATGTGGAATTTAGGTAAAGTTCTTGGAGTCGAACGTAAGAAAGAAGAGAGCTTAGGAAACTCGAAAGCCTACATGCAGAGGGTTACAAGTAAGGTGGCTTCTTTGGTAGAGGTTGTTTCTTGACAATTCAAGACGATGCTGCTAATGTTTTAGCAAAGACTGAAACTACGATGAAAGATCGGGTAGCTGCAATAAAACAGCACTTGCATTCATTGGTTGATAAGATTGAGCTTAGCAATTTTCATCTTGTAGTGAATGGTGAACATTTACACGTTCAGTGGGATGCTAATATCCCACCAACCCTATACACCCTAACCAACCAGCTGGAAGCCCATCTCAAACCTCAAATCTGGTGAGCTTTCACCTGTAGTTCTTAAGCCAGGGGAATCACGGTTAGAGAGTGATTTATTCTGTCACACTTATGACTGTAAAACTCCGATCTGTTTTGATGGGGATGATTGCTTAACTCTGTACTGCCACCCCTGCAGAGCAGACCTTTCTTCGAAATCTGTTCAAATTATTACTGAGTTTGGTCAACCACTTAATGAGATCTTAGAAGAGTCTTCTAACAGATTTTTTACTGCTCAGCAAATTGCTGATTATCTTTGTGTTAGCCAACCCACGCTATATGCGTGGATTAGAAAACACCTAGGCCTATCTTTTCGACAATTTAAGCGTAAATTTATCTGTGCAAAAAACGTTTGCATAGTTGTTGATCATGGAGCTAACGACTATAGTTGGAAGTATACGATGGCAGATCGCATACATCAACAAAAAGGTTGTGTATGCTTTATAGAAGAATCAACAACTTTAATGATGACTACGTTACCAGTATCAGAGTTGTCTGAAGTTTTAAAAGCTGAGGTTCCACTTGATAAAGAAACGGGTCTTAGACATATTCGATACCCGGTTCGACTCCCCATCGTTAGAGGAACATCTGGTGGTTCCGGTAGTCGCTACTGATTCTGAACAGGTTGCAAAACCCTCAACTAGGGGCGAATGTGCTAACATTATTCGCCCCTGTCCTTATGTTAGCTGCAGACATAATCTTTACCTTGAGGTTGACAAGAAAGGAGGGATTGTCGAAAGATTCTCTGACCCAAGCGAAGTGCCACCTAATCAAAGTTGTACGTTAGATATTGTAGATGAGTTTGGCATGTTAGACCCACCAGAAATAGGAAGGGTGATGGGTCTAACGCCCCACGCAGTTGGAGCTATTGAGGCTGCAGGATTAAGAAATTTACGAAGCTATCGAACTGCAACGAAGCTTTATAGGATAAGACGCAGCTGGGATAGTTAGAAATTTTCTCATAACTTCAGTTCTTCAGAGCTTACAACAATAGTCTAGAGTGTAGGGAAGATCATCCCTGTCTCTTTTCTTGTATCTGGAGTTAAGTTGAAGATGCGTCCGCTGAAACCCGTAGACGGAAATCCATCTCTGAGTGATGATGCGATTAAGCGAATCGCTGATCGTAAAAAAGTAGCTCAAGAAGAGGTACACTCTCCAGAAATGGATCAGGCTGTCGAAGCTCAAGCTGATGAACCAGTAGAGATTGAAGCTGAGACTGTCGTTGAGGCTAAGAAACTTGCTAAGAAGGCAGGTTTTGAACCAGTAGGGAGTGGGGTTTATAAAAAGGCTCACGACCTTTGGAACATGCACAAGAGTTCCGATGGTAAGTATGCTTTAGTGAGGTTGGCTGCTGAACCTGATGTCTTTCCTGAAGATGAGGTTAAGGAAGCTCCAAACCCAATGGAAGGAAAGACTGCGAGTCGCCATCCAGTTGAGACCTCTTATAAAGAGACTCTTATTGCTACTGCTGGAGCTGAAACTGGCCTGACTGACCGATATGGGATTACAGTCAAGGTTGGGGATGTTGTTAGCTACACTTTAGGTGGCGAAGATGTTTCTGGCAGGGTGGCTAGTTACATGGGCAATGGGTTGAATATCCAGCTTGAAGGTCAGTTGGATAGTGGCGTTCCTGCCGACTTCGTTAGTGTTAATCGACAGGCTAGGAAATTTGCTCAAGAAGATCCAGGCCATGATTCTTTAATCGATGATGCTCATTCCATCGATATGGTCAAGCCACGTCCTAACAAAGATGATAAAATGGCTGCCAAATTTGCAGAGCTTTTTTGGTCGTCTTACGGAGCTGAACTGGCCGATACAGTGGTTAGAAACCCACTTCCAGCTAGGACTATCGAAGGTCTTAATAAGTTAGCAACAGTTGATCTTAGCAAGATCGCATCCAGAGTCTCCAAGACTGCTAGTTGGGAAGCTCTCAACGAGTATGCAGGACAGGCTAAGACTTCATCTGTTAAAGATCTGATTGTCAGTGGTCTAGCCATTCGACAAGCTTCGGTTGAGTTGAATCTTCCATTTAATGTTGCTTGGGAATGTAGAGACGTCATCTCGACTTTAAATAAGAAGGCTGCGAAAAGCTTATTTGATGGTTTGAGAGAAGCTGAAGCGTTGCATCCATCTGATCCAGTTGTAGCTCTTATGGTTAGAGAAGCTGGTTGGAAGAATGTTAAGAAAGCTTGCTTAGCCATTCAGAGCTTTAGGGATGGGTCTCTTGATGCAATGATTAAGAAAGCTGTTGATAGCTCTGCCAAGAGTTATTGGCAAGACTACTTTGGTGATTATGGGAATGCTTGGGTTCGTGACATCAAGAGAAAAGTTAAAGCTGATCTTAGCAGGGCTGTATTGAAGAAGCAAGGTCTTGATGATGCAGCTACAAAGTACTGGGAAGAGTACTTTGGCGATTATGGTAAGAACTTGGTTGACAATGTCGATAGAGCAGTTACTAAGACCAAGTCAGTAACTCCTGAGGGTCGTAAGGCAAGTGTTGATATGCCACTGCCCCAGCCAGTTCAGCGAATTGATATCTTCGCTAATGTGATTCCACTTCTTGATGAGCAGGTAGGGAACAATAGAGTAGCGATGGTCGTTACTCCATCCGGTGTTCATCAGGTTTTGATTCGGAGAGGTTCTGCTCAGAAACGACAGTCTCACGAATCTAAGGCAAAAGCAATTGAAGCTTACCAGAAGGCAGTGTTTGCTTTCTGTGGACTTTAAACTAAGGGTTAGATAAATGGGACTCAATATCCAAAACCTCACCAATCAAAACATATCATTTGAGGCAACCTCCTTTTCTGCTCAGGGTCATCATCTCACTGCTAGAGCTTTGATCCCTGCAGGACAGACTGTTGATGTTGCAACTTTCTTGCCAAAGGGGATGACTCATCAGCAACTTGCTCAATCACGACAAGTATTGGATGAGTTCAACCGAGTGGGTGGTCCTCGTTATAACCTTGTACCAACTGGTGTTACAGCTGCTAAGCTTTTGAGCCAGTTAACTGCAAACTACAACTTGGGTGTTACCCAAACAACTGGTGCTGCAGTAACAACCCCAGGTCTTTTCTTTGGTGCTGCGACCAGAGCTGGTCAAGCTACCAAGCTTCGAATCACTACAGTTAAGGCTATTGCTGTTGGTGAGTCCTTGAATGTTACTACACTGAATCAAAACGGTGTTAACATTCTCCCATCGACCTTGACACTGCCAGCCTCTTCAACTGCTAGAAGTTTCGTTGAAGCTGTTTTGAACTCACCAGTATCTGATGGTGATGTGTTTGAAGGCATAATTACATACACTGCTGGTGGTGGTCCAACTATCGGTGCAGTTCGCTATGAGGTTATCATAGCTACTCAGTAATGGATCTCTGATGAGTTCTAATCAAATAGCGGAGGCTGGACGAGGGTCTGCAGCCTCCGCTATTTGTAAAGATTGTGGTCCAGCCAGTTGCTTAGATGAAAACTGCTCTGGAACCTTGAAGCAAGTTTTAGGTTTGAAACCGATACAGTATCGGTGTACAAGTTGTAAGCAAGAGTTTTTACTCTCTAAGATTCTACGCGAAAGAAAGTTTCTGTAATATGCAAACCCGCAAGGCGCTGAAAAGACTTGGTGGAAAAGACACCGATCTGTTCATCTCAAATCCGGCAGCTTTGGAAAAGTTTAAAGCGGTAGCTGAAGCAGATGCTAGCAGAATCGAAGAACGTAAGGCTCAGAAATCGATCTCTCAGCCACATTTAGATGTATTGAAGAATCGAGTCTTAGCAACCATTGATAATGACTTCAATCCTAGTCTGCCAGTTGTTGGACGGTTTGATGCCTATCAGTCCGTTAAAAAACTAGTCAATGCAAGCTCTGATCATGGCGTTAAAGCCCTAGGTTATCAGCTTAGATCACTGTGGGAAGCTGATCCTACTGGTGTTTTAACTGCTGGTCAACTTACCAATTTGAAGAAGCATTATGCTCAGTCTTATGGTAAGACAGCAGCTGTTGACATTATCTCCAACGCTCTTCCAAAAGTTGGATTTGTTGAATTACCAGTTCAGAGATTAGCTGTGATGGCTAGTCGAATTAAAACTCAAGCTGATTTTGATGAAGCTTGCAGAATTGCTGGACTTGCTGGAAACCGTCCAGACCAGATCCGAAGCCGCCAATACATCCTCGCCTTATTAAAGATGGGTGAGAATGTTCCAGAAGCTGGAGAGGTTACTGAGGGGAATCCAATGGAGGTTGAAGTGTCAGGTCAGCCTGAAGGTCAAGTTCCAGGAATTACCGAATCGAATGCTGCTGAACAACTCTCTAACAAGAGTGCTATGGACAGCAGAGTTAGAACCTCTAGGTTACCTTCTGCTAACCAGGTTGTCGAAGCTGCTCTTGATGCTCAAACGGTTAAGATCGCTGGTTGGACGTTAAGGGTTAATGACCAAGATATGGTTGTTATCCAATCACCAACAGGTGGGCAACGCCAAGCTCGCCTTAGCCTGATTGATAAGGTTGCTAGTGACTTTTTGAAGATGGCTCAGAGTGATCCAAACTTTGATCCAAAGGTTAATCAGCAACAGCCAGATGCGGTCAAAGGCATCGGAACTGGTGATGCAGAGTTAGGACCTGATTCTGACACTGAAGAGGGTTTTAAAGAGCCAAAGCCAATTCAGAAGCATCCAGCTCAAAGCCAGGCTGGAACGTCTACTGGAGTTGTTGGTAAGACTAGTCGTAAGACAGCTGCAGCTAGGCTTGAAGCTAGTTCAACTGCTCCAAAGTGGGCTGCCACGCCTCATCTTTGGACAATGGTTTATAACAAGCTGAAGTCTGCTGGAAAGCGGACTGACTATGTTTCAGTGTCTGCTAACTATAAGCTAGCATGCCAGTTTAATGCTAAGCCTTATAAGACTGCTGGTGGTGGGGAAACCTTAGGCCCAGACAGTGGACAGGAAGAGGGGTTTTCAGTTCCATCGGTAAGCCCGCAGAACATCAATCAGCCAAAGAATCAATCAGGTACTTCGTTACCTGATAAAGCTGATGCTGAAGAGCCTGATCATGGACAGGATCCAGTGCCTTGGGAGAATGTTAAGCCAAATCCCAAGCTGTCACAGTTGATGCCTGAAGCTGACATGCAGGAGACTGCTGGTGGTCCCGGTTCTGGGCGTAAAAAAGAGAGTCCAGGTGAACACCCAGCCATTGCTAAAGAGAAAAAGCTTGAACAGCAGAGAAACCATATCTGGAACAATCAGGTTGGAAATGGTACTCCATCTCAAGCTCTTTTTAAAGCAAATGATGCTTTGCGAGACCACCAAAAGATGATGCATGATCAGGGTATTAAGCAACACCCAGATCATCCTGCGGAAACTTTTGGTAAGGGAAAGTCAGAAGGGGTTCCAGGTCTCTCTAGTACTGCTCCATTTAGTCATCAACCAAGTCCCGATCTAGGTAAGCCTAAGCCATCGACTGGACCAGTCGGGCCTCAACTGCCTACGCCAAACATTGATGAGATGCTTCAGGGTGATCCACCTAAGCCATCGACTGGGGTTCCAGGACTATCTAGTACTGCTCCATTTAGTCCTGGAGTTCAGAAACCTGGGTTGGGAATGCCATCTGATCCTGGTGCACAAAGTTTAGTAAATCCTGATCATCAATGGGATCCAGAAAAAGGTCAGTATGCTCCAAAACCTGATATGGAGCCTGAAGCTGACAAGCATGATGACATCGAGAACCTGGAAGATCAAGCTATCAACCAGCTCCAAACAACTCAGAGCTTGGAGAAGGAAGTCAATGCGGACATTGTTGATAGCTTCGTGGCATCTCTTGATCCAGCTGAAGGTTATCGTCAAGCAAAAGCTAATCGTCCAAGTCGAGATCTTTTAGCAGGGATTGGCGATGAGAATGGCTGGTTAATGCGTCAGGCTCAGAGCTTGATTGATAACAAGCAAGTCTTCACTTCTGATCGAAACGACATCGACCAAGATGGGGAAGCTGAAGTTCGTGAAGATGGCAAGATGGCATTTACTTTTAAGTTTGATGCCAATCTGAACCCACCAACTCAGAGAGAGCTTCAAACATATGTTAACAGCTTTACGGGTAATCGCTCTGCTTTTATTGTTGAAGCACATCAGATCGAAGGAAACCACGCCTTCGCATTAATTCGTCAAGCTGAAGACGATGAGATGGAACCTGATGATGATGAAAAAAGAGCTGCAATTCGTTGGGCTGCTGGTAAACAATCTCAAGAGATGAACATCCCACAGGCTGTACCAAGTTCTGGTGCAGATAATTCTGGAGGGATGTCTAACTCAGTTGAAAGCCAAATGGGAGCTAACGCCTGCATGGCTTGCAACGGATCAAACCTACAAGATGTCGGATCTGGAATTCAATGCCAAGATTGTGGAATGATGCATGATGCTCCAGAGCAACTTCCTCAGTTAGACGTTGGCAACAACCCACAGGGAATGGGTGCTGACTATAATGGGGCCATCCTGAATCGTGAGAGTCAAGAGAATGATAATGCAGGTCCACAACAGGATAACCCATTATCAAATGAGTTGCAGCCATACGAAGAAGATGAGTTAGAGCAGCGTATGCAAACAACTCCTCCCAACAATCAAACCTACGCTTCAAAGACAGCAGCTACTCTGTCTGAAGAATGGGGAGATGGTGGGAACTATGGCCGTCATTTAGAAGCAGATGATGCTCAAGATGTTCATCAACTCCATCGTTACATGAATGGAGAAGTCCCTGATTGGAGCCATCGCCAAATGACTCCAACAGCTCCAGGTATGACTCCACCACCGGCTCCAATGGAAACTGAATCACAAGTTCAGCCTGGAGCTGTTGGTAATCCGATGAAAGCCCCAGAACCTGTTCCTCCCAAGCTGGAACCAGAACCTGAAGTTCAGACAGCTCAAAGCCAAACTGGTGGACAGTACCTAGATCAAGACCTTGCTGCTTCTGTTGGAGGAATGTGATGAGCGAAACTAGTTTCAAAATTCGAAATCTGTCAGGAGGGATCCTTACCTTCGAACTTATGCCAATGGAGCCAGTTCCTGAAGGTACTCCACAGTGGAGAGTTAAACGCTTAGCCAGATCAGGCATCCATTTCAAGATGGGAGTTGGGGCTGTCGTTGATCTGATGGCTCCTCCTTGGAATCTTGAATGGGAAAATGCTGTCAACCAACCTAACGTTCAGTCATACATGAATCGTGGATGGCTGAAGCACGAACCAGACGAGGTTGAGACTGAATCAGGTGAAGAGAATCAAGAGTATCTTCCAACACTTGAGGAGTTTGTAGCTGCTGGATACAAGGCTGAAAATTACGAAACCTTTATTCAGAATCGGTCTAAACCTTCTTCAGAAGAGCCAAGCAATACTATTAACAGTGAGGTTGAACCTATTGTTAATGACGGGTCTACAGAGACTACTGAAGAAGATTCTGATGAGGATGCAGATCAGGTAGGATCTAGCCAGACTGAGTCGATTAGCTCTGATCCCGTTGAGAAATCTTCAGAAGAGATCTCTAATGAACCTGAAGATGAATCAAATGACCCATCTCCAGAAGCAGATCCAGAAGAGTTGCTTTCCATAAAAGGAATCGGAAAAGCAATGAAAGCTAAGATTCAGAAGAAGTACAATATCGACACTGTCTCAGCTCTTAAGGCTGCTATTGCTGATGGGACAGTTACAGAGACTTCTTTAATCTCTTTGTTCCCTCCTTCTGAAGGTTGATGGATTTACAACGTAATAGTTGAGGCGGTAAACTATATTGAGAGACTGACTCTCAAAACCTGCAAAGGAAAAAATCTACCATGAAAACGACGATAAAAACTCTTCTTCCAATCCTGCTGCTACTTGCTCTGTTCTGCACACCACGAACTGCCTCCGCCCAAACGTGGTGTTTCCGATACATGTCCAGCGAGTATTTCGAGTTCCATACGCTGAACCAATGGTCGGTTTGGAACAACTCATTTGGTAGCGTAGCGGAAAGCACTCGGATGAGTTACCCGGCTGGAGGAACGTCGGCGTCTTTTTACATCTCTCAGTTTGATCCACCAGAAGCGTTCATCGTGATCGACCACCCGTACGATGCTCATTTTGGTGCCCCACAACAAGCTTCCCACCAGGTTGGATGTCCATTCGATTTCATCAAGCCAGTTGGTAAACCTAAATACTGCGCGATGGCAGCTTACGTCCATGCTGACTCCCATGTGAAGGGAAGCATCCAGATGTTGGACTCGAACTACTTCTATCAGTATGTAGAGAGTTTCGATATACCACCAACCCCAGCCGGTCAGTGGCACTTCGTTGGGACACCAGCGATACAAAACTGCACTCAGAATATGATCGCTCGAGTCGAATTGGACAAGCCAGGCGAATATCAGGAAAACCGCGCGTACGTCGATTTCGTCTCCGTCACTTGGTGGTATTGAGTTCAGATTACTCTTTCAATTATGAAACTCATACCAACACTACTGTTGCTAGTTGGCTGCTCTGGTTCAATCGACGAAACCAGATCCTACGCTGGCAGCCCATTTGAATCTAGCAACCATTCTACTCCCATTGAAAACATCACGTGTACCACTTCCGTTTTGGACGATGACTGCTCGATAGAACAAAGCGTCGTCCGTTGTACTAGCGAGATCGAACGACCCGACACTCAGTACTGCACTGGACCGATCGATCGACCTAACCAAATAATTGGTCGTGTTTGGTGCTGTGATCGATGATTGAAGATCACTTCTCAAACCGTTCACTGAAGATTCTAGCATTTAAGACTAGAGTTTCAGTGAGGATTGGAAGTGGCAAGCTTTACTGTGAAGTAGCTAACAGCCCAGTGGAATCGACCATCGGGCTGCAAAAGCATGCCTTGCTTAAGGATGGGCAAGGCATGCTTTTTCCCTTTACACCACCAAGGTACACAGAGTTTCATATGGGAAAGGTTGCATTTCCCATTGATATTGTGTTTATTGGTGCTGATCGTAAAGTTGCAAAGATTGTTGCTAACATCCAACCTGGAACAAAAGGGCATTGGGGCTGTAATAACACTGCCTTTGTAGTTGAAGCTAAGGGTGGTTGGGCTGCTAACCACTCAGTAACTGAAGGTTTAATGGTAGAGCTTAACCCTTTTGAAGATGAAGATAAAGAGGGAGCTGCTACCTCCGATGTATTAAGAACCATCACTGAAGCATCAGTTAAAGCAGAGATCAATAGAGCTATCAGACTTGGTCAGATTCCTGCTTTAGATCGCTTTGCAAACTTATCAGATATTGATAAGAAGGTTGTAGCTGTTCATAGTCTTGATTCGGCTAAAAGCTTACTCTCTAAGTATGATGAGAACCCAGGTTTCTATAGGGTGATAATCTCTCGTATGATTCGAGAAGCTAGCAAGCACAGTCAGATCAAGCTAGATGATGTAATTCTGCCAATCCAGACTGGATATGAATGTCCTTGCTGCAAGCATCCTAACTGTGACTTACATGGTAGAAGCCAAAAGGCAGCCCAACAGATTGTCTTGATGTTGACACCTGAACTCATGCAACAGCTTCAGTTAGGGATGGATCCCTTTCAGAGCATGAGTCCAAATGTTCAGTCTGCTTTTGAACGAATTAGCAAGCTGCTTGAAGCCAATGTGGATGATTCCAAGCTTGCTTCTGCTTGGAAAGAAGCTCAGGGAAGCTTAGATTTTTGGGAGCGTGATGCTCTTGTTAGATCTTTGCATGATAGCGGGTTTAAGAGAGCTATTGGTTTGCTAAAGATTGCTCAAGAGCATGGAAAAGTTACTCTTACAGATCGTAGAAACCCTGGGGCAGTAAACCATATCTCTCCAGAGACTATGTACAGTGGCAACCAGATTCCCGCAGATATTCCAGGTGTTGGAGATGCTGCTGACTTTTCTAACTGGGATCAATCAACTGGTTACGATCAGTCTAATCCACAGTTCTTAAATGAGGATGGGCCTGGATACCGGCCTGGTTCAAAGCAGGCTGGTGGCGGGATTCATCCAGGCGACCGAGTAAAAGTTACCCAAGCTGTTGATGGGTTACAGGATGATGATGCTGGAGTCGCAGAAGAAGTCCAAGAAGGGGTTATCCTCGTTCGTTTAGACGGTGGAGAAACTCGATGGATTTCTGATAAAGTTCTTAGTGTTGAAAAGAGTAAAGATGACATCCTTTCGGACGATAAAGAAAAAGGCAAGTCGTCTGGTGGATGGCATGGGTGGGGTCATTAATGTCAACCAAAGCTAATGAAGCTGCTAGACAAGCTATTAGCAGATCAGCTAACAGTGCATGGGATTTCTCTAAAAATCAACTAGAGTCTTCTCAACCAAAGACGTTGAGAGCTGTAGTTGCAACTGCTATTGACAAGACTAGGAAGTTGTTAGCAACGTTTGAGATTCCAATTCCTCCAGATATACGCTATGCAAATATCAAGAGTACCAAAGTTGCTAACAAAGGCGGGCAACAGGTAGTAGAAGATGGTTGCGTAATGCTTGTAGCTAACTTCACAACTCTCAGTGGCGTTAGAAACAGTATAGATATCCCCGTTGAGATTCGTAATGGCCAGGTTGTAGATCCTGGTGTGATGATTCATGATGGCAGTCTAAAAGTGATTAGCCCCTCATCAATTTTGGACATAGTGAAGGCTGGAACCTTCAAGCAGTTTACAAGTCCTCGACATACTTTTTCAGCCCCAATGACTCATGATGAGCTACAGCGTTACCATCAGGTAGAGAAAAAGATGAACATTCAGCCTAGAATCAACCCAGGTTTATTTTCTGCCTCTAAAAACGCTAGCTTACTAAGAGCTGCAGTAAAGGGTGAGGGAGCTCTTGAGCTTGCAAAACAAGCTGATGAACAGCCCAGCGATTTTAGAGATATTGAAGACGGTGTTAGAGCTCTGCCAGATACTGAGACTCCACCTAAATGTCCAGATTGTGATTCGTTAACAGTTTTTGCTGACTATGACGATGATCAGTTCGAATGTGCTACCTGTGGTAAGGTTGGTAACATGGAGTCATTCTGTAAGCAAGCTAACCAGCCAGCTTCAGCATCACTCAAGCTAAAGAGTAGCCCACCAACTACTAAAGGTGATCGAATCTGGCTTGAAATTTCTTGGGATCCAGAACAGACTGAAGATATGTCTGTTGGCAATATCAAACAGCAGATTCGAAGCTATGTTTTGAGGCTTGCTAACAACAAAGAACATCGGGATCTAGGAACGATTTCTGGTAACAGCATCTTTGAAGAGCTTGATGTTACAAAGGGCAAGGCTACTGTCAGCTTCAAATCATCTGAAGTTGCTTCGCCACAAGATTCGAGTGCTAGGGTTGAAGGTTCAAAGCAAGCTAAGGCTCAGCCAATCACTCCACAAGAGATAAAGCCTGGGATGGACATCCTCATTGATGAGATGGGGCTGGGTGGGTATTGGACTCCACTTCATGTTACATCGATTGAACCCTACGGTGGTAGCTGGATTCTCAACCATGGCGAAACAATCATTGACGAACAAAGCTTGATTGTTAAGGACGCTAACAAAAAGGTTGCTGAAAGTTCAACTTGCGATTGTGGCGATGCTAAGTCTGAACATGAAAATGGCACTGACCATTGCAATGTTCCTGGTTGTGCTTGTCCAACGTTCAAAGCTGATGACGGTCCACATCATGAAGGTGCTAAGCAAGCTGCAATTGCCCCTAGCAATGATGATATGATCGACCCAGCCGAGAGAGATATTTCAGACGATTTCAAAGTTGGTGATGAAGTAAAGCTGGAAAAAGGGCAGTTGTTGAGAACTAGAGGTGGTGGTCAATCACAGCTAGAAAAGGGTGAAAAAGGTAAGGTTGTTGGAGATGTCTACGGAGATGGTGTCTCTCTAGAAGTTGAGTTTGAAGCTGGTACCTTCATTATTCCTAAGCAACACCTGAAGACTGCTGGTGGACCTGGTAGTGGCCGTAAGAAGAAAAATTCACCTGTTCAAGGCCCTGTTCAGAAAGATAAAGTACCTCAGAGTGATCCACCCCAGTCATCACCTGGTGTTTCGGATAAAGCATCTTTGAGTCCAGATTCTGCATATATGTTACAATGTATTAAGAACGTTAATTTTAGGGTTCCAGCTGATTCTAACTCACCAAGAATAAAAGAACTTGCAGCTAAAGGTCTCATTGAAGTAGACGATGATGGTTATTATAAAGCAGTGAGTGGTAACCAACCTTGGTGGGGAGTTGAACCAAGTGGTCCTGAAAAGTCTGATGAACCTTCTAATACTGTCCACCCACCTGATCCTGATTTTGTTCCAACACCTGCCAACCAAGGTGTGGACATGGGCGAGGCCTCTAGAGCTCATAGTGACGATGAGGGAGATGCATCCTATAATTTCTTTTCTAAGCATTTTCCTGTCGGGACACAAATTAGCCATCCAGATTATGGCACAGGTGTTGTTACAGATACAAAGCATAGGGGTCCAATCATTGATTGGAATGGTAGTGGTGAGCCAGAAACGCATGATTTAAATAGTCATGAAACACCTGAAGATATGGTAAACGAAATGGGCGAATTTACTCTGCATCGTCCCCCACAAAACGGTGGTAATCCTAAACAAAGTAAAAAAACTGCCAGTAATGAGGCTGACGAAGCTGACGAGTACAATCTGCCTGTAATGCCAGCTCCAGAAGAGCCAGAATTAAAACAGGCTGCCAGTATCCCTCAAATCATCAACGAACTGAAGAACTTGAGAGAAGCTGGCTATCCCGTAATTGATGTTGTTATACGCGCTAAACACCAGTATGGCAAACTAGGTGAGCAGGCTTTGAAGATCGCGAAAGCTCAGGGAGTTTTACAATAAAGGTTCTTCTTTCTGCGTGGCAACGTAGCCACAGAAAGAGCATCAAATGGAGATTAACGAAAGAGTTCTCAAGGTTGGAGATCTGGTCATCTTTATCGATGAACACAGGCAATTTCATAACGCTTTAGTTACGATTTGGCATGGTTCAAAAGATGGGGACACTATCGGAGGTTATCGTGAGAAATGGACTGCCGCTGACGCAATTCCATGTATCAATTTAGTCTTTACAACTGGATCAGAAGACAAGACTGATCCTTATGGAAGACAAATCGAACGAAAAACCTCTGTAGGTCATGGTTCAAAACAAACTCCAGCAAACCTTGGAAACTGCTTCATCTGGCCTGATGAAGTTTAGTTAAAATCAACTTGGTCTTGATACCGATGAGGCGTCAATAAGGCTGAGGTTTCGATGCCACGCAGAAAGAAAAAACAATGAAAACTGTTAGAGCAAAGTTTATCTGTACTAAGTCTGAAGATCCTGGTCCTGCAGGACATAAGACAGTTATCCTTCATCCTGTATACAGTACAGATCCAGAGTCAGAGAACAAGAGATTTTGGGATGCAACGCCAAATGGTGAATTGCGCATGTACCTGACAAACCCAAGTCTCAAAGATCATTTTCAGATTGGCAAACAGTACTACCTAGACATTATCGAGGCTGATAATGAATAAGAAAGGTCCTGGAAAAGGTTCTGGCCAAGGGCAGCCACCAGCTAACCCATTGGGAGTCGGACTCAACGATCTCAAGATGATCAAGTCTGACTATCGTTGTAAGGTATGTCAGCTGGCGCATTGGGATTGGCCAATGTTTGTCAAAATCCACGAGATGCGGATTCTTGAGAAGAAGAGCTTTGAGGCTTTACGTTTGTACGTTTGGGAACGCATTGATAAGTACAATAGCGATCCATCAAATGCTATTAAACGCGACAAGATGTCCGATACCTCGTTCACTGGACATTTCAAGAATCACGTTCCAGCCTCAGTTGAGGCTGCTAGCGCTATTCAAAAAGTGTTAGGAACTGGTAACCAAAACGGTGCTGATTCTGGTAACATGTTGGTTACCACTCTTCAGTATGCATTAAATGCTAACGTTGATGACTTTCAAGCATTCCATGGAATTGCTGAACGTCTGCTAGCTAGATTTAATCAGCTAGACAAGCAATTTGGTGTTGATAAGCCTCTTGAAGGAAAAGAGGTTCAAGAGTTTAAAGGCATTGCAGAATCAGCTGCCAAGCTTTATGAGGCATCAATTAAGATGCGAAATCAAGAGCGTTTGATGGCAACTGCAATCAGCTCTTGTCTTGATGTCTATACAATGGGAGCATTGCAAGACATACTCAAGGGATTCGACGAGATTATGCTAGACATCAAGAGCGCTATTGCTAAGGGTGGAGCTGGCAATCCTGGTATGCCTGCAATTATTGAGCATCGATTCAAAACCATACTAGCTAATGCTATGACGGGTAATGCAAAAGTTGCACTTGATTCTGTGAAGCTTCAGTTTAAGATGGCGTAAATGACACGTGAACAGAAGCTACTCTTGTTTAAAGAGTATGCTCCAATGGCTAAGAGATTAGCCAAATCTTGGATGAAGCGACTTCCAAGTTCAATACAGATAGAAGATCTTGAATCAGCTGCTATGATGGGGCTTTGGGACGCTATCAATCGAAAAGGTGGCGTTGATTACCTAGAAAACCTAATAGCTGTCAGAATTAGGGGTTCAATTATCGATGAACTTAGACGGCAAGATTGGCTAAAAAGAAGACAGCGAACTTCTTACTTGAAGGGGAAGGGGATAAGATCTCTAACCCAGGTTGGTATATACGACCCAGCAGCGTTTGAAGACTTTGAAATAAATTCGAATCTTCAACTGTATCGTTTAGAATTTGAGCCTGACGCTGATGACTTTAGTGAAGAGGTTAGGTTTCTATTTAGAGAAGCTGTCAAAGAGTTGCCAAAAAGAGAACAGCTTATCATTGGTGGTATTTTACAAGGTGATACACTAAAAACAATCTCAAAGAGATTGAAATTATCAGAACCAAGAATCTGCCAGCTAAAAACAAAGATACTAAAAAAGCTTCGAGATAGTCGACATCTCAAGACATTGGTTAGAGACGATTTATAGCGTCTAAGGTTGCTTTTTTTAGAAACCTTAGACGCTATTGTTTTGTTTGATTGGTAGAATCTGATAAGTGGTTAACATTAAGCGACTAGTCACTATCATCGTTAATGACCCAATCAACCCAGTGCTAATTGGACTGGTATTGGGAGCATTGTTTATGGTTTGTCTAGAGACGTTTCGTTGACCTTCTAAAGCTAAGTATCAAGCAGACTTTCAACTCTTTTTAAAGTCGGTTTTACCATGACTACGAAGTTGGGTATCTAAATGTCTGAAGCAAGAAAATCAACTGCAAGACTTTTTGGCTATGATGGAGAATCTGGTGATCCAGTCATCATGAGAAATCAAGATGGGGTTGAGTCGTTACAGATTGTTCAGGCAGTAGTTGACGGAGAGCCACTAACAAAAGAGTTTGTTAGCATCAAAGAAAGGGAAGGTGACCCTGATCTTTATGATGTAGAGACTATTTACGACCCAGCAAGAGATGGACCAGCTATGGTTAATAGCCCTAGTTTTAAGTCTGGCTGGGATCGTACCTTTGGAAGGAATCAGTCTAACTGATGGCTCACAATCAAGTTAGACATGTAGCCGTTTATCCCTGCGTTGTTTGTTCAACGATGCTTGAAGCTAGGGATGGAAACCAATGCTATGAATGTGGTGAGTGGTTGTGTCAAGAATGCAGAGATTCTAAAAAGCATGTTTGTGAGCCAAAAGGTTTAACACCGAAATACTGGGATGGTCTTATGAAGCTTCTCAGAGAATCTCCAACTATAGTTGATACTACATCTGATTTTGAAATAAAGGAACTGCCATGAAATATGAGAAAGATTCGTTTTTAATCGTTAAGAAGCAAGTTGTCAGTGCTGGAATTTACACTGAAAGAAAGCTTTTGTATGCTAAGATTGGGGAGGATTTCGTTAGAGTAAATTTTGCTGAAATTTTGTCTACAAAAGTTGCAGCTGAACAGCGGCTTAAAGCCTCAACTGCAGGAAAATCTCTGGAAGAACGTTGGAAGGTTAGCTACCACTCCAATAGTATGGAGCCCATACTTGTCAAGTATAGACCATCCACTCGGAGATTTGTAGACAGTAGGGGGTTTAAGGTAGCTTCTCAGTTGTTTCAAACAGAAGTTGAAGCTGCTCAAGCGCTACTGAACTATCAAGTTAGTAAATTCGATGAAGCACGATACGAGATTAAGAAGTACTCAAAAGGTGTTACTGTTGCAAAAAGGAAATTAGATGTCGCAAAAAAGAAAGCTGCGAAAGTCAGTAATAAAGTCGTCAAATCAGAGTCAGCTTAAGTCAGGAAAGCTGCCAATAACCATCACAACAGCTAAAGGGATCTACAAAGCTTGCGTATGCTTGATCAAGAACAGAGATGAAAATGGTAGGCCTAAAGATCTACACTTCATCGCTGACGATAAGACGATTACCCTAGAAGGTGGGGAAGAGTTTGTGATTGGTTATTTCCCTGAAGATGTCATCTCAAAGAAAGATTGAATGATGGCAGGACTTAAGTCGATCTCTCTAAACGTTGAGGCTGCTGAGGAGCTAGCACTCATCAGTTCAGTAGATGATTCGGTTTGGTTGGTTATCTCCTTCAAGTGGTATGACTTGGCTACCTTAGTTTGGTGGATTCTGACACCCTCTACTAAGCGTGCAACGATTGTATTGACTCTTCATGGTGGAGAGAAAATTCGTGCCAAATGTGTTCGAATTGCTAATAGACATGCTCGTATTCGTGGGTTTGTGTAAAAAGAAAGATTGATAATGCCTCAACGACCAAATGTAGAAGCTGCTGACGAAATCCTTAACCTGTACTTCCCTGTTCTTGACCATGGTTTCGTAGCCTTGGTTGACTACATGGGTGGCGATGCTTCTGTAATCAGAGCAGCTAGAACCAGCTATGGAGCAGGGACAAAACGATCTACAGAAGATCGAGCTCTTGCTAGATATTTGCAACGACATCGCCATACGACTCCATCAGAAATGACTGAGATTGTTGTTCACATGGGGCTGCCAATTTTCGTTGCTAGGCAGCTGGTTAGGCATCGAACAGCATCGCTTAACGAATACTCAGGTCGCTACAGCAAAATGCCTATGCTGTTCTATCGTCCTGATCAAGAGCATCTTCAGCTTCAGTCAAAGACTAACAAGCAAGGAAGGGCTGGTGTAGTTGATGATGGGACATTTCATCGATGTGAATCTCAGTGGAAATCGAACGAAGAAAATGCTAAGAGCTACTATTCAAACCAACTAAGTTATGATGTTTCTCGTGAGTTGGCGAGAATTGATCTTCCACTTTCAACCTACACTTACTGGTATTGGAAGATGGATTTGCACAACCTGCTTCACTTTCTAGGCTTACGGTTAGATAGTCATGCCCAGTATGAGATTAGAGCTTTTTCGAATGTTCTAGCAGGAATCGTTCAAAGGATTGCTCCTGATACCTTCGAAGCCTGGCTGGAGTATGAGTTTTGTGGCGAGCGTATGAGCTACACTGAAATGGAGATGCTTCGACAGATGCTTGTTGTATCAGTCCCTGATCAATTTCCTAACGCCCAACAACTAGTACAAATGTCAACAAACAAAGATCTAGTTTCGGTTATGCCTGGATTATCTAATCGAGAAGTAGGGGAGTTTTTGAAGAAGTTCCAGCCCCGGACAAAGCCTGATTTTAGCCTAGACTTGAGTACTGGTAAAGATGCCTCATTCTTTGAAGAGAAGATCCTTGCTGCAGTTCCAGCAGAAGATCTGACTTAGCATTCAATCGTCTGGTATTCTTAAACCTAACAATGCTTGATTATCGTCAACGTGCTAAGACCCCACTCAATAAAATAGCTAAGACGATTGAACGTCTTTCAAAAGACGAAGAGCAAGTGTTGTTAGCAAAATGGCAGATAAAGAAGGATATCAAGGCTAGGAACGATTTGATCACAGCTCACTTACCACAGATTTTGCAGATCTGTGGTAAGTACGTTTCTAAGAGTCGTCTATCAATGGACGCTCTTGTTGGAGCTGCCACTGAGGGTTATATCGTTGCTTGTGATAAGTTTGATCGAAGCAGAGATGTTAGGTTTGTAACCTACGCTTCTCTCTGGGCAAAAGCCAAGATTATCGTAGTTATTCGAGACTTCAAGTTTCAAGGCTTGAATGGTAAACATGTTAATAACCATTTCTTCTTAGATTTTGATCATGAAGACTTCCAGTTTGAAGCCAAGTCTCAACCCTCTTATGAGGATCTGGAATCTTTGGCTTCGATTAAAGATGCTATTCCAAAATTGCCTGCAAGAGAGCGTTTTGTAATTGAGAAGCTTTATTACGATGATAGTATCAAAACCAACGAGGACCTAGCTGCCGTGATGGGGATTAGTAGAGAACGCGTTAGGCAGTTGAAGGAACGAGCTCTAAACTCTCTGTCAGTTCTTTTAGATACATGACCAACGATCATGTTCCAGTCTTGCTAGAAGTTGGCGACGTAGTAAAGTACAAGTATCGACATGTGGTAGCCATGTCTCCACATGGAGGAGCATTAAGGAAAGTGCTTCATACTCAGCATGGTGAGATTATTCAAACATTTGGAAATGTCACCGTTAAGGTTCAATGGACGACTGGAGAACCTCGCTACGAGAAGGTTGCTAACTTACGTTTGTTTAAACGAAATCATGTTGTGCTAGCAATGAAGGATTGGTAAATGACGAAACCTGCGGAAATATGGGTTAATTTCGACAGTAATGGAGCGCCACTCTATGCATATGCTTCAGAGAAAGAGGGGGTCGATGGAGCAGGGCCAAGCTTTCCTGTTACACGATATATACTTCCTGTCATACCAGCTGGAGCTGTAGAGGACGCTCTGAAGTTCTTCAATCGACTCGTGAAGGATCAAAAGAGAATAGGGCTAGGGGTCGTCTATGCCATCGAAGCTAGAGACTACACCGTAGCTTCAGCTGCGACCAGAGCTGGTAGGTTAGCACTTTGGGCAGAATTTGAAGCTGAACTGGATGGGTTCCATGCTCAAAGCATCGAGGCTAAGTATGCGATCCTGTGTGACGTGATCAAGAAATTCCGCGCCAAGTTTAGCACTACAGTGGGGAAGTTTGAACAGTGCGATGGAAGGGTGAGGTAGGGTGATGGCCTGGGTATTTTACACCGGATTTGTGGGTGGATTCTTGATTGGGTTCTTGGTAGCATGGGTTGGAAAAATGAAATCAACTCAGTATACAGTAATCGCTGCTGATAGTGTTGTTAGAGGACAGTTAGATCAAGAGATTAGAAGAGCGAATATCGCTGAGGAACGGGTTCGGTTAGCTCGCAAAGCGCTAGACGACTTTCCAAAAGCGTAAATTACGAAGAAAGTTTGGAAATGAACAACGACGAACTACAGGACTTGAAAGACACTTTAGAGTTGGTGGAAGCTGAGCTTTACCTCATCAATGCAAGACTTCGATTGGTAGGTAGTGGTTTGGTAATCGGAGATGCTGTAGTTGATGTCATATCAGTTGAAAAACGGTTTTTAACCCTCAGAGAGAAATACCTGTATAAGCAGAAAGAGAAGATAGAGAAACAACTCAAAGCAGAGACAGAACGAAGAGATTGGGAACTTAGGACTCAACAAAGGTAAAAGACAATGCAAGACTTAGAACAAAAAATCAAATCGTTAGCAGCTAGAGGTAATGGTCGAAAGTCAATCGCCAACTTCCTAGGAATTACGGAGTACCAAGTCAGGAAGGTTTTGAAGGCAAAGACCTCACAAAGACAACCTAAGAAAAAGAGAGCTTTCAAGAGGAAACCACTAGAGCAGATGACCCATGCTTTCTTAGTGGTTGATGGTTCTGGATCAATGTCAGGGTTGAGAAATGCAGCTTTGAAAGCTCTCAATACTACCATCTATTCGATAAAAGAAAACGCCAAGAAGACAAAGCAGAAGACAACTATCAGTCTTCTATGGTTTGGTGTAGGGGCAGGAGGGATCAGACCAGAATTCTTTAGAGTTCCTAGTGACGAGGTCGGTGTAGTTCTTTACTACCCGACTGAAGGAATGACTCCGCTTTATGATGGGATTGGAGAAGCAATCACCCAGCTGAAAACGATTGGGGATTCTCCAAACGTCTCGTATCTAGTTATCACCATTACTGATGGTCACGAGAATAACTCTTATCGTTATGTAAGAAGTATTCATGAGATGATGCATAACTGCCAAGTTACTGATCGTTGGACATTTGCGTTTCAAGTCCCGGTTGGGCAGAAAGAAGCAGTTGCTAGGGAATTGAAGATCCCTTCGGGAAACATAACTGAATGGGAACAGACAACTGAAGGCGTTGCTAACGTTACTGTTCAAACTGTAGTAGGTGTGTCATCTTACTTTAAGGGTAGATCGGCTGGTGAGTCCTCAACAAAGAAGTTTTTCGTTGAAGCTGGAGATCTTAGTAAAACAGAAGTAAAGCAGGCCCTGACTGATATACGGTCAAAGGTAAAGGTCTTGCAAGTCAAGCGGGAAGTAGAGATTAGAAGCTTTGTCGAGCATTGCCTAGGCAATTATGAAAAAGGCTCTGCTTACTATCAACTGACTAAGCCAGAGAAGGTTCAGAGCTACAAGAACATCCTGCTAATGCGAAAGAGAGATAAGGCAATCTATGGTGGAGTTCAAGCAAAATCTCTGCTCAACTTTCCGCCTGGAGATGTCAAAGTCGTTCCTGGCAATCATGGAGATTGGGATATCTTCGTACAGAGTACTAGTGTAAATCGTAAACTGGTTCGAGGTACTCAGTTGCTGGTGGTAAACCTATAAATGAGAGCATATTACTGGCTCGTATTTTTTCGTAGCAAAGCTACAAATCAGTGGGCAGGACCATTCATATTCTCAACGATAAAAGCAGCCAGAGTATGGCTGGAGAAGTTAGCTGAAAGAAGAATCTCAACTAAAGATCATAAGATTGTGAAGTATAAAAGAGCTTGAAGCTAGTTAGTTGCGCTAAGTTAAACCTGTCATTAGTAAGTTGTAGCTACAGCCAAGCTAATAGTTCTTATGACAGGTTTCTCTACTTGTTATAGCAGTGTTTAGAGAGGTAAAAGATGTTGAAGACTTATGCAATTTATTTTCGTCGTATCGGATCACCTGCAGAACCATTAAAAGAGCCTATTGGTGACTGGAGGCCAATTGAATGTAGTTTCAGTAGAGAAGTAATTGAAATGAATCTGCAGCGGATATGGAGAGCATGGTCACACGATCCAAAATCCTGCCCTTATGAATATTTGCTAGCAGAGTTTTCAAAAGATCGGGATGAAGGACCTGTGCGATCACCACAGTATAACAGCCAACCTACATATGGACCAACAGGGTCTAATTGGGTTGATGAAGCTAAGGGTGCTAATGGCCCATCAGAGACCACGAGTGATGGAGGACCAAAGCTGAGAACAGCGTTTAAGATATACAGAGCACCTGAACCACTTCCGCTTGGAGCTAAGGTTAGGGTTATTACCAACGATGGCTTACCAGTAACGCTAAGACCTGTTTTGAGTGTTATTGATTCCAAGTACAGAGGTGAGGTTGGAATTATTGGTATTGTTAACTTTGGTGGTCACTATCTGATTATCGATGGAGAATCTGCTGGTGGTTATGCGTCAGCAGTAGAATTGCTTGAATACCCATTAGAAGTTGCAAATACAGACGGTGAACAAAAGCAGGAATATTGTTTATGTGGTTCGAAGGCAGTGACAAGAGCTGGCCTATGTGAATCTTGCTTCTTAGGTTAAAGATGAGCAAATACGAAGGCCCTGATCCACCATCAGGATATGCTCCAGGTATATTTGATGTAGTTAAAGCTAAGACAACTACTGACCAGGAATGGTTAGATGGCTTCCATCTTTATTGCTTCCAACTGCGAATCATCAGAAGCTGGGAAGAGACGTTGCTAGCATGGATTTTAAACAGAACGTGAAGACTTGTTGCGTATGCAAAAACAGTTATGGTGAACGTCATGTTGGTCATCATGTAGAGCAACCTACTGGACTAGTTGAATGGTACTGCTCAAAAGAATGCGCTAGAGGAGAGGTAAAAGTGATCCATATTGTCGGTAGACCCTTGCGGGTTCAAGGCGTCATGAGACAAGTCTGCTCATGGTGTGGAGAGAAGCTAATCGATTATGACTTAGAATGCATTGCAACCTCTGACGGAGCAGACCCTGGATTCTGGAGTGAGGGAGACTTACTTGAAGTGTCAGGGACAAATCCCGTCAGCTATGTAGTGGTCCAACATCAGGATGGAGCTGCCTTGCCAGCTGGCAGTTGTGCCCTACGACCACTAAGAGCTGTAAGATGAACGATGACTGGTTGATATACGCTATCAGCTTAGTCTGGAGCATAAGTGGATTTGTTAGTGAGATGCATAAGGGATGCGTAGTCTGCTCACTAATCTGTTTTGCTTGGACAACACTGACAATTCAATGCTGGGCAGGATTGGCAAAAAGATGATAACCAGACTGAAGAACAAGGTAAGAATTGATTGTAGATTTGCTAAGGGATATGGCTCTAACGATGAGTGGTATGGGCATATCTTTTATAGAAACCGGACAATAGAGAAGAAGACGTTTCATAGTTGCTGCAGCCAAGCTGTCTGGCTAGATCGTGTTAGGCGTAAGTATCGAAAGCTATCTGAAGAGCAGCTAAAAGCGCTGATAAAGGATGCAAAGCAAGCGTTTCCTATCTGTGACCAATGCCTAAAGCCAATGGTTAATGGTTATGTCTACCAGGGAAATTTGCAACGTTGCAAAACTTGCAGTGATACAACCCCGTATCTTGAAGTTGATGAGGCGACAAAGACTCGTGCTAAAAAGCGTGAAGAAGCTTACCTGGCAATGAGGTACCAATGAGCGACAATGACTGGGTGATGATGCATAAGAAGGTTCCAATGAGGCTAATTGATCTCCGCACTGCTGTAGGCAACCCAGTAGCTGTAGTAGAAATACCTGATGTAGAAGATGAGAACTTGCCAAAGATAATCGTCTGGAACCATTGGTGCTTTGCAAAGAGTGCTACATTTAATCCCCTAGATCATCCAAACGATCAACCTTGGTTCTACTTTGAGGTTACAGCAGTATGGGTTTAAGTGAGATATGCCAATCGATTTTGCTAAGAGCAAATAAAAAGATAGCTATGCTAATTGAATGGGGATCATTTATTGCGTATTTCTTATGGGCGTTGATAGTCTTTAAAAGATTGATGCTAGAAGGTTTGGTAGGGCACTGTCTTTTAGATCTTTTTGCCTTCTGTCTGTTATTGACAAGCTGGTTAGAAACGTAACGTCGAACTTGGTCCAAAAAGTCCCTGTAGTTCCCTGTAGACTCAAGCCAAGCGTTATACGAAGTTTGACTAAGGAGTTAACAAAGTGGTTAACAGAGATGCTCCTGTAGCCAGTCTGTAGCTGACTTCCAATTTGTTAGGAACGATCCACGGAACTGCGTCAATGGTTAGAGGAGAGACAAAGAGGATTTCTACGTAGATGCAATTATGCATTCCATCACAACAAATCCACACCTGAGAAAGAGAAGATGGACGAGAGCTTCACAACGTCTTCATCTATGTCTTAAGCTATAGTAATAGTACTAAGTGATAAGTAGTAGCTATCGTAGGTTGTTAGTTGGTTAGGAGTTATTGTCCAACATCACTAACCAACTTCCTTCGTAATTAAAGAGCCCTGTTAGGTAGATTCGACGTAGTAAAATCGTCTTTTGGTTTAGTAACCGTGTTGATTAATGGTTCCTTGTAGGAGCTAGACTGTTTCGTGGGGTTGGACGTTGTTAGAAATTGGAGCTGCTAGCAAGGTTAAAGGGTGTTTGAAAGCTTGATTAGAGACTTTCGATAATGGTTATAGGTTGTAAAAATTGGTAAAGAAATGGTTAGTAGGGGTTGGGGAGACGATAACCCACCGGCAGCTTAAGAAAACTACACGACAACTCAGCGTCCAATGCATTTCCAACCATTGCTCCATACCGAAATACCTACTAAACTCCGTTAAAACCAGGGTTGGAGAATTTCTCAACCAAGCAAAATTCACGTCACAAATTTTCATACAAACTGTGACTAATTCCAGTTTGCTTCCAACTATCTACAAAATTTAACCTACATATAACACTGCTAACGTTGTAACTATTTCCGTCATGTCTATTGAAATGCTTGTATACATCATTAAATTTAGCTTATAGCGCTTGTTAGAAGCTAAGATTCAGCAACCTACAACATGGAGACAGGACAATGGCAACCGCGGAAGAACAGCAACTATTCGCCAAGTACAGCAAAGCATGCGACGACCGTAGCAAGGCTCTAGACACGTATGGACAACACTCTAACGAATGGCTTCGAGCGGACATCGAAGTTAAGAGGTGTCAACGCCAACTACGTATGGCTTTGAACAAACCAAAGCTTTCGTATCCGCTGACGTTAGTTAACGACGGAGGCTTGATGGTCGAGGAGGAAGAGCCTCCAACAGTACGACGTCCAGGGCTAGTTCAGAATGGCTGAACTTTCTGCTGGAGAGCGTGATTCGTTAGTAGCTCAAGTCAAATGGCTAGAGGAAGAGAACCAAAGGCTACTAGCTGAGGTTCAGCGTTTAACGTCGTTGGTAGCAGAGACTTCAGCCTTAGGTGAACTGCTCTGTGACGAGCTAGAAACGTTGAAGAAAGGCCAGCAATGACGCTATTGCTAGCAGTAAAGATTCTAGCAATCTCATTTGTTGTCAGTACTGTCGCAAGCTTTATTCGTGAGTGGGTAAAGCTATGAAACAGTCCTTGTAGAACTCCACAGAGACGCTAAACGGAAATATAAGCATCGTTAGCTTGTGGAGCATAACTATAAACCAGTCATTAGTAGGTTTATGACATGGCTCTTAATATAGTTATGCTATGTTGTTTAACAACTGTTAAAGACTGAAACAGCTTTTAATAGCTGGAAAACGTTTGAGTCCGTTCTTAGTCCGTTTTTACACCTATGTTAATTTTGACTGCTACAAAAAGATTTTGGAGTCAACTCTTGATTCGTTAGAAGATCATTATTATGATGTTTGTATGGCAGATTTGAAGGTAAGTAGGTATTACAGAGCATTTTCATACGGATTGGACACTCAGGGTCGAGTTCGCGTATTTCTGTCTATTACCTACGATCGACCAAAACTCTGAGCGGAGAAGTCAATGGCAAAGAAGACCAAATCGATTTTTGACGTCCCGACGAGCGCTCTGCTAGTCTCATTCATAGGCCGAGGAGAAGTTCTAGTCTGCCTCAAATCCGTTGAGAAGGAGTTCGTAGCAGAGGTGTTCACAGAAGAGTATGGACGAGATATCGAAGACTATGACCGTACTGAACATGGGCTACAAGCAATGTTCAAGACTTTGGTCGATATTCATCGAAACAGCTAAACATCATGGACAACCCTGACGAGCTAGTTGTATTGCGTTACAAACCGTACCCAGGAGAAAAGCAAAGGCACTACGTTGGAGAGCCTGGCTGCTGGGTGGTATCCGACCTCAAGCGGGTAATGATTAGAACCCGCAAAGAGTTTTTAGAAACTGTTCTGGAACCAGCTTGGAGCCATTTGGAAATGGTTCCAGTCTCAGAGCTAGAAGCTCAAGGTCATGCGTTGTCTATTGGGATAAAGATGGCTAAGAAGAAACGCTACGAGTTTACAGGTTGTGTTACGATCACTGTTCGTACCGTAGTTTATGCTAAGGATGAAGCCGAAGCTAGGAAGCTGATTAAGGATCGTGGCAACACGTCAGGTCTTGTTGAGCGAGGACACGAGACGGAGGAGTGGGTTACTAGTGAAGAGCTAGATGGGGAGGTTCAGAATCAAACCCTCGTATTCAGCCAAGGTGATGATCATGATGACCACGACGATGAGAACTCTGAGTAGGTTCTTAGCGTAGCTTGAAGCTGGGGCAAAATGATCAAGCTAGAAGATCTACAACCAGATCAGATTCGTAAAGCTATTCTGAATCAGTTGTCTACCGATGAATGGCAGACTGAAACACATATCTTCAATAGCGTTATGCACACTCTTGAAATAGCACCCACAAAAGAGATTGCGAAGCTACGTTTAGCTATCCGCTATCTGAGTTACAAAGGAAAGGTGGTCATTCATGCTCCCTTACATTCCGATGGTATAGTTCGTTGGCGTAGAGTGGGTTGAGAGTCAGGTCGTCGTCTGACTCAGAATGGGGTTTCAAGCTCCGGTGATGCTTGAAATGACGCTGAGCCAAAATTGACAGTGGGTTGAGAGTCAGGTCTACAAAACGCAACCAAACACCTAAAAACTTTCAACCCGCATACAAACATCTTAGTATAGCAACGTTAGGTTAGAAGTCTTGCTAGAAATCTGACAAACGAAGGCTTTCAACCTGTATACAAGCATCTTAGTAATCAGGTTCACGACCTAGATTCACAACCAAAGCTATAAACCCCTCCGTTTTAACAGCCCTATTAAAACCAACCCCGAACGTACGCGAAAAACTCTAACAAAAGAACCTGCATTTCAAGAACAGTCCAACCCACTGTCAACATCCTTACCAGCATATTCTCAACCATACAGCTAAAATAACCAAGTTGGGCTAGAAACATAAGGTATAATCAGATGAAGGACGTTAACAATGTTTCCTAGCGTTTCGTATGCAGATAAACCATACATGTCGGGTGGACAGCTTGGGATGTTTCTTTTTGGTCTTATAATCTTTGGGTTTGTAATTGGTTGGTATGCTAGAAAATTGCTTTATCGCTGAAAGTGAAAAATGACTCCACAAGAGCTGTATAACAACCTAGTGAAAGATCTAGCAATTCTCGAAAAGAATATTGGTAGTACTACAACAAGCAAGTGGGACGAATCGGAGAAGGCGTTAGATAGGGTTCAAGATTATGGTAAGTCACTATTCGCTCTAGCAGAAAGTAAACTTACGGTAGGAAGCAATTTCGCTATCGGAAGTAAGGTGTATCCTGGCTTGGGAAAGTTGGTTGAAGAAGCGGGAGAGGTTCTTCAAGTCATAGGTAAGTTGATGGGGACCTACGGAGCCGAGCAGCACTGGGATGGAACCAATCTACGAACCAGGCTTGAAGAAGAGTTAGCAGATTTGATGGCTGCTAACTTATTTGTAACAGAGGTTAATAAGCTTTCTGTATCTGATCGTCTTATTAAGAAACTCGACCTATTTAGGAAGTGGCACAAAGAATCATGACCTTAGTGTTGAAGATCTGTCCGAAGTGTCAAAAGCGAAAAGCAGACAACTGGGAATCGTTCGTAGCTGACATAAACAATAGTTGCTTTGCGCAGAGTGGTATGATAATGCCATTGCAGCTTTGCAAGGACAGACAGCAAACATTGCTAATGAGCTTAGCAAGGACAGGATTTCTTTCAACCTTAGAACTTGCTTTGAATCTTGGCTATAAAGAGACAGAAGCTGAAGCACGCAAAGCATTAGCTCTGTTAGATGCTATGGACACCAACTAGAGGAATTATGAAAGCATCAGAAATTCTTCGCAAAGCAAGAGAGTTACCATTCACCAAAGGAACTTACGCCAGAGATTCAAGTGGCCAACCTGTAGGAATTATGAACTCTGACGCAGTATGCTTTTGCACCATTGGAGCAGTAGCTAGAGTATCTGGAAAGTTTTATAGAAACGAGGCCAAGCCAGGACCCTATGAGCTAGCACTAGATGCATTACGAGATTCGATTCCGAAGCGGATTGTTAGTAAAAACCACCATCAATAGCAAACACTAGTGATACACTACCAGAGCAGAAGCGCTTAGAGTGGTTTGACAAAGCTATAGAACTAGCAGAAAAGAGTGAAATCGATGTCTGAGAAATACAAACTCCTTGGAATTGAAACCGGTAGGATTCAAAGCAAGTTACCAACCATTCACCGGAACATTGATTTTGACGATATTAAATCTAAGCAGACCTCAGCTAAACTGGTAAAACAAACGTACCAAATTGTCATCTACACAGTGTTGGATGAATCGGAACCCAACACAAAAAACCTGGCCGAGCATTTAATCGAATGCGAACCTCACAGTGCTTTTGACCTGGTAGAGGCGGTTCCCGTAACTTCACTGGAAATGGTTGACAAAGACTGGAGAAACTCTCAACCATACGGGGTTGATGATGGCACTGTAGCAACGATCCTTGAAGAGCTCAACAAAGACTAACAATGGATACTGTTTACTACAACGCCAAGCGTTTAGGAATTACGATGTCAAAAAAGATCGTTAGAACTCTGAAATTCACACCTGGAGTTGAATGCGACATTATTGGGTCTACAGATATTCCATTAACTGCTCACCGACAAAGGCTATCAGCGTATGAAACACTTTTCGAATCTATTCCCAACGGGAAAGCTTTGATTATTTCTTGTAGCGATTCCACCATGAAGAAAATCATGAATGCGTTACGAGGCAGAGTTGCTTCAGCTACTCGATATGATGATAAAACTGTTAGGATGATCTGGAAACTATGAACAGCGACAAGCTAGTGAAGCTACGTCAAGCAGCTACTGATGCTACACCAGGATCTAGAACCATAATTGGTAACATTATCTGGGTTAACCACTTACCTTTAGTTAGATCACCGTCAACCATACCAGGACTTGGTCGTGAGGATTTTCCAGGTGTAGTCTGGGTTACACCAGCAGATCGAGATTTTGTAGCAGCCTGTGATAGGGAAACTATTCTCGATCTGCTTGATCGGGTTGATACTTTGCAAAGGATGTTGGCAGAAGCAACACTAACAATTGCAAGGCTTGAGCATGGAGATGATGTGACAAAATTTCAACCTCTAGCTGAAGGCCATTGGGTAGGAAAAGAACCAAACGTTCAAAAGATTCCAAAGCCTGATACTTGAAATGTAGCAAATCATTATTATGATGTTTGTATGGAAGACAATGAAGTTAATTACACAATAGCAGGATTTCAGTATTTGCTGGAATGCGAGATGGCAACTTACGAGCATTTGAAAATGAACAAACGCTCTAGCAAGAATGAAATCAAACGACACGAATCTATCATTACGAAAACTTTCTACAATCATCGTGGTGTGTTTGCGAAACTTACGAACTCTGGTTCCAAACCAGCTGGCTATAACGCCTGCCCAAGAGTCGATGACATTTTGAACCAGGCTTCGAAAACATCCCTTAAAGAAGCGCTGGAAGAGTACTTCAAACAAAAATGAAAGTTCGAGTAATTTTTACACAATCTACAAGTAAAACTGCAGACGGCAGACTAACTCTTAGTTCTTTTCCAACAGCCAGAGTTGCCGAAGTTATCAAACGTTTTGACGAACTTGGCCAGAAGATTACTGAACCAAGTTCATTTGATACAAACGATCTGAAGAGCTGCATCCTTACTTTTGAGGATGATGAAGAAGAGACTGAGTACGAGTTTGAGAAACTCAGTGGCAAGTGGGTTGAGACTACTACGAAAGAAGTAGTGACTATCTACTACAAGTTTGAGGATTAATGTTAACAACGTTAGTCATAGTACTTGGAATCACTACAGTCGTATGGTTACTTTACGGACTCATAAGAGGAGCAAACTGAATGGAATTCAAAGCATCACCCGCCAACAGTAACCCCACAAACCCTAATGCACTTTGCATCAACTGTGGATGTATTCGTCTATCGCATAGGTTAAGAGGTTACACCATCAAGGGTGAAATGCTTCTTTGCGAGAAAGATTCGAAGGCTCTCAACCAAGAAGAGATTGAAGCAATCATCAAGCTTGATTCCGAAAGACCAGAATGGTATCATGAAGCGCTGTCAGCTGGCTGGAAACCACCAGAAGCTAAACAGGAATTACCCATTGAGCTAGAAGAGGCGGTAAATTGGGTTTGTGGTAGTGCAGGAAATGCAATTGCAAGAGGGAATTCTAAAAAGTGGGATGCTGCAGTTGCTGTTATCAAACAGGCTTTAGGTATAAAGAGTCAGGTCTGCAAAACTTGCAACGATACCCGAAAAGTAACTTGCGCTTTATGTAGAGGAGATTGGGACAACGGTCGTATGTCTTGCATGCGATGCGATCATGGCGAAGTCGAATGCTCAACTTGCTCAAAATAAAGTACTTGACTTGAAACTCCACAGATCATTATTATGATGTTTGTATGGACAAGAAACAATTCACAGTCTCTTTCAAAGTGGTTGGAACTCTCAGCAGAATCCTAGATGCTTCAAACGAACGTCTAGCAGCTGAAGAAGCAATTCGACTTTACGACGAAGATCCAGAAGCTGGTTGGGAACTGGAATGGGAAACCGACGGAGAACCCCGTGTTGAGGAGTCATGAAAAAGTTAAACTGGGTTTCTTTAACTGATACAGACACAGATGCTTTGATGGCAAGGGCTATCTCAACTACTGAGATGTATACAGACACTGGTGACTGGAAGTTGATTAGCATTCTACCAACAAAATATGCCAAGTCTCAAACAGGCCATACTCGTCGATTAATCTCCGTGCAGATCATTCTGGAAGCTACTCGTGAAACGTAAGAAGTATCCAGATAACCCAGCTCAGCTAGAGCTGTTTTTACCACCAAAAGGGAAACGAGTTCGTAAAAGAAAACCAACCGTTAACCAACCAGAGCTGATTAAGAAGTTTGCTAGAAGCAATCCTGAGTATACCTACAAGCGATATGAAAACCGAACAGAAGTGGAGCTGAAACGAACGCTGAACAGGTTGCTTTCACAAAAGAGTCGTATGCAATTTGGACATCGTCTAAATGCTGGATTGGCTACAAGTAAGTATGCTTATGAGTTACAACAGAAACGAATCTACATAAACATCTGTCTTCGAATTGAAAAGATTGAGAGACTTCTGAAAGAGGGAATATGGAAGCAAAATACCAACAGTGGATCTCAGAAAACGTAAAAGAGTACAAAGATGCTTATGGCCAGTGTCATAAGGTAACTTCAGCCATGAAGGAAGTTTTTCCTGAACTTACAGTAGTAAAAGGTCATTACTTTTGTGCTTGGGGAGATCGAGATCACTGTTGGTTAACAGCACCTGATGGTACCATTGTCGATCCAACCGTAATTCAGTTTCCAGGTCTGGGGGAGTATAAACCGTGGAACCCTGGAGATGAAGTTCGGGTTGGACGTTGTATGAATTGTGGTGATGATATTTGGAGGGCAGTTCAGTCGCTGACTGGAGACCCAGGTGGAAGCACTATTGTTTGTAGCAAAGAATGTGAAGATGAGTTGTCAGCAGCTTGGGATGGAAAGTAACATGAACAAAATCGAAACTATTGAAGAAGTTGAGACTCGTCACATAAAGAAAGTGATGCTGCAGTTGGGTGGGAATATGTCCCAAGCTGCAAAAGCTCTAGGAATTGATCGTCGAACCATCTATCGTAAGGTCAACTCATATACGAAAAAAGATCTTTCAGCAGAGAGTTCAGTTGAGGAACTTCCAAAGACGTTTGAAGATCTGGAAATTCGAATCAGCAACCTGGAATTTAGAAACAGTAATCTAGTAGCAGTCAATGATCACCTCCGTCAAGAGTATGCAAAGCAGACTAGGTATCTTGAACGATTAAAAGATCTTCTTCGAGAAGCCAATGAACAAATCTTTGAACTAGGCAAGCAACTTGGCGAACCTGAAGAAGAGTTTACACCATACCAAATTGAACCAAAATGGGATGAAGTACCAACCCCTACGTTTTTGTCGGAGATTCTGTAATGCCTGAATTTAGGAGTGATGCAGAGTTTCTAGCGCATATGCACAAGTATTACCCTAAATCTGAGAATTGGCAAACGGTTGAGGATGTAGCTTCTAGTGTTCAACTCATGACAGGTTTGGTTGAGACACATTTGTACTGGAGATTCGCAGAGATCTTTGGTTGGGAACCAGAGAAGCACAATACTGATTTCTATGACAGAAGTGCTGAAATTCATGGCATGCCGGAGGGGTTTGTAGTAACCGATGGTATGCGGAAAGCTATGGGAGACCTAGGGTTTCAGAGGTTTTGGTTGCATATTGATCATGAACATCGAAGGATGCCAGGTGAACAGTATCACGTAACCATTCAAGAGATCAAAACTGGCTAATGGTATACTTATAGGTGATTTTCATTCTAGCCCTTGATTAACTCATAATCATTATTATGATGTTTGTATGAAACAATCAACCATTCAAGATATTCGAAACATCAAGTGGGTTGGTAATCACGCTAGTGATGCTAAGAATTTTGATACGGTAGAGAAGTTCATCGTCCAAAAAGATCCTGATTTAGATATGCAGGAAATGATAGAAGCCCTGACTATTAAGTTTAGAGACGGGATGGGAATCCCTGAAGAGTGTTCCGAAGTAGATGTTTTTGAGTATCTGGAAGCAATTCGATCAGGTTGCAGCTAATGATAACCCGATACGAAGACCCAATTGCTAAGCTGAGAAATCTACAAGCTGAATATGCAAAAGCTCTCAGCAAGACTAAAGACCCATTGAAAGCTCTCGAGCACATATATTTGCTAGGAGTCGTTGATGGTGAGGGTAGGTTAGTTGGGTTGATGCAACACTTGAACAGGGCAGAAGAGAATTACCAAGCTGGAAGGTCTGGTAAACCCATGCCAATCCATCCTAATCTAGAACAAGCTAATAGTATCACTACAGAGACTAGAACTTAGGTAATGACAGGTTTACAAACTGTCTGATTAGTTTTAGCCTCAATTCTTTTGTCTCAGTAACTCAGTTGGATAGAGTACGGGGTTTCTAACCCTGAAGTCGTAGGTTCGAGTCCTACCTGAGACGCAAATCAAAAACTGAAAAGGGAAGAATCAATGTCAATTAACGTGAAGCTTTCAAAGCCTGATGAAGTTGCAACCAAAATCTGGAAAGAGGGCTTTTTGGTTGGGATGTTCTTTGGAACTGTTATTGTTGGTATCATTGTACTGTTGGTAGTTGGATGAAAAAGATTTACAAGTATAAGTTAACAAGCAAAGACTTAGAGCTAGAACTTCCAGCAGGTGCAAAAATACTACAAGCGAAATTTGCAACTGATGGTTCGCTTTGTCTCTGGGCAGTTGTCACACCTGGTTCAGAAACTGTTCATAGGTATTTTAAGGTGCTGCATACTAACGACGAAGTTGATGATGATCTTCAATACATCAACTCGGCTAGCAATGCTTCAGGTTTCAACACAGTCCATGTCTTTGAAGTGATGATCTGATGGATACCGGAAACCGAGTTCGGGATCGTTTCAATAAGAGGATGGGTTATGTTAGGCAACCAGGTCAGTCTCCAGATTTAGTTATAGTGCAATGGGATGGTGAGTTGAAACCTTCTATTGTAGAGAAAGATAGACTGGAATTGATTCCAAAGGTTAAGAAGTCGTGATTTTCTGTTGTCCAAACTGTGATTTTGATCAAGAGTTCTCAACCCCATTCAAATCGATTAGAGTTGGTGATATGCTTAGTTGCACGAACTGCACAACTAAGTTGGTAGTTCGTTCGTCAACTGCTACTGATGTAAAAGTGCAGAAGTATGTAGCTCCAATGATTATCACTGACAAGGTAAAGAAATATGGCTAAATCTGATGTTGTCGAAAGCGTTGCGAAAAGTCTCTACAATAAGTTTTGGGAATTTAGCGGGTGGAGAACTTTGAAAGGTAGTAGAGCTTTAGAGTGGGAGGACTCTAAACTTCCTGAAGAGGTCAAGGACAGGTGGAGAGCAGTTGCTAAACATGTAAGGACTTATTCTGATTATGAAGTCAGTCTGAAGAAAGAGTAATATGGCACAAACAAAAGCGTTTCAAAAGTTGATCCATAGTGATGCTATGGAAGCTATTCGTAACTTGTCAGTTCCAGTTGAAGGACTAGCAGAAGTCATTCAAGATCATTGGACTTTTGACCTCTACAGTAGGAAGCCTGGTCCAGCTTATCTAGAAGATGGGGTTATCAAACCTACCGATCTGGATCTGGTGTGCTTCTTGTCAGCTTTAGCTGATCGAAATGCGGTTATCAATCTTCCTTCTTACACCAGCAAGAGAGCAAAGACGATTAGAGAAGGCGAGACTGTTATCTCTAATAAGAACCGTCATGGGAAGGTTATTGGTTTGAATGCTAATAAGGCAGTTCTTTCCTTCTCAATCCGGATTGAAGATATGAACGTTATGTCTTCTGATGGTCTGGGTTCAGAAGAGATTGGAGCTCCACGAAACTTTATGATTGTGGACTTGGATGGAGAGTTCTACTCAGGTTGGAAAACAATCGAATTTGTCCCTACTGCTAAGGAGAATGATTTCCTAAATGATAAGCAGCTTTGGACAGGCAATTCAATCTATTTTGAGAACTTTGTCCATCCAATGCGTTGGACATCATTCTTTGGGCAATACTTTTTCGTAACAAAAGCATTGATTAACCGTCTTGAACAGGATTTGACTTACACAAATCTCTGTATCCAGCAATTGCTGAAAAATGGAATCAAATTTCCTACCAGCGGTGATGGTTCTAAAAAGGAATGGCCAGCATCAACCAAGGGTGAGAGTAAGTCAATTTCAGTTAAGACTTGCGAGGTAGAGGTTGACATCCCTTGGACTGGATCTTATGTTCACCCATCTAAGATTGAGAATTCTCAAGAAAATCTAGTTCGCCTGGATAAGTTAGCACACAAGATCAAGCACAAGCAACTTCCAGCTCTAAGGTTTGCTACCAGAGCAACTGAGTTAGCGTTTTTTAAGAATGGTGGGGTTACCACTAACTTTCCTACTTGGATTAAGGGAGCTAGCTGGGAGACAGATTACGTTCAGCCAGGAAAGCGAACTGAATGGAATCGGCTTATGCTAACTCAGAGATTCCCTTTTGAAAAGGGATTTGCAATTCGTTATCGTGAATTTGAGAAGAGTGAAAGGGTTGCTGTCTAGTGAAAATCAAGGTCGTTAGAAAATATACACATCGTTGGCAAGATCTACAAAATGGTCAGATTGTAGAAAAATCTGAACCTAGAGAGCAAGTCCTTTTCAAAGGCAGTGAAGCAGCTTTCAATCAGTGGCAGAAAACCAACCAGCTTAGGGCTACTGACGAAGTGATTAAGAACTTCAAAGGTGCAAAAGTAGACCACGGTTCTCGAACGAAGCTGACTATCGGAGGTATTGATGGAATCGATGATCATTGACACAAAGAAAGTCATCGATTCTGATGACTGGGTAATTGCAGAAGCTGGTGGGGTTGCTTACATAGGGAAACTAGCTTTTGGAGTCGACGACGCCATTCTGGGCTTTGATAACAATAAGATGATCCAGCTGTCCCCAGTCTTCGAGCTTTACAAGGGACTTCACCCACAACAAAACGGGACGTTGGGGAAGTTTATTCAGATCATGGCACTTGGTTTGTGTCTTGATACTGCAAGAATCTGCATTCGTCCAACGACATTAACCTTTCTTAATTCTCTTTCTAAAGAAGATGTTCGGGAGTACGAAAACATACTTCGAGATGTTGTAAACAGGATTACTCAAGCTAGGGCAAAGCGTTCAGGTATTATAGCGTGATGTTAACAGAAGCTGAGAAAATTGCTAACGCTGCAAGAAAAGTACGTCGACAGGCTTTAAAAGAGATTTACGCTAAAGCTGATGCAAAGGCAAAGCCTGATGGGACTTTCTTTGGGTGGTATGGCATTATCTGTAGTTCTGCAGCTGAATGCCGAGTAGGCCTAAAGCTAAAAACCTACGCTGAAATGCTCGGCATGGGAGATTTGGTTGATCACTACCTAATTCCAAACCAGTTGGAGTTAGTTCGGAATTCAGATGGATCTGAACGGTGGAAGTCAGAACGTCTGTTTGCTGGATATCTTCTGTGTAAGCTTAAACTAACTCCAGATCTGAAGAATTTGATCTGCGCGATTCCAGGTGTAGTTGGATTTGTCACAGATCGAACTGGAATGAAACCTCAACTAGTTTCACAAAGAGAGGTCGACTGTGCCATATCATTGATGTATCAGTCAGTGACTGGCCAGATGAAGAAGAAACAGAGAACTGATTTGGTAGTTGATCAATGGGTTGTAATTAAAGGTGGCCCATTTGAGAATTTCAAAGGTCAGATTAAGCGTATTGCTGATGGTAGATTGATGGTACAGCTATCGCTTTTTGGTCGTATTACTACAGTGTCTTTTGACCAATCAATAATCGCTCCTGACCCATTAGCAGGGAAAGTGTAATGCGTCGATTCTTTTTACTTCTAGCTATTCTTTTGCTTCCAGCCAATGCCTTTTCTAATCGTCAAACATTAGAAGAATCGTTGCGAACAATTCCAGAAAAGTACGGTTCCAAAAAAGAACCTGTGGTTAGTGGGGTTGAATTTGCAAAGGCATTGATGCAGATCAAAGGAGTTAGTAGAGAGTGGGCAGCTTTGCTATCTGCAGTAGGTATCCATGAGTCAGCGCTCTCCGAAAGAATTCGGTTAGGCTTGTATCACGATTGTAATGGACCAGCTGACAGATGTGAGGGTGACGCTTATAGAGATAAGGATGGAGTTCTAAGACACAAAGCGTGGGGGTTGTGGCAACTTCATCAAAATCTTACGAACGATCAGGAATGGGGTTCTACTGAGCTTCAAATTCAAGCTAGAGCAGCTTCCAGAATGCTTCGAGGCGCTTACTATCGATGTAAGAATAGTGGAGTTCCCCATCCACTAGGGACGATTAGGGCTTTCGCAGGTCGTTCCTGTACGATGCCATTCCCAGGTGAGAGTAAACGCGTAGTGACTTACAACAGGATTCTAAGTCAGCTGTAAATCTGACGTAGTAGCTGGTATTATAGGTTCTGAAAGGTTCAAATTATGTCTACGAAAAAGAAGAAGAAAGTTGCATCTAGGGGTAAGGTTGTAGCCGCTCTGAAGTCTGCACCGAAACGAAAGACAGCTAAATCAGTCAGAGCTCCGAGACCTTCTCGGAAGAAGGTCCCACCCAGCGAGAATATCGTTAGGTTGAAGACTTCCTCTTTTGATTGGATGGTTGGTCGATCAACTCAACGGGGTATCTCAATTAAGTCGATCAATATCGTTCGAAAGCCTTCGAAGGGGGCTTTGAATGAGTATTTCGAAGCTCTTACAGCAGATGGAAAGTCGAAGCACTATTTCTCCATTGATGCTACACAACCTGGTGGGGTTTCTAGCAAGGTCCTTATTCCTGCCAAAGATGTTGTAGGTCTTACGGTTTCTGGAAAAGAGTATCAAGTAGCTTCTGATACTAGTTACAACCATCGTCGCTGATTCATACTTTTCGATACGGTTAGCTGCATCTTAAACTAGTAGATGCAGCTAAACCAATGTTTAGGTCTATATGAGTGAAGTCCCCGATAACATCACTAGGTTGTTGCGTAAGACTTACCCTAGTTCATATACGGTTGATTCGTTGGCAGCCCAGCTAAAATATACTTCAGCACAGGTTTCAGAAGCTGTTAATAAGCTGTTGACTTATAAGATGATTGTCGCCATCGAATCAACAATTGATAATGGTTCTGGTGTTCAGATTCCTGTTGTTGGAGCCCCTGTCCAATACAGAGCAACTTTTTCGAGTAATTTGTGAGTAAGGTAGTAGCGATCAGACACAGTACTGTTGTCTGGGTTACTGGTACCATGACCATTGATGGTCGACATTTAACATTGAATCTTTCTTGTAGTCGTTGCTTAGTCACCTGGAATTACAAGAGATTTTGTGGTAATATTAATTCTGTAAAAGAGAAAGCCTTGACTGTGTTTGGTATGGAACATACCAAGTGCATTGCAAAATGAACGTCCAGAGAATCTTACTGTCGTGGAAAGAAGAGTTTGTTCAAGTTGGGTGGTTAGCAGATTTCCATCCCATGCTAGAGATTTATGAACCAATCGATTTAGGCGATGGCCGTTCTTATCAGTTGCGCTACGCTAAGACTTACGGGGCTAGTTTTTGGAGACCAGAACTAGAAGAGATGGAACCAAGACTAGGAGAGCTAGATTCAAAGCCAGGTGGAGTGGGTATCTATGCTGAGTGGCTTAAAAGGCAATGCTTCAAGGTTGGTGATCAAGATCTTAGAATAGCAGATGCTTCAATTAGGGGGTTGGGTGTTAGTAGATTCCTGTTTAATGAGATCACTTTCAGCTATTCATCAGCTGTTGGAACCAAGCAATAACATAGGTTGTTAGTTAAGTTTAGCTTAGTATGCAATACAGAAAAGAGATTGACTAATGTGGGAACTATACGGTGTAGATGTTTCTAACTATCAGTCGACAACAGGTCCAGGCGGAAAGTCATATGACGAATTAGCCAGGACATGTAAGTTCGCCATGGTAAGACTCTCTTATGGCACCTACAAAGATCCAGCTGCGGTTCAACACTTCAAAAACTTTAGAGCGGTTGGAATCCAGGTTGGTGGGTACCATTTCTTTCGTTCAACCCAATCAGTAGCTGATCAACTTACTGTTTTTAATGCTCAAGCTGCAGATTGTGGGTACCTGCCAGGTGATATTGCCCCTTCTTTAGATATTGAAGATGACCCAAGAGTTGCTACTGTTAGTCCGAGTTGGGTTCCCCAACTGAGGGAGTTTATGGCTTGCTTGCTTTCTACTTACGGAGAGGCAATGCCTTATCTTACTCAGTATGCTTATAACATACTGTTAAAGCCTTCTTTTATTTTAGTCAGACCTTTGTGGGTGCCTTATTGGGTTAACTCATCTAACCCAGCATCTCCTGGTGGAGTTACTCCAGCGATTTGGCAAAGAAGAGTTGGGCCATACGTTTTTAATGGCGAGGGCGGAGTGTTCAAACCCCAGTTAATAGATCAAAATGTAGCACACAATGTGTTACCACTAGCTCGAACAGTAGCTAAAATGCCCGTTGTTGTACCACATACTGATACCCCACCACTGCATACTGAAGAAGACCTCTGGAAGAATCGTTTGGATAGCATCACTAACGATGCTTGGAGCCAGTTAAATTTGAAGCTAGAGCCAGATGATTACGAAACTTACGATGGGGATGGAAAGGTCAAGTAAGAATCTTGTTTTCAGTACTTGATTAGTTGAAGATCATTATTATGATGTTTGTATGGAAAAGAAAATCGTCCGACACATCATTCAAATCACAAATGATGATGGTGAGTGGGGAGATTACGCTCCAGGATCAGTTGCTCGATTAGATTTGGAGTCTACTATCAGCATTGCAAAAGCACTAAAGCCTGATAGGAGACGTATGCGAGTAGTTACTCTGACTGAAACAGCATCAACAGAGGTTGAGTGATTAACCTATCTGAAAGATTTGCTAGCGATCGATTCAAAGTGATCGCAACCTTTCCAGATGGTGTTCCAGTCAAAGTCTGTTCTAGTGAGGAGGGTTTTACATTCTGCGAAGCTTGTAGAGTTTTAGAACATGCTGCTAAGTTTTACGTTGGTATGAGATTGCAAATTGTACCTGATTTTGAAGTTGTTGAAGGTTTGGTAGAATTAACCCAGGAGTTGAAATGAGAAGTTGGAATTCACGTACTGTTCAGTTGAAAGAAGATCTGCCCTACAACCTGCTGACTGACACTGATAGTTACAAGTTCAGCCACCCTGGTTTGTATCCCGACGGTACGACCAGTATGCAAAGTCATCTTATCGCACGTGGTGGTGAGTTTGATACCTGTACATTAGCAGGGCTTCAGTACATTCTTCATAAGTATCTAGCAAAGCCAATCACGCTAGATATGATTGAAGAGGCTGAAAGCTTTGCTGGAAAGCATGGTGAGCCTTTCAACAAGGAAGACTGGCTCTATGTTATGAAAAAGTATGGCTACCTTCCAGTCAGGATTCGCGCTATTCCTGAAGGGTTGGTAGTACCAGTAAAGTCAGTACTAGCTACGGTAGAGTCGATGGTTGAAGATGCTCGGTGTTTCTGGATCGTATCCTGGATCGAAGATATCCTCGAGCGCTTGTGGTACCCTAGCACAATTGCAACTACCAGCAGGGAATCAAAGAAGATCATCAAAGAGTATCTCGATCTTTCTTCTGATGATCCAGAGGCTGAAATTGGGTTTAAGCTTCATGACTTTGGTGCTAGGGGTGTTGCCACTCTAGAGCAGGCTAGAATCGGTGGAGCAGCGCATCTTTTTAGCTTCTTCGGTTCAGATACCGTAGAAGGTATTCGACATGCTAATCACTATTACGATTGTGAAATGGCAGGTTTTTCAATTCCTGCAACAGAACATTCTGTAATGGCTATGTGGGGTGCTAATCATGAGATTAGCTGTTGCGAGAATTTCATTCGTAAGATGTTGATTGAACGCCAGGTTCCAGCAGGATCTCCAAAGTTTGCAGCTTGCGTTAGCGATACTTATAACGTGTTTGAGATGTTTAAAGCTTGGACTCATCCCTTCTTACTCGATCTGATCAAACAATCAGGTGGGACTCTAGTTGCTAGACCAGATTCAGGTAACCCGCTAACGGTTCTTCCAACTTTGTTTGAGATTCTTCAATCAAGGCTGCCAATTACTATCAATAGTAAGGGTTATAAGCTGTTGCCATCTTACTTCAGGATGATTCAGGGTGATGGCATTGATATGCAATCAACCAGAGCTATTTGTAAAACTCTGACTGACCTGAAGTGGTCGATCTCAAATATTGCCTTTGGTTCGGGTGGGGGTTTGCTTCAAAAGGTAAACCGAGATACTCAGATGATCGCTTTTAAGAACAACCATGCTATCATTAATGGCAAATCAGTTGCTGTTAGAAAGAATCCTATCACAGACAGTGGTAAGGCTAGCTTGGGCGGTCGTTTAGATCTAGCGCTGATTGATGGCGTTTACAAAAATGTTGTGCTAGATCTTGGTGTTGATAAACATCCCCAATCGGTTATGAATACTGTCTTTGAGATGGGTGATGTTATGTACCACACTACTATGGACGCTTGTCGGCAGAGGATGGCGCTGTAATGAAAATTCCAAAAGAGGTTACTGCCAGATTTGTAAACGAAGATACTCGATTTGTTATCAGTGGTATTAAATGCTCTACTGATGATGGTTTAGCAGATTTCACTATTAAGATTGAGCGAGAATGATGGACTGGGGAGTTAAGAGTTCGATTAAAAGGCTGTTGGTTGATCAGCCCAAGGCCAAACTATACCTAGCCTTAGCAGGGTCGGGGATAGGAACACTATTGAAGATACAGGAAATTCCCGGAGTATCTCAAGTTCTTCATGGTGCTAGGTTGATTTATGGCAAAGAGGATATGACAAACTTCTTGGGTTTTGAAGTAACTCAAGCAGTGTCAGAAAATACCTCAATCTACCTAGCGATGGAAGCATATACACAAGCGGCCGTCAATCACTCCACTATGCCAATAGGTATTGGTTTGACAACTGCTATTGCTAGTAATCGAGAGCATAAGGGTAAGCTAAGAGGTCATGCTACCATTATCTCTGACAAGCTAATGTGTACATGCGAATTTACCCTCCAACCAGGTGTTGGAGAGAATGCCCGAAGGCAGCACAACGATACCATAGATCTCGTTCTTGAAGGTCTGCTTCAGTCTACGGTGTCTAAAGAAACCACCTCTTATCCTGTAGTCACTAATTGCTCTGAAAAAGCCTTGAGGCTGTTTTTAGAGATGGGCTATTTTGGTTCAAATGGGTTTAGGGGTAATTCAGAGCGGAATGGACCACCTGATGCAGTTATCTTTCCAGGTTCGTTCAACCCGGTTCACGACACCCATTTGCAGATGGCTAAATCGGTGTCTGAAGAGTTGCGAAAACCTGTAGTACTCTTGGTTAGCACTGACCCACCACACAAATCACAGCAACCAGTAACAAACTTTCTTCGAATTGTCAACACCGTCCGTAAGTGGAACTCTTCGTATATTGGTCCAGCTGGACAGCTTCATGTTAAATTTCATACAGGTCTGCCTTTGTTTGTTGACAAAGCTAGGTTTTTTTCAGATCAGCAATTTATTGTAGGTGCTGATACTCTTGACAGGTTGCTCGATTCAAAATGGGGTCTACCAACGTGGGAAGTAATTAACAGGCTGAAGAATTCTAGAACGCAGCTTATCGTGTTTGATCGTATTTTAGAAGATGATTCTGTTTTGATGCTTCGTGATGTTCTAGATCAGTATCGAATCTGGCCTTATGCGAAGAGTAATTTTAGACAGGTTCCACATACTCCTTCAAAGATCAGTTCTTCTGGGTTGAGAGCTGAAATAGCCAAGCTATAATGTATCAAGAACAATCTGAAACCTTACTAATGACAGGTTTAACAACTGGTTATTAGTCAATTTGTTGAAGATTAGTACTTGATTTAGGTTCTAATCATTATTATGATGTTTGTATGGACGAAGAACAAGTAAAGCGGTTGACAGAGATACGAGATTCTGCGATGAGGAGTTGGATCAACCTAAGGTTTGATCGTGGTTCTGATTATGAAAAAGCTGTAGCTTATGCAAAAATCGAAATGATCGAAAACATTGCACACATTTTTGGTGTTGAGCTAAAACCCTACTCTCCTTGAAGGTTCTTTATGTCACATACCTACGAATATCCTAGACCTGCTTTAACTGTCGATGCCATAGTTGTACACCAAAAACAATCTGGTGGTTACAAGATTTTGTTGATCGAACGTCTGCATGACCCATTTAAGGGATGCAAAGCGTTGCCTGGCGGGTTTGTCAACAGCGGTGAATCGACTGAGGAAGCAGTATGTCGAGAGCTTCGAGAAGAAACCACGCTAGACTTTAAGCTAGAGCAGTTCAAAGAAGTTGGCGTGTTTAGTAAACCAGGTCGAGATCCAAGAGGGTGGGTTGTTAGTGTAGCTTATCTAGCTGAAGTCGAAGAAGAATTTGCAGTAGAGGGATGCGACGATGCTGCTTCTGCTAAGTGGTATGAACTGCCCCGCTGTTCTTTTTCATTGGATCAATTAGCTTATGATCTTCTGGAAATGAACCTAGCTTTCGATCACCGGATGATTATTCTCAAAGCGTTTGAGGTGATGCTTCGTGGATGATTGGTTGAAAGATTTTGAGGAGATGTTTCCTGAGCACTATAACTTGTCAAAAAAGAACAAGTCTAGGTCTAAGAAAGTAGCTTATTTCCAACAAATATCGACTTCAGAAGACGATCCACTAAGAGTTGACTGGATCGATGAGGCTACGATTGATTACGTTGGTGGGTTGGGGATTACCATCCTACCGGGTCGGAAAGACAGCGGGATGGGACTGTTTAGGTATAAGAGGGATCTGATCCAAGACATTCGTCAGCTGAAGCAAGACGGAGTCAATACTCTCGTAAGCCTTGTTGAGGGTGAAGAAATAAAATGGGCAGTGAAGACTAGAGCTGTCGAATTCTTTAACCAAATCAGAAAAGTAGGGATTAATCCGGTTTGGTACCCAATCATTGACATGCATGCTCCTCACCCGAAGAATATTCGACCTGTTATCCAGCAATTGGTACAACAGATTCGTAGTGGGAAGAAGGTCGTAGTTCATTGCAGAGGAGGGTTAGGTCGAGCTGGAACTGTTGTTGGAGCAATATTGATAGAGATGGGCTACGATCCAGATTTTTCTGTTGATGCTGTTAGAGGTGCTAGGCCTGGTGCTATTCAAACTCAAAGTCAAGAAAAGTTTCTTGACAAATACTGGGACCTCTGCTGCAAGTAAGCTGTTAGAATCGTCGTAATCTAACTTATCATTTGAGTCAAGGGAAATCTTGACTCAAATTGACGAAATCTTTGCAAAGCTTCAGAAGTCAATTGAAGGTATTGCTAGTCAAGGTTATGTTAGTGACGAATACCTAAGCGAAGGCATAGATCTTCGACAACGTGCTCCAAATGCTATTCAGTGGGTTTCAAGACCAGAGTTCTTGAATGTCCCTAGCATTTTCAAGCATGTTCGTCAATACCAGATAATCAGAGACTACTTCCAGCTGCGATGCCCGTGTTGTAATTACGGTAAATCGGACTGCTGGGGTAAAACAGAAGAAGAGCTCAAAGCCGAAATATTGCTTGAGTGGAACAACGCAGCTGGACAGGAGATTTGTCCAAGCTGTGGTATGTCACGTACCGAACTCTTTGCAGAAGATGCTATTGTAGAGTTCGATACTCTGATTGGTGTAGCAGGAATGCGTTCTGGTAAGTCAGTCATGGCTGGACTTATTGGAACCTTCATGCGTCATGTGCTCATTACAATGGGCATTCAAAAACGAGGTCGACTGCACAACCTGTTGGAATTACTTCCAACGCAGAATCTGGAAATGGCTTTCGTTGCTACGACAGCAACACAAGCCATGCAGACGATTTGGGTTAATTTTTACGAGCAATGCAAGGGGTCTCCTTGGCTGAAGGCATATGTTAAGTGGGTGAAGCAAAAGGAGGCTAAGCAGGTTTGTCCCGAAGGAATGAGGCCTTGGGAGTATAAAGAGCTTGAAGACCAGATAGAAGATGGTTATTTGATGCTCAACTGCGTCAGTCTTAACAGCAACTCAGCTGGTATGGCTGGTCGTACGAGAGTTGCTTTCTTCATCGACGAGTTATCAAGATTTGGTCTTGGTGATAGTAAGATGGGAGCAGATGAGGTCTGGGCAGTGTTTGAGCACAGTCTCAAGACTGTCAAAGGTGCTCGTAAGAGGCTTGATATCAAAGAACCTTGGTTGGGTAGTGCTATCGCAATTAGCTCTCCAATGAGTATTAGCGATAAGACTATGATCCTCTATAAGCAGTCTGAAAGAATGAAAGGGATGATGGGTTTCAAATACTCAACATGGACTTTCAATCCGACTCTAACTAGAGAAGACTTTGATGTTGAGTATGATAGAGACCCTCTACTAGCAGAACGGGATTTCGGCGCTAATCCACCAAATGCTACAAACCCACTAATTCTAGATCCAGTAAGGTTTTGGAGCTCAGTTGATAAGACTGCAGTGCCTACAGCTAAGTTTAGGACTTCTTACCCTGTCGATAAGTCCGGTAGGGAGTATGTTGGTGTTGAGCTAGATGAGGCTACTTTTGATCGTGGCAGACCTCTGTACATATTTGGAGATGCTGGCAGTACTTTCGACCAATTTGCTTTGGTGGCTTGCTCATGTATGTGGATGCCTGCCTTCTCTGAGACTACTTATGAGCTGAGAAAACGTTCTCAAGAAGCAAGGCACTTAGGTGGAACACATCCTGAAGGAAATGAGCATTTAGCAGGTGGGACATACATCAAACCTTTTGATGCTAATCAAGAAGGGGAGATGACTTTGGTAACAATTCATGAATGGTCAATGAGAATTGTTCCTGAAATGAATAGACCTGTTTGGTTTGAATCTGTACTCGATATCTTGCGGAAGCTAAGTAAATATCGAGTCATTGCCCAGGTTGCATTCGATCGATGGAACAGTGAGTCTACTATTCAGACTCTTAGCAACATGGGCATTGCTACTCAGTTGATCAACCTACAGATGACTGATTATGTCAAGGCTGTTCAAGATGCTATGGTTGGCAGGTTGAAGTTACTACCACCTGCAGAAAAGGATCATCTAAGCATTGACGATATGGGAAGAATACAGCTTGGATCTGCTGTTCCTTCAATGACTGCTGAAGGTGTTACTTTGTATGAACTCTTGAAACTGGAGCGGGACAAAGACTTAAGAAAAGTTTTTAACCCACTGAAGGGTAAAGTTCGTGGACAGGACAGCGATGACTTAGCTGCTTGCTTAGTTGGAGCTCATCGTTTAATTCAAGAGAGTATTGGTAAGACTGTTCGAGGTTATAACGGAAAAGAGATGGGCAAGGCCAAGGAAATTGGTGGAGCAGCTAATTTTGTTGGTAGGATAGCTAGATCTCGCTGGGGTAGTTAATGGCAACGGCAAGAATTGTACTAATAGGTCAACCTCTCAATCCATTGCCAGAACATGGTCCATGGTCGCATGGTGATTATCTTGTTGACCCTGATGGAAATATTTTAGGAATTGCGACTGCTACAGTAGGCCCACAGGGTGCTACTGGACCAAGAGGAGCTACTGGACTTCAAGGCCCACAGGGTGTAACGGGTGCTACTGGACCAACGGGTCCAGCTGGAGCAACTGGAGCTCAGGGTATTCAAGGACCACCTGGAAATATTGGTAGCACAGGTATACAAGGTGTTACGGGAGCTGGTGTAACGGGTCCACAAGGCGTAACGGGAGCTACTGGCCCAACTGGAGCAGCTGGTGTTACAGGGGCAACTGGACCTGCTGGACAACCGGGGATTACAGGCGTACAAGGTCCCCAGGGAGCAACTGGACTTCGAGGTGCTACAGGCGTTCAGGGTCCAATGGGAGTTGGAACTGGATCTACGGGACCTCAAGGAGCTACAGGTAGCCCAGGGGCGACTGGACCAGCTGGAGCAACAGGACCTCAAGGAGCTACGGGGGTTCAGGGCGTAACAGGAACTACGGGTCCTGCTGGAGTGACTGGTCCAACAGGGCCAAGAGGGTCTACGGGTGCTACTGGAACTCAAGGGGTTACAGGTGCTACTGGACCAACAGGACCTCAAGGCGCTACTGGTCAACAAGGACCAACAGGTCCAGCAGGTGCGACTGGTGTTCAGGGACCAACTGGACCAACAGGACCAGCAGGGCAAACTGGGGTTACTGGTCCTCAGGGTAATCCAGGTGTAACAGGATCTACAGGACCTCAAGGCAATGCTGGTGTAACAGGGCCTACTGGACCAGCTGGGGTTCAGGGCGTAACAGGTCCCACAGGCCCAGCTGGGGTTCAGGGCGTAACAGGTCCCACAGGCCCAAGAGGCGCCACAGGAGTTCAAGGTGTAACTGGACCAGTTGGATCGAATGTTTTAGTATCGTCTACTCAGATTGGTTCGGTTCCAACTGTCGGACCTGCTGGGTATGTACTTCAATCCAATGGCTCTTCAGCTGTCTGGTCTTTCCCGTTAATCATTGACACTTCGATAGTCAGTCCAGTTTATAAGCAAGCTGATACTACCAATACTCCAGGACAGACATTAACTATCCAAGCACAAAATGCTACTGGTGCTAGTTCAACTGGTGGTGGGCTAGTTTTAGCTAGTGGTTCTGGTACTACTGCAAATGGTTCGATAACCTTAAAGAGAGGTTCAACCTCTATAGCATCATTTTCAGGAACGGGCACAGATTTTATCTCGTTTGGTGCTCACCCAGCCACAACAGGAACGATTAGACTTTCTGACGATTCCGTTGGAATACTTTCGAATGATTCATCCCACACTGTAGATATTTCTGTTCTATCATATGATGGTAGTCTTGATGTGGTGTATGTGGGAGGTGGTTCAAATACTCCTGGAACTGTGGTTATCAATCCCACTGCTGAAATACAGTTGACATTAGGGTCGAATACCTCGTTATCAGCAATTACAAATCATAATCTAACCTTATTTGGCTCAGTAAGCTCTGCCAGCTTTCATGGAATGGTAGGAGGTGGTCTAATGCTAGATCAAACTACTCCTTCATCAAGTGATCCGAGCTCGGGCTTATATTTCTATTCGTTATCTGGTTCTTTTGTTACTCAAAATTCTTCAAACGTAATGGCGTTGGGAGATAATTCACTTGCGTTTGTACAGATAACAGGCCATACAGTTATTGGTGACGGTACTAAGACTTGTACAATTAACACAAGCAATTCTGGGAACCCGTTTATACTGCAGCTAAACGGTGTCAATTATTTCACTGTTTCTTTAACTCAAGCCACACTAGCTACTACAGGACTTCAGACAGTTGGTGATTTTGATTTACATGGAGTAGATTCTGCTGGAGCGGGATTAGATCTAACAGTAAGAGCTCAAAAGACACTTGGGAACGGCCCTTTAACTGCTGGTAGGTTAAAACTATTAGGTGGAAGTGGAGTTGTATCAGCAACTGGTGTAGTTACTGGTGGATCGGTTTTAGTTGCTGGAGGGTCAGGTAATACGTCCGCCTCAGATGGGAATGTAGCTTTTGGTGCATTCCCATCCAGTTGGCAAAGTATGGCCAAGGGGTTGTTTATAGTAACAGCAACAACCATTCCATCGGGTAACCCCTCTGGTGGGTTTTTCCAATATGTAGATCCAGCTGATAATAAGCTGAAGGTTCGTGGCCCATCAGGTACTGTAACCCCATTAGCAAATCCGTAAAACCATATTGTAGGTAAAATAGAGTATGAAATATGTACGCGTTCTAAGGTCAATAAAGCTTTTTTCCTCTGACGGTGAGATCATAGAGCATCCACCTTTGTCTGGTATAAAGTTTTACTTTGACAGATTGACAGATTCAGTCTTCACAGTTGATTTCGACAGCATTGCCAGGGGTATGGAAATCAGATCAAAGCTAAAAGAATTAGCTGTTCAGGCAGAAGAGAATTATCAGAAAGATCTGTGGCTAGAGCTAGAAGATGCAGACTGGGAAAAATTAGTAGCTGCTTGTAAGAAGCCTTCTGGTGGTTACAATCCTACCATCGCACATAATTTCTACCCTCTTATCGAGGCTGTTGTTAACGCTACTGGAAAAGCTCCAGTATAAACTGGCAATTTCTTAGCTTAGGTTACTAAATGGCTACTGCTAGATCTGTACTGATAGGTTTTCCTCTTTTATCTCCGCCAGAGCATGGGTCATGGGTTACAGGTGACTACTTAGTTGACCCTGATGGAAATCCTATTGAAGGGGCAACTGGAGCAGCCGGTATACCTGGAGTGACTGGAGCCACTGGGCCAAGAGGAGTAACTGGCCCAGCTGGTGTTACAGGTATTGGAATTCAAGGTGTAACTGGAGCAACTGGACCTGCCGGTGTAACCGGTTTACAAGGAATTCAAGGTCCGCCAGGAGTTGCAGGCCCTACAGGATCAATTGGTGCAACTGGTATACAAGGTCCAACTGGACCTGTAGGGCCTGCAGTTTTAGTATCCGCAACTCAGATTGGAGCCGTTCCTGCAGTTGGGGCTACAGGTCAGATTTTACAATCTGATGGGAATCTTTCTTTGTGGAGAAACCCAGCAGTACCAATGGTGTTTAATAGAGTTGGACCTATTGCACCAGTTGCGGGTGACTATTCAGTCAGTCAAGTTGCGGGAAGTGATCAAACTGTAGCAACTAAAGCAGATTTGCTAACCATCCCCAACCCACTAAAAAGAGAAGGGATGGTAGTCTATGTCGAAAACATTCAATGTTTTTTCACATTAGCACCAGATCTTGCTACATGGGTGTTTAAAGATGCTTCACCAGCTTTAGTAACCCAGACTAGCTGGTATGTAGATCCGTCTGGTTCAGATGATAATACTGGCCTGTCAGGTCATTCTTTAGCAACCTTAACAGAACTACAAAATAGACTCTGCCCTCGAGGAGGGGTGCTTTATTTAAAGAACAATATCAGTATTTACATCAATACTGTAAGTCCTGCAACATTTAGCTATCCGCAGTTAGTATTGAATGTAGCTACAAATGAACCACTAATAGGCGGTGTTACTTTTTATGACGTAAGTGTGATTGTAGGTAAGGTTTCTAGCGCTCCTATTACTCTCAGCTCAAATGCTATCATCCCTGTTGCTTCTACTAATCAACGAGGTCAGTTTGCTACGGCTAGTGGTATCTTCATTGATGAGGAATTAATTGAGGTTACCTCAGGCCTGGGAATAGGTGGAGCTGGATACTCAAACGGGTTAAATGGTGATGCTCAACATACTTTTTATACCGGTTTATCAGTTCCAACTATAGCAGGAGCTCTGGCAAATGGTGGGCATGGTCAAGATATAAAACCGTTAGCTGGAGATACTGTTGTTGTAACTCAATTGGTTACTCAGATAGTAAGAGTTGAGATTACCTGTAGAGGTTTTGCCAGAGTCTTTGTTCAATATGCTAAGATAACCAGACTGTCCATTGATGGTGAATCTGCTAGTTCTATATTTAACGGGTCAGGTGGGCCTGTATTTATATCCTGTTGCCAACAGATATCAGTTGGTGGAAGGTGGGAAGCCAACGCTGGTGGGGCATTTTTACTACAGTGTAGGACACCTCGTACAAAGCTTACTGCGTTGTATGGTGCTGGTTGGTGCATTATTGGTCATGTGATTCAGGGGATCATGACTCTTAGTGGTCAAGCTACAAGTTATGGTGTGAATGTTGATGGAGGACAGTTGAAGGTTGGGATAGGTGATGATAATAACCATCCAGGACTGTCAGTTAAATCAAATTGGGTATTTTTCTCAAGTTATACAAATCTTTTCTCTGGCGGAAGTAGCGGGTGTGTTGAGTATACTAGAGGAAATTTGATTTCGGGTGGTACCATCTATAACAGTGCTCCTTTAGTCGTTTGTGAAGGTTCAGAGATAAATAATACAGACTTCGATGGTTTCCATTGGGGTGCAACCACATCATTGTCTGATTTTGGATTGGTGGTTATGTCTAATGCAAAAGCTTTGCAGGGAAATATATCACCAGGAGTGTTGTCAGCAGCTTGGAAGATTCCTAGTGTAGTGAATCTTGTAATAAATAACCTGTTTTTCGATTTTAGCGATAATCCAGTAGTTATGCTAAATGGTTTGTGCGGGTGGTATGGCGCAAACTATAATAGTGCTAATAATTACAATGAAACTGATGCTGGGTTTTATCTAAAGAATCAAAACGCTAATATCTCCTCGACCAACTTTTTCCAAATCAAAAAGTCTGGAATGTATCGGGTGAGAGGTTATTTAGCGATTACAACTGCAGATGCAGCTGCTTCAGGCTCACCTACGTTGAAGGTTACATGGACAGATGATTCTGGAGTAGCACAAACTAAAGTAGTTGTTGCTGGACCAGCCTTAACCGCGTTGGGTGGAAATGGGGATGAGGTAATCATCGAATGTGGTCCGTCTTTGGCCTTGGTAACATGGTCAATTGATGGTATAATTAGCGCGGGGACTGCCAAGTATAGCGTCAGAATGCGTGTTGAAAAAGACTGTTATGGGCCATAATGTCTACAGCTGTTGATCTAGGTTTTGAGCTAGTTGCTCAGCAAAAGCATGGCCCGTATTGGTGTGAGGTTCATAAGCAAAATCATAGACCGACAACTAATTGTCCTTACATTAGTAAAGGTCAAGCAACTTCTAATCCTAGTTCCAAGCCTCAGACTGAACCTAAGGCTACGTCAGGTATAGAAGTAGGAAATGATGAGATACCTGATGCCAAGTCTCTCAAGTACCTAGGAAGTGCAAAAGGGCTAGGAGGGGTAAAACCCAAATCATTTTTAGGTGATAGCAAAGGTAATAAATACCTTTTCAAACCTTCACCTGCTGAACCTTTTATGGCTGAAGCTCAAGAATCGGCGTCCAAGTTAACAGCATTGATTCGACCACCTGGAACGTACATCCCTGTTAAGGTTAGTACAAATGCCAGAGGTGAGGTTGGTTCAATTCAACCTTTCTTGACGAACATCACAGGTGACCTCTCAACCACCAATCCAAAAGACTTGACAGCAAAAGAAAAGAAAGATCTTTTGCAAGAGCATGTCGTTGATTGGGTGATATCTAATCACGACGCCCATGGTGCGAATTTTGGTAAGACTAAGGATGGTGGGATTATTGGTCTTGATAAAGAGCAAATGGGAAAGTTTGTTGGTCAGGATGAGTTGAGCACTTCTTATCATAAGAATGAGCATATCCCTTACTACAACAAGCTTTATAACGCCTATGCAAGCGGGCTGATCGATCTTGATCTCAAAGACGCTCTGCCCGTTATTAAGAAGATAGAAGAAGTTCCTGATGATCAGTGGGAATCTATCGCCAAAAAGTACGTTGATAGCTGGGCAAAAGATCAACATAAGTCAGATTCAGCTAAGAATGCAAAGCTTAAAGCGATGATGGATCGAAAGCATAACGTTAGAAAAGACTTCGAGCAATTTTTTAACAAGCTGAAGTCGAAGCGAGGGGAAAGTCCCTTCGAGTTTGGAAATTGATGCTACACTTTCCTTTAGTAGCTGGTTCTGAGTTTAGTGAACTTCCATGGAAAGCTGTATGTGGAGTACACGTAGCTGATCCAGGTGATTTAGATGATGGATTATGTACCATTTGTTCTTCTGGTGGTAACTTGTCTGTTGAAGATGCTTTAGATCAGTTGGATAATGAATCTCAAAACGGATTAATCTCTCAAGAATCTGTTCGAGACGTGATGGATCGAATTGACCCTGCTGATCAGTACAACCTCAACATGGAGATGGTTAAGAATGATTTGAGGGTAACTAACGCAGCAGTTAACATCATCGACAGGGAAGAACCTGAGGTTGGTGGACAGGGTGATTCTGTTGTTGGACCTATCAACATATTTGATAGCATAGGTCAAGACGGCTTAGCAGAAGAAAACAATGACCCAGATGGAACTACTGAGTTAGATTACTTCAAGCCAAGAAGAGTTGAGGGTAAGTTTGGGTTGTATTTAAAAACTGATTTACCTGATCCAAGCCCATGGGGAAAGCATAAGGTTTCTTATGAATCGAACGCAGGAGCTGGAATTTTACTCTACTGCCCAGATGATGAGACTGTCTGGTTGGCTAAAAGAGCTGACGAAGATGTGTCAGAGCCTGGTCAGTGGAATGTTCCAGGTGGTGGAGTAGATCCCTCAGATTCTAGTCCTGGAATGGCTGCTGTCAGAGAATGCAATGAAGAGATAGGTGGGCTACCTGATCACGTTGAACCAGCAGGTCAAGCAGTTTTTCAGGATGGCAATTTTATCTATACAACTTACTTGATGAATGTTTCAGCTGGTGATAAGAGACGCTGGACTCCAATTTTGAATGCCGAACATTCTGATTGTGGTTGGTTTCACGTAGATGATTTACCACAACCCCAACACTTTGGGATGCAGACGATCATTGATGAGTTCCCACAAGTTTTTGACCTGTCTTTAAATGCTTCACCCTCTGGAAATAATCTGGTCGACTTAACAGTCGCAGAAGTTAGGAGTCCACTTGGACCGGATACCTCAACTGCTCCCACCACCTGGGGATGGAAAAGAGGAGATAGCCTTATCCAAGGCCCTTCAGAACCTTTCAGGAGCGAACCGGGTAGATGGACTGAATCGTATCATGACATCAACCAGTTCGAGGACTTGGACAAATTGGGTTGCAAAGTTGCTCATACCTGGGCTTATACTAGCTGTGCTTGTTGCACTGGCCTACACGCTATCACACCGAGACTTGCATGTACAAACTGTTCAGGGATTGGTAGACTAAAACTCTGCATCAAATGTGGTCAAGTAGTCATCACCAAGAAAGCTATGTCACTTCGTTGGCTAAAACGAGCTGATGCAGTCAAGCAGGTAAAACAGTTTGGTCAGATTCCAGTTCATGTTGAATGGAGAAAAGGTGAGACACGACAGGGAGTAGGTACAGGTGGAGTTCCATGGGAAAGGTTGATGCATTGTGATTATGGTTTTATTCCAGGTACAGTTGGGGATGATGAAGAACCCATTGACGTATATCTGGGGGGTTCTAACAATCCTGTGGCTTATGTGGTCAATCAGCTTAACAGAGATGGAAGCCCAGATGAGAAAAAAGTTATGTTGGGGTTTGAAAGTCCAGAAATGGCCGAAGCCATGTACCGAACTCACTACCCGAAGAATGGAGAGGGGTTCTTTGGTGGGATGGAAGTGCTTGGGGTAGATTCTTTCATCAATAAATATTTCCCTCAGACTAGTGACCCATATAAGATCGAGTTGGAAGCAGATGCTACAAACCAAGAATGGTTAGATACCCATTCGACTAAAACTGAAGAAGTTTCAAAAGCGAGTTCTGGTCAATCACTTAGGGATCAAGCAAAGCATGACCCTGCTATGGTATCCAAGCTAAAGGGGTTTACCACCCCTGGATCAGACATGCATGGTTTTGCTCAAGCTAATCCAGATTTTCCAGCTGACAAAGTCTTAAAAGGAATGGTCCTACCACCAGGCATAAATACGCTTGGAGACGTTCAAGAAGCTTTGTTGGCTAAGCCAGAACCTAAGAAAAAGAAGCAGGGTCCAGTTCCTCTTCCTTTGTCAGATAAGGCTAAACCAAAACAAGAACCCGTAGTGGAGATTCCAGAACCTACTCCAAATGAGATTGTACAACCTGAACCCTCACCTACTCAGGAACCTAAGACAAAGCCTGAGGATCAAACAGGAACCAAACCAGCTAGAATTCCCCAGCAAGTTCGAACAAGGGTTGATACAATCCCAAAGAACTTGCAGAATATTGATACGAAAGAGGTTAAGACCCCAGCTGAAATAGCGCTAGAGAAGTCTAAGAGTCCAGTTCAGCAAGTTTGGAATCAGGCATGGGATTATCTAGGTGGAAATCCAAAACGCCATGGTAGTTTTGAGGATATGACTGTAGCTTCAGTAGGTATTATTTCAGTAGTAGCAAATGAATATGCCCAACCAGATCATGGTCCGTTAGCAACTGAAGATTCTCCACACCCAGTTGAAGATAATGTTGTAATGCATGCAGAAATTGACCTAGGCTTTTCTCATGACTGACAACTTGCTGTTGGGTGATTTGACTAAAGGTTGGGAAACCGTACCAACAGAACCTGTATATGTCACTGAGCCATATTACACGGAAATGGTAAAAGGTGAATGGTTTCAGGATAAACTAGCAGTCGGACCTATTGATGTAGTACCTGACCAGAATTATGATCTACCTTCAGCTCCAAACGAAGGTACTGATCTTGCTATACCAATGGATGATTTTAGTATGCTAGACGTTAAAACAGCCACTAAAAAGGCTGTTGGCAAAGGGCCAAACTACTGCAACCACTGTGGGGTCAATCATCATAAGACTACTAAATGTCCATGGTTTCAGAAGCAAAAGGGTACTAACTCTCAACCCACTCTGATCCCACCTAACAGCAAAGATACCTCAGAAAACGTAGAGACAGTTAACCAAGCAAAACCTGGTTATGAAACCCCCGTATTTAAAGAACCTACTCCAGCAGATCTTCAGAAGTTAGGTTGGAACCCAGCTGGCAAAGGCTTCACAATGTTGAAGCATCTAGCAACATCAGGAGAGACAGGAATGTCCATCTCTGAGTTGCTAGAGACAATGCCAAAACCTCCAAGCTCATCAAAACCTGATGTAGCTTTAGCAGAGAAGCTTCTAGCTGATGCTATGAAGTTTGGCATTGTTGCAAAAATTCCTGCTAAAGTTCCAGGTCAAAATGATAGGTACATAACTGGGGGATTTATAAAGAGTAAGGTAGATCAGGAACTAAGCAATATTGCTAAAAACCTTCTTTCCAGTGTGAAAGGTGGTACTGTTTTTAGTGTTGCTGATTTAGAAGGTAACTATGGCCCATACCTTCAAGAGTTGGTGGATGGGGGTAAGATAGCACCCTTTAAAGGAACTTTTCGAGAAGTTCCACCAGTCCCAGAAGGAGTGGATGTTGTTGATCCTTCCCTCTTAGCTAGTCCAGATGCTTTATCTAAGTTTTGGGAATCTCTTACAGGATCGAAGCCTTCTCCAGAGGTGGTTAACAGTTCTACGACTATTTTGCAGGCTAATCTATACAACGAAATAGCTAAAGGGCTTGGAGTTCTTACAGATAGCGATATCACTAACCTTAGTGATCTACAACCACTGCTAGACAAAGGGTTGGTATTTAAAGATTTTCAAAATCATCTCTTTGCTGTCAAGCCTCAAGCTAAACTAAATACAAATATCGCTGATAAGCCTGATGGTCTTCCTCAACCCAGCACCAAGAATCCAGATGGGACAGTTGAGCTTTCACCAGACCTAAAGCAGCCCATCAACTCTTGGTCGCTAAAGTCCTTAGCCGGTACTCACACTACAGGTATAGAGTTAAACCACTTACTGACAACTGCAAGCATAACCCCAGGTCAGACTTTAGACATTACAGACTCTCCATATCAAACTGGAATTGCTTTTCTAGTTAAAAAGCAGTTAGCAACTCTTGAAGGATCTAACCTTGTTGTTAACTGGCCAGCAGTACAGAACATCGATCTTTCACCAGTTGGCATTGAGTGTCCCCACTGTCATATTAAGCATCGACCAAAAACAGTATGCCCATTTACTGGGCAGCTTATGGTCAAAGGTCTTGAACAGCTAAACTCGTTACCAGAGAACGCTAGAAAAGCACTGAAATCTATTCTGATAAATTCTGGTACAGCGTATTATGGTAAACATACCTTTCAACCAGAGATACAAAATACCGTCGATAAACTCTTAGCAGAAGGCATATTGCAGCTAGTAAAAACACCTACAGGTCAAACCGTACGTTTTCCTAGTGGTTTTAAATGGCCAACTCCCCAGTCAATAGATTTAAAAACCGTCTCGCCTGTTGTCCAACAACTGCTATCGTTTATTAAGGCGAACCCTGCTAAAGCTACACTTAGTGGCCTTCAACCCACAGTCCAATCAGAATTGGATGGTTTGCTAGCTACTGGACAGGTGGTAGAAAACAACGGAAAGCTTTCGTTAAGCCCTACGACGGAATTACCAGATAATTGGCAAACAGTAAAGACAACTCAATCTTCATTTGTACCATTTGGTGGACCCCCACCTCCTTTAGTAATTAAGCAGCCTCAGGTTTCAGTTGCTCCTGTAGTCCCAACACCCGCTGAGAGTAACAGTCCAACATCAGACCCAACTAGTTCGATTTCGACTGCTAGTAAGGTTTCGATAGCTAATACACCAAAAGCTATAAACCCATTAGATGCTGCTAAAACAATGGGTGTTAGCTCTAATACTCTAGGTTATGCTGTGCTGCAAAACCTTTTAGAGCCGAAGACTATCGGTGAATTGCATGAGTTAGTGAAGAAACTTGGCTATGCTCAGAAGCCTAGTAGCTTTATCTCAAATGCTGTAGCTAAAGGGGTTGTAACAGAAGCAGGAAACGGGAAGTATGTCTTAGCAGGCCATGCAGTTAAACCATTAACTGCAGAAGCAGCAGCTAAGATTTTAGGTATTTCAGTACCTGCTCCAAAGCAACAGCCAAACCTGGGCTTCTTTATCTTACAATCACTTGCTGCTGATACGGGGATGGAAACTCTTGAGCAGGGATTGAAGAATATTGGTTTCAAAACTAGTCCAAAGTCTTTTATTGAAAAAGCGTTAAAAGCTGGTGTTGTAGTAAAAACACCGACTGGATTTGTCTTAGCTAGCCATAAGGTGGGGATGAGCGTATTGCCATCTTTACCAGGCCAAGTTTCAGCTCCTAAGCCAATTTTTAAGGTTCAGCCACCAGCATCTGGAGCAGAAGAAGTTCGTAAGAAGTATGCAGCTGACCACCCAATTCAGTGGATGTCTGAGGAGCATGCTAGAAGGTTTGACCAACTTCATCAGTACTTTGGTGATTGCTTAGCATCCTTACCGGCAGCAACTCCCATTTCTGAAATCGCTGCCAAAGCTGCTTCGCATATGGGGCTTATGAACTCAGTTGGGTTGTTTTCAATCACCATGGATTGGAAAGATTCGTCGGTATCTAAAGGTGCAACAGTGTTACATGAAACCTTAGATCAGTTGGGGATAAGTAGAGCACCCAAATCACCTAAACAACCAAGCTTAGAACCTTTTGATTCTTTTGCATCAGACGATTACCAATATGCAGTTCCAGGTTCAGCTAGTTATACATTGTTGGCTGAGAGAGGGGTGTATGCAGTTAGGGATATGGGGCTTGATCCATCAGCTTATATTGTTTGCGAATATGAGGTGCTTTTCAACAAAAAAGATCCCAACGCTCCATCAGTATTTCCTGTAGTCAACCCACCTATGGGTATAAGTTGGAAAAATTCAACTGATGTGGCAGCGTATTATGGAGTAGAGGAATCAGATGTCTCGATGGTACAAACTCCAGAGGGGAAGAAGTATTGGGTTAAAGGCCCAAGCCGAGCAGATTTGGTCTTAACCTCATATGCTTTAACCCAATCAGTCTATAAAAAAGCTGGGGTGAGTAACCTTCATCTATATCGAGGGATCTATGATACAGGTCACGATCCAATAGTCAAAAAGATGGAAGCAGCTGAGAAGGCTTATGGCAGTTGTAAAATCGAAATGAATCCGGCATCTAGTTGGACCTCTCTGTACAGTAAAGGAAAAGACTTTGCTAAAGGGGGAGGTATCGTTTTTGAAAAAGAAGACATGCCAGTTCACCAAGTCTTCATAGATCACAATCTTAGAATTCCCCAGAACCTGTTGACAAAATTTCAAGGGCAAGGCGCTAGTCAAGATCCTCTTGGAGCTAAACCCTTTGGTAGCTATAACGAGCAAGAGAAAGAGTTTGTAGTGATCGGGTTTGAATCTAAACCTAAAGAAAAGCTATCAAGAGTAAATCATTCAAAGTCAACTAAGATAGCTATTGATCTAAATCAAAAGCAGGTTTCAAGCTTAATTCAACCTAACAAACTACTCCCTAATGGTTATGGTGAGTATGTCATGGCAAATGATGAAGAGGTTTACTGGCGAACCAATCAGACTTGCGTTCCAATATTTTTCATCGATAGTTCAGCGAAAGCAATGCAATGAGTCTTAAAGGCGATCTGATTATTCCTGGGTCATCGTATGGTGATTCTCGTCGTCAAGCCAGCTCGAATCCTTATTCGTCGTCGAAGCAAGAGTTAATCCATGGGATGACTCCAAATCAGATGGCCGATTTGAATGATCGAATGAGCAAGATGATGCCTCGTATTGCATCATCAAACCCTATTGATCAACGTCGAGATTTATTTAGTGGTGAGCTTCCCAAAGGGGCAAATTGGGATGCTAGACGTTCTGCTATGAGTGGTGCTGGGTTGATGCAAGGTGGTGGGTTCCAGCAGGGTGGCCCAAGAAATTTAACCACCCAAATGCGCCCATATCAACCGGAATTCGAGTCTCCGGATCGACAGCAATATCCCGTACACAGGATATTAGCCAATCGTTATTGGAGACTTTTCATCAAGCTTGATCCAGTGATTGGAACTGGCCTAGAAATGTATTCTGAAATGCCCTGGTCTGATTGTAAGCTTACAGGCCAAGGCGTGACAGGAGAAATTCGACAGCTTTACGAAAATATGTGGGAAGAGACCAACATCATGGGAATTCTCCCAGCGATGGTGAGAGAATTTCTAGGTATTGGTGAGGTGTGTCCACATAACTTCTTTGACGATAAGCAAGGAATGTGGACCTACATTGCGTTGCACAATCCTGATCAGCTAGAAGTTGTAGATGCTCCATTCATTAAGATGGACCCCGTAGTAGAGTTCATTCCAGACGATCGTCTAAGGGCAATTCTAACTTCCACTGATCCCAAGCTTCAAGCGATTCGTGAAAAGATGCCACCAGAGCTTATAGCAAAGCTGTATGCTCGGCAGAACATCCCGCTGAATACTGAAGTGAACGCTACCTTCATCGCTCGTAAAATGCACCCTTATGATACTAGAGGGACCAGCATTATTGCGCGTATGTGGCGTATTCTCATGTATGAAGATGCGATCTTCAACGCATCAATTGCTACTGCTAGACGCCATGCAGGTCCTCTCAAGATTGCAAAGCTAGGTAACCCGCAGACCAACTGGATTCCAGGTCCAGAGCATGAGAGGCGATTTGCGGAGTTAGTAGCTCAAGCAGAGCTAGACCCGCATGCTTGGATTACCTTTCATTACGGGTTATCGTTAGAAGCCTTTGGTACTACCGACCGGGTTATGACGATCAACAGAGAGTGGGATGTAATCGAGCGTATCAAACTAGTCGCTATGGGGCTGTCTAGAAGCTTCTTAACTGGCGAAGTTACTTTTGCTAGCGCTACAGCAGGTCTCCAAATCTTTCTTCGTCGACTGCTGGCAATGCGAAATTACTTCGAAAATGTTTGGATTCGTCCAAAGTTCTTTACTCCGGTTGCTGAGATCAACGATTTCGTCCAACGAGATCAATCTGAGCTTAACCATAGAGTCCGTATCAAGCGATCTGGTATTGAGCTTAAGAAACGCTTAATCATCCCCAAGATTGATTGGGCAAACAAACTCAATCCCATGGTCGATAAAGACCTTGTAGCAGCTTATGAACAGCTGGAAGGGATGGGAATCAGGATCTCGAAGGGTAAGAAGATGGCTGCTGTAGGTTTGTCCTTTGAGGATGAGCTGAAGAAAGGCATCGAAGAGGATAAATTCGAGAAACAGGTCCGTGAGGAGTTTGGGGTTTCACAAGAGAAGGGGGAACCTGATGAGATTAAAAAAGTCGTCGACAAAACAGACGAGACTATTAAAAAGGATCCACCTGCAGAGGATAAAGCTTCACCGGCGCCAGGTGGTCAACCTCCTCCAAACCCTAGAAACCCTCAACAGCAACCAAGTTCAGAGCCAAGTGAAGCTGAGCCTGAAAGCAAGTCTGCTGACGACGAAACTCAAATTGAACAGGCTCCTTCGATCTGGGACGAAGAGGGTAGGTATCACAACTGGGATATTGATAACGTTCAGGCGTTGGTGGAGTTACTTGACACAGGTGAGACTGGTTCGGCGTTCTGGTCAGGATTGATACCAGAACAAGATTCGGTTAATCAGGTTGATAACCCCTACGTTCTTCTCCAAGATGGTGATCCTGAGACTGCATGGAATTGTATTGATGAGTTCTTAACCTCACAGGGTTATCCAGATAACGATATCAATGATCTGAAGGAGATCTTGGTTAAGGAGAAGGTTCTTCCACCATCAGCATCATTCTTGGCAGCTCTTGATTCTTTACCTGATGATGCAGGTATGTTATCGGATGCAGAATTTCATGCTCTAACTGCTAAGGCACTGGAGACGCCCCGCCCTTTTGTCGTGGCCGGAAAAGGAGTAGGCCCACCTAAACCTCTCATAAAGACTGACAACTTTTTAGTTGGTGAGGCGGCTGATTTTGAGGTTAAAAGACGACGAAGTGGTGGTGTCCCAACGACTGTACAGCTGGTAATGGGGTTTGGAGATATCGGTGGAAATAAAACAGTTCGTAGAATTGCTATTAAAACCCCAGACTTTGACCCTGCAGCAAACTATGCTAGTAGAGAAGGCTGGCAAGCTGCTTTACACAGATCAAAGTTGCCTCAAAAAGCAAAGCGATATGTCAAACAGCTTGAAAATGAGATCGTCGATGGCTGGGATAAAGCTTTCAACAAGGCTTGGACGGAGATCGAGAAGCGTCTTGACAGTGGACAGAGAGTTGAACCTGACTCAATACGAATTTTAGTTGAGGACTCTGTTAGAAAACAGCTTCAAAACGTAGACCATGAACAGGTTACCAATGCTTTTACAGGTCTTTATAGCGAAGGTAAGTCCAAGGCTTACAGCTTAACCAACTTTCATGAGAAGAAGCTAAATAAGCTTCGATCAAAGAATGGTAAGCAAGCCTTCTTGAAGGAAGCAGTAACCATTGATACCCATGAAGATGTCAGGATGCTGGCAGAGATTAAGGATACTGCCTTAGCTAAGGTTAAGAGTATTTCGAACAAAGATTTGCGTGATCAGATCCTTAAGAAACTGACTGAGCCTGGAGCTGAGAACGTTAATCCAATAGATCTTGCCAACGAGATTGTTAAAGAAGAGGCTAAGAAACGTAAGGAAGAAACCGATTATAAGGATGAGGCCTCTAGAGCAAAGCTGAAAGAATCCTTAAAAGATCTATACGATAGCCAGCAACATCGTCTTCAGTTGATAATGCGTACTGAAGCTGTAAATGGTTTTACAGTGGCACAGTTGAATGGTTATCTAGAGCAAGGCATACTAAAGGTTAAGTGGCTAGCTCATAAAGATGATCCTCGAACCTGTGTAACTTGCAGAGCCTTAGATGGACAAGAGTTTGAAATTGAGAAGATGCTGTCCGAGGGTGGTCGGTATCCTTTAAGTCATTACTCCCATCCCGCTTGCAAGTGTGGGCTTAATCCTGTTATCGCATATCTTACCTTTGATGAGTTCTCAAAGAAGTACGATGAAACACATCCAGACCAGTTCGTACGGGGTGGACCAGAATTTGATGACTCAAAACTCGACCTCTCAGATGTCATCATCGATTCTGTTAATACACCCATAACAACGTTTGAAAAAGTTCCAGTTGAAAGTAGGGATGAGTTGGTTAAAACCACTACCAAGATTGATCAATCACCCTATGCTAAGCATGCTCCACCAAAAGCAATTTTCTCGCAAGATGTTTACAAAAACGATGACTATCAACTAAAAGCCAAACCAGAAAAGAATTATGAAGGAACTGTTTCAAGCTGGCATGATCCTGATACCGATACTCTTCATATCTCTAGTTACGCATCTGAGTTTGAACCTATTGGTGATGTTTTTAGTAAAGCATGGTCGACGTCTATTTGGGATAAAGAGCCCGGAATCCACAAAGAATGGGAAAAGCTTTTTAAGCGTTCACCCGAACAGGTTAAAGCCCCCAACCTAGAAAAAGCAACGGTTGACTTATTACAAGACTCTACTCAGAATTTAGTACAGACGTACTATCAAGGTAATGACGAGTGTATAGGTCTAACTAAGAAGCTGAGAGAATGCTCTGATAAGGCTCTAACCAGTATTCTAGAGTCTGTTGGTGTTTCAGAGGAAGATGTTGAAACCATTCTAACCTATAGAGCATCAGCTCCAATCTGGACTCTAGATGGTGAGTCAATTCAATCTGAAGCTGAAAAGAATTCCTACATAAACACAACTGCTGGAAAAGATGCTGAAAGCTTCTTTAGAGAAAGTTTGATAGCATTCATGACAAAACCATGGAGTCTGGAAAGACTAGACCCAGAAGTTTACAAATTGATTTCGAGTGAGTTCTTTGCTGGTAAAGAGTTTAAGCGATGAATTGGTATAGGAGCGAATGATGGATTTGGTAATTCCTATGTGGGTTCTTTGTATACGTTGCAATCGCTATAGCTGCAGATGTGTGAGGTCAACATGATCACTACAGAACCTTTACCTTATGCTTTTGATGCTCTAGAACCATACATTAGCTACCATCAGCTGTATGTTCATTATCATTCTCATTACAAGAAGTATGTAGAGAAGGTTAATAAAGCTGTTGAAGGTACAGCTCTAGAGGACGTCGACCTAGACATTCTGATGAGGTTAGCTGGAAACGAACTTCAAGCTAATGCATTGCAAGTCTGGAACCACCAATTCTTTTGGGATAGTATGGTTCCCGACGGTTGTGATATTCCTCAAACCTTATCCCAACTTGCTATAGACTCTTATGGTAGTCTTGAACACTTCAAGAAAGCTTTTGAAGACCTTACTGATGAGTTTTTTGGCTCTGGTTGGGTGTGGCTAATTAAGACTGATTCTGGAGATGTCAAGTGGGTTACTACAAAAGATGCTGATAACCCACTTGATGAGCAAACCCCACTTCTCTGCTGTGATCTATGGGAGCATTCGTACTATCTAAGCTACGAATCGGATAGGAAAGATTACCTTCTAGACTGGTATGAAAACCTTGCTAATTGGGAATTTGCTCTTGCTAATCTTGACGATAGCCAAGGTAAAGTAAGCTCTCTTAGCAAATATAGCAGTGTAGATAACCAAGGTTATAGCATGGCTAGGTCTATCACTCACCAAGCTGCCGAAGAGCTGAGAAAAGGTCAAAGAAGTCAGGAGTTTTTCAAGAAGCTTCTAATCTCAAAAGTTCGAGTGATAATGCCTTATCATACAACTTCAATATGACAAGTCATTTAGGACAGATTTATGAATGTGATGGCTGCCCAGCAACCTCGACAGAGAAACTACATACGGTCATTTTCTATCCTAAGAATAGTCGTGGCAGCGCGGGAAAGAATTATGACCTTTGTGACGACTGCTTTGCAAAAGCTGAACAAGTTTTACAGCAAATGGTCATTAACCGTGTGCACAATTTGAGAGCCGGAAAATCAGCACCAGTCCAATCGATCATTGACCAGCTAGATTCCGTTAGAATGCAGAGAGTAAGATCTAGGGATCTTGACTTTGATGAACGCCCTACTCCTGTAACTAGACCGGAGCTAAAACGATGAATTACGCAATTATCTCGAAAAACAATAAGAAGGTTGCAGTCGTAATTCATAACCCAAAAGAGGGTCGGGTGGTGTTTAAGGGTAACCCTACTTCTGATCTCTACCAAGCGTTTTCCCTAGTTTATGGGAAGCCTGTAGTGGTTACTGATCAGGAAGGAAAAAGCTCGTTTAGACGAAAAATTGTCCAGTCAGATAAAGACTACCTATCATATCTAACTGATAAGTTTGTCCATTTTCCTTACGTAGTTTCATCGGTTGAATCAAACGATTCTAACCGGATTGATGATGTTGCCGACAAATTAGAGAAAGAGCATCTAGATGACAATAGCTAAATACGGTTATATCCCAGATAAGCCAGATCCACGTGATAAGCATTTTGCTATGCTTATGGCAGCAGCACCTACCCCCAAAGAGTTTGATCTGTCTGACAAGGTGGTTGAAGTTCTCAATCAGACTAACAATGACTGTGTAGCAAACACCTGGGCTCAGTTACTTCGGATTGCAGATCAGGTTGCTGGAGTTAAAAACCCACCTTTAGCTGATAGGCGGTTTTTGTATTACAATTCTAGAAAATACGATGGTGGGCCAATCTCTGATCAAGGGACTCAGCTGAGAAGTTGTGCTCAGGGGGTGATAAGGTTTGGCAGACCACCAGAACTCTCGTATGGTGGGGATGATGTTGATATCCAACCAGAATGGGAGAGGTACCAAGCGGGAATCGACTATAATGGACCAGCAGGCTATTACAGAGTTACCACCCTTGATCAGATTAAGCAGTCAATTTCATCTGGAAAACCAGTTGGAGGTGGAACTAGTGTAGGTCAATCGATTGAAGAATATACTAGTGGAATCTATAACCCGGACCCAGAAGAGCCTTACATTGGTGGACATGCGTTGTCCTTTGTAGGTTACACACCAACTTATTTCAAGATAGTGAACAGTTGGGGCAAAGATTATGGCGAAGATGGATTCTTGAGAGTTTCTTACGAGTTTGCTCAAACCTTTACAGATCTTTGGGCGGTGCATCTATGATCAAAGCAATGCTGTTAACGCTGGTTTTGGCTTCTCAATGTACACCGTCACCTAAACCGTCACCTGACCCTGTTCCAACTACTACAACTACGGTAGTGATACCACCACCTATAGTTGATGGTGGTACTGAACCCGTTACTGACTGTGAGAAAGCATGCGCTGTTTTTGCTAAGTACAAATGCAAGGAAGCATTGCCCACTCCCAAAGGTACTACTTGTGTTGAAGTTTGTAAGAACGCAGAGGATTCCGAAGTCCTTAGCTTGAATCCTGACTGCGTCAAGCATGCAGACTCCTGTGAGTCCGCTAAAGCTTGTCGATATGCTGGGGTCAAACCGTGAAGAGTGAGAGGTGGAAAATTGTATGTCCAGATGGACGTCAAAGGATTCAACCTCAACCTCATCTGACTGATGCTATGAACTACGCTGAAGTTTTTTCACAAGAAGGTGTATGTATAGCACTTTCACTGGATAAAGATCAACTACCATGCCCTGGAGGTAAGCATAAGGTTGAGTCTTACGAGTTTGAGCATCCACCTATCACAGCAGTTCATTTGGAGTAAATCATGAACGCAGTTCTAAATTTGGTTTACATTATTCTAGCAATTTGTCTGCTAGGAACAGTAATTTGGGCTTTCTGGACTTACATCACACTCCCTGCTCCAGTAGCATGGCTAAAAGGGTTGCTGATGTTTGTCTTGATCGTCATCATGTGCTATTTTGTGTGGGAAACTTTCTTAGCTTCCCACCTAGCTCATGTGAGGTTTTGATGTCGTTTAAAAAGCAGGGTCGAAGCCCAGTTGTTGGGGATCCATTCGAATTAAAGGATCCACCAAAAGGTGATGAAAAACCTCAACCCAAGGTAGAGGTTGCAGCAGAGCCTAAGCAAAAAGATAAACCGAATCTTAAGTGATTCGAATCGATTACTGTTAGTCTTTGAGGAAGCTAGTCTACTTATGATTAGCTTCCTCAAAAATTGTCTTTCTATAAAACTGCCAGCGTATCTGTCCTAGGTTCATGGTCCGGAAATCGGACTGCACTTAAGGCATCTGAAACTCGCACGGCAAGCTATTTCCTGCAGCAACCAGGCTCTATTGATATAGAAGCTGTTCTAGCAGATGTTAGCGAACCGTATCAGATTAGTACAAATCCGAAGGACTTTATCTTCGTTCCAGTACGTGCTAACTCTGTCGGTGTTCCAAATGAAAATGCCGACGCCTTTTCGAAAGCTGAAACTCTTCGGTTCGATCATAAGATTGGACGAAGAGTTTATCAAACGTATTTAGCAAAACCACATCATGTTAACCATCGAACTGATAATCCAAAGATGGCTCGTGGTGTCATTGTGGACGTTCATTATAACGACCACAACCCCATGCCTGCTGATTGGAGAGCTAGGTATGAGGCGGCGACTGGGGCCTCTCTTCCAAACGATGAGTTTGTAGAAACCTTACTAGCAATTGATGCCTCAAAAGACCCTCACTTAGCTGAGGGAATTAAGAGTGGAGTTATCAATGCTTTTAGTATGGGTTGTGAGTGTGATCGAACTGCTTGCTCAATCTGCAATCACATAGCTTCAAATCGTAGCCAGTTCTGTGACCATCTTAAATATGGAAACAAGAACAAGTGGTACGATGTTGACGGGACAAAGCGCCAAGCATTTGAATGGTGCATGGGTGTTGTCTATGCTGAACTAAGTGCTGTGGATCAGCCCGCAGATCCAAGAGCATTATCAAATGGGGATGTTTTTAGTCTCCAAGCATCAGTTAGTCGTGAAGAGTATCTAAAGGTCTTAGCGTTTGCTAAGATCAATGCTGAGACTCTACCTGATGTGGTTGCAGACCTAGTTGCAGACTACCTAGAGAATCAAAATGTCTAAGCTTAAAGACGTCGTTGCTAAGGCTGAAAATAGTCTTAGTTCTGTTGAGAAAACTGCTATGAGTGAGTTCGAACGTCAAGCTATGACGAACGAAACTGCAGCTTTGATTGCTAGTTCAAAAGGAAAAGGCGCTACAGAAATGAAGAAGGCACAACAGCTGCAACCAGAAGTTCCAATGCAGCAACCAATGGTTCCTCCAGCTCAGGTTCAACAGGACTCCATGCCAATGCCTAGTGCAGGGCCTGCAGTTCCTCCTGTGGTTCCAGGTGCTATGCCTGTTGATCCAAACGCCATTCCTCCTGTAGATCCAGAGCAGCAATTTGACCCAAATGCTACTCTTCCAATGGCTCCAGCGGCTGCTAGCCCTGTGATGCCAAATGTTAATGACCCTGCCGCTAGTATGGGATCTCCAGTCCAAGCTCAGCCAGGTGACATCTCTCAGTTTATCGATGAACAAGAGCAGCAGAATCCAAATCTCAGCTCTGATGAGATGGGCATTCAGAGCGACATGAAGTACATTGGAGCGTATGGAGATTTAAAGATACGCAACACTGCCCAGAACAATCTCGAAGTTTACAATCCTCGTAATAATCAGGGAATTATCCTGATCCCACTCAATGCTAAGACAAAAGCTAGCAAGAGTGCTATGAGAGCTGCTGCTATTCAGATCTTGAAGTCGATTGGCTCATCTGGACTTTCGCGTACAGCTTCTGCCTGGAAGGGTCGTCTTCGAACTGCTGATGGTGTTGTTGATTACGGGACAACGAACATGCAGCCAGTTCCAAACACCTCACAGATGGGTAAAGATCAGAGCACAAATGCTAGAGGTGATGACAACTTCGCTGATGGTCCAGATTTTGACGATATGGATATTGAAACAGCTACTGGTGATGGTTCAACAACAAATATGCAGCCAGATCAGTTGACTCGTAATGGTCCTGGACTCTCTGGAAAGGGAGTTAAAGCTAACCGCCAAGCGGACGTAATCAAAGCTCCAGGCCTTGATACAAATTCAAACAGCCTCGATGGTCGTGAGACCAACATGGCTGATGAAAACAACGATCGACCAGGTGGTAATGCATTGTCAGTGGTTGATGATGCTGACACCACGATGAGAGATAAACGAAAACCATTCAGCTTGTCTAAGGACACAGCGCTGGAGGATGCAGTGTCCAACTTTGATGAGAAAATGATCACAGGGTCCAAGAAGTCACAGATGGCTCCTCAAAGTATTCCTGGAACTGCTCCTGAGATGGCGGGTATCCCAACTTCAGCTGCAAGCCCAGTCGCTCCACAGGCAATTGCTCCAAATCCATCGATGCCAGCTACTGCTGAAGCTGATCCCGACATGGACGCAAAGTATGCTAAGCTGTACCGAGCCAGAGCTGATAAGGAAGTTAAGGATCGGGTCCGAACATTTGTAGCTAGATTTACTCGATGTGTTAGAGTGGCAGCTACTCGACAAGCCCTGAATCTCGAACCAAATCGTTTGAAGATTGCTATGGCTGACAGCCTCTTAGCTGAACGTAGCTTAAGTCGCCATGAAGAGTATATGGGGATTGAGCCACGAGTTGCTACCATCTTGGTTGAGGCTGGACTTTCTCCAGAAACGATCAATGGATTCGTCGATGATCTTATTAAGCGTTCAGCCTCCTTCATGAAGATGTCTGACGAATCTCTCGACCAGATTGAAGCTGATCTGACGAACTTGAATCCAGCTCCAGTTACTGCTGATGCTGATGGTCCAGAAGCTGATGACATGGAGATGTCAGCTCAGATGGATGGCGATGAAGACCATGTCATGGAAGGTCAGTCATTAGAGCGATCTGATGATGAAGGTCCTTCAATGGATACTACTGCTGCAAGACGTCGTCAAGCAGCTCTTAGAGGAAATCCTCTTTTGAATAGCGCTTCAGCTCCTACCATCATGGAAGGTGAAAATAAGCGCAGTAATGTTAGAGCAGCCCTCAGCTCAACGAAGGGCCTCGCATTACACAGTTTCTATGGCAGCCGTTAGTAATAATTGCTAGCCTTAGTTTTTGATTGTATAGCATGGTGCGAAAACAATCAAATGGTTCTAGGTGAGGTACAAAGCACATGGCATTAAATCCGTATGATCCTCGCCTCGATTCGTTTCGTGGCGATCCAAACCAAAGCGGCCTCGATCTCCGTCGGTCAATCATTTCCAATGACCCGGGTATCTATGTAGCTGCTCCAACAGCACAGTTTCGGTCAGGTCAATTCCTGGCTCTTAACGCTGCTGGTAATCTGGATGTCTGCAACGGAACGGGTGGGGCTCCACTCAATGTTCCATTTGGTATTGCCAAGTGGAATAAACTCAGCGCTCTGACTGCTGCAGTCGCTGATGAACCTGTCGTCTTGACGGGTGTTGTTGCAGTTAATCTCCGCCACGCCCTGATCTTCCCAGGTGCTACTGGTGGTGTTCGTGTCTCTTCTGCTGCTGGACAGACTGGTACTGTCTACACGGAAGGTACTTCGTCTACGAACGATTACGCCATCAACTATACGAATGGTACGATCCAGCGTTCGACTGTTTCGACTATTCCGACTGGTTCGACGGTGTATGTGACGTATGCTTACACGGTGCCAGAAGCGGACCTGGATTTCCAGGGTCGTAATTTCTGGAACTTCTTGGACGATGTTACGATTCAGCAAGGTCGTATCGCAATCGTTCAGGGCTGGTCGCTGATCTTCACGACTGTGTACGATCCGTCCATCACCTATGCTATTGGTAATGCTGTCACTGTTGACGGTGGTACTAAGGCAGGCATTCTTACGACTACAACCGGCGGTGGTCGTGTTGCTGTCGGTCGCGTTATGCAGCTTCCAACCGCGTCTGATCCCTATCTCGGGGTTGCTTCGTACAGCCTCCCAGTCTAATACCGGGATAAAGGAAAGACAAAGAATATGGCACATCCTCGTAATCCTTACGCTGTTCAAGCTGGTAAGACCCCATCCTTTCAGCGTCAAGCTTCAGCTCCAACTCAAGCTCGCCGAGTTACAACGAACAGTGGTAATGCTGTCCCACGTACCAAGGCTGCTGAGCAAGTTACTGATCAAAACGGTAACTACAACCCTGGCCGCTTTGCTGGAAACAGCAGCACCGTTCGTGCAGCTCTTAGCGATCCTAAGAACCGCATGTTCGACAAGAGCGGACAGATCAACGCCGACAGCAATCGTGATGCTCTGACTCAGATCGCCCATCTGCTCCAGAACGCTACGAAGTCTGCTGGCTTCCAAGACTTCCGTAAGTCTGCCAGCCACGAAGATCAGATGACGAAGCAAGCTCGGATGGAAATCCTTGCTGCCGCCATGAAGGATCCGACTGGTGAAGGCTTTGCTATTGTTGGTCAGGAGCTCTTGCTTCCGATCAAGGACATCATCGACTACGAAGGTTGGGCTCGTAAGATCTACCGTACTCGTCCATTGGCTCAGGGCGAACTCTTCCGCATTGCGAAGGACGTTCGTGCTACTGCTTGGGTTGTTGGTCAGGACGGTCAGTCGATCGAGTCTAGACTCTACGGCAAGTACATTCAGCCGTCGGAGTTCAAGATCACGTCCTTCCCGACCGTTGACATCGAAGACATCTATCAGATGAATTACGATGTCCTCGATCGTGCTCAAGACACTGCTCGTCAGGAAATTGAGCTCGAGGAAGACAAGCGTGGTTTGGCTCTGTTGGATCGTGCTGCTACGACCATCAATACTACTACGATGTTCGGATCGTTGGGTATTGCAGCGTTTGAAGACATCCGGTTCCAGGTTGAGCGTCACCGCTTGATCGTTGAGAAGTTCTTGATCGCTCGTCAGGAGCTTTCTGACATCGTCAAGAACATGTCCACCGCTGTTGATCCAGTTACTGAGCGTGAGTTGATTCTCGCTGGGTACATTGGAAACATCTTGAACTCGCAGATCATCACGACTGCGGGCACAGGTATTGAGGAAGTCGTTCCAGCTGGTTCTGTCTATGCTGTAACGGGTTCAGAGTACCTTGGAGAGATGGGCATTCGCGTGGAACTTTTTTCGGAGCCTTTTAATATGTACAGTGAGCGTAGACTTGTTAAAGGGTGGGCCTTCGGAGAGATCCTGGGCTTTGGCATCCCCAACGCTCGTGCTGTTTCCAAAGGCAGCAAGTAATAGCTAAAAACAGCTATTAAGACGTAGAAAGGCCCTGAAGATTTCCTCCAGGGCCTTTCTTTTTGTCTTCTAGCGGAACCTTTTAACATGTATTCTCTAGTATTTTTTAGATGGCTGGTATAATTCTGTATGGAAGAGTTTATTCAATGCGAGATTTGTAAAGCTTCGATGAAACGGGTAACTACAACCCATCTCAAAAACAAACACAACCTAACTGCAGAGCAATATAAAGAAAAGTTTCCTAATGCTAAGCTGATCTCTGAAGCTACTGCAGCTAAGGTTGGTGCTACACACAAAGGAAAGATAGTCTCTGCAGAGACTAGGCTAAAACAGGCTGAAGCCAAGACTGGTGAGAAAAATCACTACTATGGAGTTGCAAGGCCAGAACATTCCGCTCTTATGAAGAAGGATAACCCAATGATGGATCCTGAAAAGAGGGCAAACCATTTAGCTTGGGCTAATTCAGACAGTAACAAAAAACGAGTAGCAGAACAAATTGACGAAAAGACAGGTTTATCGATAGGTCAGGTGGGTGGCATAAATTCAGCTTTAAGTGGAAAAGCAGGTCCAAAATCGATTCTAAAGGGATCCTATAGCTCAAGCAAAACAGGTAATTCAGAATGGTTTGCTAGTAGCTATGAACTTCAAAGATTCATACAGTTGGATGCCGATCCAATGGTAAAATCGTGGACCAAGAAACACGAGTTTAGAGTTCGTTTTCTAGACACTGTAACTGAAAAGGTTAGATACCATCTACCAGATCTTGAAGTCATTCTGATAGATGGTTCTAAGAGGGTCGAAGAGATCAAGGGCTGGTTTAAGGATGAGGATAGGATCAAGGTATTCTTAGCAGAAGAGAAATGTAAACAGCTAGGTTTAGTCTATTTGTTCTTAGGGCAAGAGAATTTCAAAATGGTTCCAACACAGTTACGAGATTTGCTTATCAGTTTGACAAAAGAGGGAAGAGTAAAACTTCTTGAAAGAGCTGAAGCAGCAGATCCTGATGAGTAAAACTCTCAACCCACTTCAGGTATTATGAAAGCATCACACTGTGGAGCTGTCTAAATGATTGATTCGAGATATCAGGATTGGGATGTTGAAAAATTTATAAGCGACGCTACAACCCCTGACGACGCAGCTGCACGTTCCTGGGAATACCGTAGAAAGCTACGTCAAAGGTTACTGGATCGAAATCGTGTAGAACTAGAGGAGCTTGACTATCTTGCAAGCTTACTGGCAGAAGAGATAGTTTTTGAACGCCAATGGTTTCCTAGAGAATCCGCTGGTACTGATGATCTTAATCTTAGACCAGTTGGTCACCGCCAAGTTTTGAACCATCTTATGCAATCCCTACAAATGCGAAAGAACCTCCTCGTAATTGAGAAGTGCATTCTCGAAAGGGATTCTAGATTGCAATGGTCAACCATGCCTGGTGATCGTGGTAGATCATCTACCGTTGAGCAAGGTGGCAAACTAGTTGAAAAGCAAGAAAAGCGTCTACCAACTGGACTGTATGACCATCTACTAGCTTTAAACAATACAGGTGAAGCGGGTTTTTCACCTATGGGGTGGTTATATGATAGCATTATGAAGGATTTGGTTAGTCAAGGATTTGCTATCGAACGAACCAACGGAAGTTACATAATTACCGAATCAGGCAAAGACGAGCTGAAAAAGTTTGAAAACGATACTTGAAACAATGCCAATCATTATTATGATGTTTGTATGAAGGTATTAAAAACTCCAATCAGTGCCATCATTGCATTAGCACTACTAACATTAGTAGGCTGCGCTGCTCCAGACGAGAAAATCGCCTCAGATCAGCAGATCTCAATCAGTGATAATCTAACAGTTGACGAGCAGCAGCAGGTTATCTTAGCTATTGATGCTTGGAACCTAGCTACCAACGGACGGATTGCACTTCGACCTAGCATTGGTGGTCAAGGGCTACCAATCTCCAACGGTTATGCAGTCGGTAATCTGGGTGAATGGGATTATAACGATGGTAATCCATACATAGTCGTGGATACAGAGGTTCTAGCTAAATGCCACGGTAACTACTCTGAAAATTTTCGTACAACTGTTATGCATGAGCTTGGACATGCTTTTGGACTAGAACATGTAGCGACTGGACTAATGATGGCATCTGGTCCAGGAAAGCCGATCATCGACGATGATGCCAGAGATCGTGTATGTGCTAATTATGGTGGATGCGACCTACCCAAGAACTAACCTGATCTAAACACTACAAACTCCTCGATAAACCCTGCTAGAAACAGTTCTAAACAGCTCCCTTAGCACTAATAGCTTGAAGTATTTCCAACCTGTTTAAGTCAAGAAACTTGCCACTACTGAAAGTTGATTATGACCGAAATTAAGGTTAGGTTAGGTGGGTGATGGTGGAGACAAAGAAGAAAGTCAAGGCAAAGAAGCTACAGTTCAAAACTACCAAGATCGACGTAACCTACTCTGTCTATCTTTTAAGAGAAGACGGTACCCAAAAGTACTGTGGCAGTACAGATCATGAACCAGAAATTCTGGTTAAAAACTGCAAATCTGTCTGGCCAGAAACTACAAATTCGACTTATATCGTGGTGAAGAGAGTTCTAGAGCTTCACGAGGCGAGACTATGAGCGACTCTTTCAACCTGACACTGAGGCTGACGTTTCAGCAGAAATCTTGGCTATGGTATGCTAAGATCCGACTAAAACAGTTTGGGCATTGGAGACCATTTCCAGATCATGACTAGAACTAAGGAACCATGGGAAATTGCTTTTCGTGTACGGTTTCCATCTGTGGTACCGATTACAGAACACGGTGATGCTATAGCTCTTGGATTCGAAGCTGGATTCAAAGCTGCTGCTTCTCAACAGCCACAAATCATTAGGATTGCAGCGCACAAAGCCTTGCTTGAAGCTAAGACTTTAGCCAGGGAAATGCAATGTAATGATGGACACGAATTTGATGTAGCTTTTCAACAAGCTTTGGAAATGACTATAGCAAAATACACCTAGGAGGCAGAAATGATTGACACTCGAGAATTATGCCCTGACTGTGGCAGAGAAAAGACTACTGGAAGCTTCGATTGGTTGGATGCACACGGATCACTCTGTGGGGCACATATCTTTGGTGCACAACCACCATTGATTCTTGAATGTGCTAAGCTGACTATTGTTCGTTTACGAGAACGGTTGAGTCTATCAGAAGGAGTTGAAAAATCTCGTAACCTACTAGCAGACGACCTCGTAGCGCTAGCTGAAGGAAAACCAGTAAAGACTCTTCTTGCTGAAGCTGTTAGGGTTAATTTTCGAAATACCATTCGGATGGGCAACAAGGCTGCTTATAATGCTGGTTATGATGAGGGATTTAAGGATTGCGACGGGGGGTTAAGGACATAAGATGACTCCACAAGAACTGAGACAGTACCTATATGATCAATACAACGTCAACGATGCCTATGTAACAGACTTCATTGACGGAGTCGTAGTTATCAAACGACAGCTAGAAGAGTATCGTCAAGCAGAGAAAAGATCAAAAAACCAAACAGCTTGTGATGTGGTAGCTATCATCGATAAAGAGGTAGACGCTGGTACTGAACCTAAGCATATACTTACCTACTTACGTGATGTTCTTCAAATTTTGCAAAGGTAAAACCGAATGAGTGATGCTCGTGAGGGACCAAAATTTCTTTTAAAAATTTCATGTAATGGATGCAAATACTCAAAGTCTGAAAAGTATGCAGTGCAAGGTGATAGTGGATTTCAGGTGTATTGCTCGCACCCTCTAACCAAAATGGTTTATGTAGGTGATTCAAACTGGAATACACCCCAATGGTGCCCACTACTACAAACAGCTACTGAAGCATTTATCAAAGAATTGAAACCAAATGAAGGATAACATAGAGGTACTTGAACTGACTGAAGTACGTTTTGATGCGTATCATACAGCAACCTCTTCTCCACATCTAGTAAAGTCTCATACGTCTATCAACCAAATCAAATCCAGACGAAAATTCTGCGAATGTCAAATGGTTGAATGCGATTGTGATGCAATTAATAACCACTCTCCACACTGTGCTTATCGGCGAGCCAAAACCTGTCCAGTTGGCTTTCCTTGTGATGCACATGAATTAGAAGTCTGTCCGCTTTGCGACAAGTGTGATTGCAAATGACTAAACCTACTACAGAACTTTTAGGGAAAGAAGTTCGAGCTGTATGGATAGCTTGGGCAAAAGAACAACCCCACCCTAAAGAGTCTTGGTTAACACCCTGGGAAGAGCTTACTGAAGCAGAAAAAGAAGTGGATCGACGTATTGGTTCCCATCTTTTTCTTTTGGGAATTGACAAGAGTGATAACGTAAGAGCTGAGCTAGCAGTTGTAATGCTTGGACTTAGCATAGAAGATTTTGAAGCATTCTTAGAGAAATGCTCGCCGCTAGCATTGAAGCGAATCTTAGAACTTCTCGAACCTGATACTGGTGATGCTAGACTAGAAGCCCTGTCAAAAAGTGCTAGAAACATAGTTTTGAAAATTCTAAACCCGCTGAAAGAAGTCAATGGCTGAACCTACGCTGAGTCAAGATCTGTACAATCTGTTAAAGATTGTTGCAACAAGTAAACATGGGGTTATGAATCTTGGAACTGGAGAAGAGCTTTCTCGACTTGAGCAAGCCTTAGCAGACTTTGACACACTTGAAGCAATAGCAGACTGCTCTAGAAGAGCACTAGCATCGCATCAATTTGAAAAGCTTGAAGATGCTAAACGCTATCTCTGGACTTTAGACGAATCCAAGAAGAAAGTGAAGACAGATATGGAACAAAAACTAGCAGGTAATTACCTTCAAGAAATGACTAGAGAGGAAGCCAGAGAGATACTGAAGAGTGCAAATAGTGAGAGGTGGGGCATGGTACCAATCATGCATATAGACAGAGCGATCGAAACTCTTGCTTCTTTACCCACAGCACTGTCAGCAGTTGAGAGTGCAGAATCATTTGCTAGAAGACTGGGTGGACCAGAATTCGAATGGTCAATACTTCCGGCTATTAAAGCCATCGAAGAAGATCGAGCTACCGTAGCTAATTCAATACTGGAGATGATTGAGCTAAAAGCCGATTCGTTAGCTAACCGTAGCCCTGAACACCCAGAGACAGCAGAAAAGTTTTCGCTAGTTGCAACGTGGCTTAGAGCTGAACTAAAAGAACTCAAAAAGGGATGAGGATCGATGAAACCAGTAACACTTCTAGCAATTCCAACCAGTGATTCAGACAACTCTTCCAACCCACCTCCAGTCAAGTTCTTAGTTGATACTGAAGAACTTTCAATTGTTTTTGAAGACTCAGATCGTACTGTAACCTTTGACATTCAGGTAGTGAGGGACCTATCAATACTGCTTCTTATCAGGTCTTGATATGAAGTCAGAAACCATTCAGTTGGCTGAACGTGCTCTTAATCGACTCAATCAACAAGATACAATTGAGATGAGAGAGCAAATTGCAGACACTGCAGAAGAATCAGATGATCATCAGGCATGGGAAATGGTCTTCTCTCATGATGTTGATATGATTTCCCGCTTTAAGGAAAAATGGCAACCTACAACGACTAGACGTAGGTTCACTGGATTTGTTGTATCTAAAGGTGGGACATTTGGTATACCGATTCGTGAGTACTTAGGGGCGAACGATATACCAATGGTTGTGATTCAATGGGGTCCATTTAGATGGGTCACACCCGTTTATGCATCGGATGTCATCCAGCTGAAAAGTCGTTACCATTCAGTCGCCTTCAAAGAAGCAAAAGAGATCTTAGATCGATTAGAGTCTAAAACCTAATGAATTACCTTCTTTGGTCACTAGCCTGGCTAAAAGTTTTTGCAAACCCATTCGTAATAGTCTCAACTTGTCAGTATGGTTTTGCTTATGAATGGTCTACATCAACTCATGACGTACCAGTCATTATCTGTGAGGTTGATGAAAAGCTTCGACTTGACTACGTATGCAATTTTGACAAGTCTGTATGTACCTGGCGTGGAGAGTTTTGGTGCAGCTACAAACATTGTTGGTAAAATCACTTGATTTGTTGCAGATCATTATTATGATGTTTGTATGGATGATTCAGCTCTAAAAGAAACCCAACCCGATCTATCCAGAGAATGGGAACTGGAGGATGAAACACATCGAACCAAAGATGATGCTAGGCGTCAAATCAACAAAGCTAAGACTGGGGCTCATGTAGCTGCTACAGAAGAGTATCTAAGAGCTCTGAGGTCTGAGCTTCAACACTGGATTATCGAAATCGAGTACGAATTGGACACCAAATACAAATGAACGGCCAACCTGATACTGAATTTGATATGAACAACGTAAACCTGCCAAAGTGGCCACAACTAGTAGTAGTTGGAGAACCCGTTACAGTTGAGCAAGCAGCTGAGATTATCATCAGAACCGACGGACTCTACTTCTCAACAAACGACAAACTTTGGCATAAGCAGTTATGTGAAGCAGCAGGCTTAAAGACTCCCAAAGATGATTCGTTTGGTTACATCTCATGGGAAGACCGACAACCACTATTTGACTCGGTCAATAGCCTACATCTTTCGTACTTGAACACCAGCCAAATTGCTTCATGCTATATGTTAGGTCCCCATGGTTGGATTGATTGGAATGGCAATGTAGGTTGCTACGATTTTAACATTGGAAAGTGGCCCGCTTGTGAAGATGTTTTCAATGACTGGAAAGTCATTGCTGAAGCATTTCCATTCCTTGAACTGAAATCTCAACTCAGCTCAAAAGAATCTTGCGAAGAGGGTGGTATCCCACTTATCGAGTTTCATGTAAGCAAGGGTTCGGTAACTTGCTACGAACCCACTCAGACTTTGGTTAGTAAGCATTCGGGTGTTGCATATGCTTCAAACCAATCCCTAATTAACCGGTTTAGTAGTTGGTCTGCAGAACGTGGATGCACTATCGAACAATTCAAAACAGCTTTGAAATTCTGTCAAGAGAAGAAACTAGCTGGAGGTTAATCGTGGAGGTTGAATTTTTCAAATGCCTCTATTGTGATGGTGAAGGTCACGTACTGGGCATAGATGGGTTTAGAATTTGCCACGTCTGTCACGGAACTAGCAAACTTCCTTTTAAACCTTGCTCTAGATGTGAGGGAACTAAGTTTGAAATCAATTCAGACAATTGCACCGAATGCAAAGGAACCGGCAAATGCCCAAAGCTGAAGACTTCGTAATGTTTTCTAGTGGTTACAAATCAGGCTACGAACAGGCGATTGCCAATCTAGAAGAGATCGCTAAAAACGCTAGGTGGGCTGACGATCGAAATATGCTAACAGGTATTAGCAAGCTTCTTCGAGAGAAATTTGTACAGCTTCCATTGCCTGGTTATCACGAACCTTTGGACTCTGAGAACATTGATCCTGATCCAAACTTTAGGAAAACTCTTCAGCTTTTGAATGAGAAGTACAAGATTACGACAGTGAGTTCGTGTCAAGGTCATGCTCCAGGAACTAAGTATGAAGATGTTCAGGAATGGGTGAATCCTTACATCACTGCGATTTACGATGGTGACAAAGCAAGAAAACTCTGTATTGAAAGGATTATGTTTCGAGCAGGGGCTAGTACAGTTGACACTAACCCACTAGAAGAGAAGATTCTTGCTAGGTTTAGCCAAGGTTGGGATTGGTCTGAATCTGTTAAATCGCTAGAAAGGGGTTATTAAAAATGAGTTCAGCCATAACGCTACAGCTGGAATATGCTAAACGGCAGTTCCAACTTACACAAGCTCAAGTAACCTACTGGAACGCTGTTGTAGTTTCAGGTGGTTACCGACTTCATAAGACTCAGAGAGGTCGAGAAAACACTCCTGAGGAGATTGCAGCGGGTGATCATTCTCTTCATTTTAGAGATCTGACTGATGATGAAAAGCTCAGTTCATCGCTTAAGACGCTACAATCTCACATACAGCGTTTGTGGGAGCTGAATGATGTAATTGCTGAACTTGAAGAGAAATTGACACACTGATAACCTGACTATAAACAGTTTGAAAATCACTCTTAATACTTAGTCTTAGAACTAGATACAAACCTAACTATCGACAGGTTTTAACAGCCTCTGAAAGATTTACGATGAAATCAACCAAACGTGTAACTAAGGATAGTTGTTCTCAGTTTTGGCGAAGCATTTCTTGGGTTGTTGGTGATGAACATGCTGATCGAATCTGCAAGCTGGTAGATATTTACTGCTGGTTATACAAAGTCGATGTAACAAGGTTTTACGAAATTCGATGAAACGCGCAACTCACTGTGAGTACTGTGGTAAAAAGGGTGCAGAGCCTACTGGAAACTCTACTCCCATTGCGCGGATGATGTGGTGTTCTAACGAATGCTTAGCTGCTTGGGAGAATGAAGATCCAAAGAGAAAGGAGGGTTGGGTCTCAGTTTCAGATTTGAGCAGAGAACGGCTAAGTGAGCTGTTTGAAGCATCTGGTCTAAAGCTAGAATCTGAAAAGGTTTTGTCATGATCTGCTCCACCATTAGGATGTGAATTTGAAACACTCGAAACTGTACCCCAAACATCGACTAGTTGATCTAGAACCTCACTACTCAGCTCATGTATCAGCAATGACTACAGATGAGCTTCACTACAAGTCTGATATTGCAGCACAACTTGCTTGGAGAGATAAAGTCATTGCAAAACATAACGATGATGTTCTAACTATTCTCAAGAACGTTGGAGTTGATACTGAATGTGGTTCTTGCATGGAGAAAGCTATGACGGGTTCTGAAACTGGTCACAAGCATACATGCAAAGCAAAGAAATCTTGAATTTGGTACTTGATTAGCTCAAGATCATTATTATGATGTTTGTATGGCGGTTATCACAACATCATACGAAGATCTCAACGGAACGTTTCAAACGGGGGTTGAGGTTACTACAACCTACGAAATGATCGATGACTTGACCCATATCGGTGGAGATATCGACCCAAACCCTCCAGAAGGCGAATCGTGGAAATTGGTTAGTACAGCTGCAAACTCACTAAGAATCTTCTGGACCTGGGAAAGAAATTTGGGTAGGTTGAAATGACTGAAAAAGAGTTTCTAGCTGCGTTAGTGAATTCTTTTAGACCGTCCTCAACCAGAGATCAAAATCTACCTAAAGGTTCGGCAGAAGAGATCGTTGCAGCTTATACCAAGCAGATTAGGGAAGAATCAAATGAGCAGAAACCGACGTCAACAACGTAAACGATCGAGAAAATGGTCGGTGTTTGAATCATACACAGGTACGGTATACTATTTTCGTAATGGTCTAAAAGCAATTCGAAGCAATCTTCGAATTCGTCATCACCTTAAAAGTAGAATCAGAGTTTTTAGAACGATCTGAAGTAGGGACTAACCCCTACTAATAAACTGCGAATGTAGCTCAACGGTAGAGTCCCAGTTTTCCAAACTGGTTGTTGTGGGTTCGAACCCCATCATTCGCTCTGGAAGGGTGGCAGAGCTGGTCTATAGCAACGGATTTGAAATCCGTCGTACTAACGTACCGTGGGTTCGAATCCCACCCCTTCCGCTAGGAGAGATTACCCATGAGAGCTAGGTGGTATCACAACGGATCACACTGTAAGCACTGTTTTAGAGATCAAAGTTGGGGTTGGTTTAAGAAGGTACCGAAATGAAATTTAAAGAATTGGTTGCAATCTACGAGACGACTGTCTACCATGTTTACAGCAACTCAGACTTAAATGAAGGTAGAGGATCAACAATTCTGATAGGTACTTTTCGATCATCAGAATTAGCAAAAACTTTTGCAAAAGGCAAGGGTGTGTTTGGAAGTGATGCTGAAGTTAGTCCAACCCAAGCTGAAGTGTATGCGCCAACCAAAGAGGGTGTGCTGTTTAATCCTGAATCGTTGGAACGCTTTGACTGGACTGTTATCCTTAAGAAAGTATCACTACCAGCTCCTGTAACCATCAGAACCCTAGAGGCAGAACGGCAAGAGGCCTTAGCAAAACTCACTCTTAGAGAGCGTGAGCTTCTAGGGTTCTGATGGTCTACATTCTGCTAGTCTTGATTGGAGCCTTTCTCATCAGTCTTTTACCAGCGTACGCTATGTTTTGTATCTTGAAACAGGTTATAAAGCAGCGTGATACAATTAGGGAAGAGCTGAGAGCTAAAGAAGCAGATCAACAAGAAGCTCTTAGAAATGCTTTTCTAGAAGGTCATTTTGAAGGCTTCAAAGAAGGCAGAGAGATGGCCACTGGTAAAGTCGTAACATCAGTTTCTGGTTTGATGAACTGAAAGTTGTCAACGATGCTTTGTAACTGCCCAAAAGCTAAAAATCATAGCTTACCACATTCAAAAACATGCCCTGCTAGTTCGTGGTGTTACCTCTGTCACTCACATTGCGATCACCCAAACCACATCGAATCTCACCCTCCAAACCGACCTAGCACACTTCGTGAACGATCTGGTAGTGTAGATTCAAACGATCCATTGGTTAGTTTTCTGTATGAACTAATGAGAGACTACCTTACTCCAGGCCAGGTTGAAGAGATTGTTAATAACAGCAAACCAGGCTTTACACAGTTTTCAAATGGGTTCTTAGCTCTATATGCTAAAGATATTGCAGATAGGTTAAGAGGGTGAGTGGTTTAAGTTATGGAGGTTGAATGATCTGTTCAATTTGTGGAAAAGAAAACATGGACATGTCAATAAAAGATGGCAAGTTCAAATGTAGGCCTGTTTGCAAAGCCATTGTAGATTTCAAACCCGGTAAATACCAACACTACAAAGGTGGTATTTACAGTGCGATAGCTCTAGTTACACATCACGATACAAGAGCAAAAATGGTACTATACATTTCACTTGGAACTGGAGAGATGAATGTCAGGGAGTTGCATCCTGCTAGTGGGGTAGATGCTTGGGAAGATGACATAATAACTTCAACTGGTACAAAAAAGCGGTTCACTCTAGTAGAAGATTGATGTTGAAATACTCAACAGGCTACATTCAAAAAAACAAACTAGCCTTTAGGTTGAAATTGATCAACAAAGGCGAAGTAATCTTCCCATCTGGTGATGGAGAAGTGAATGAGTGGGATGGGGCAGTAGCGATGCTATCAGTCAAAGGAGACTTTCGACTTTTCTTGCTTAAGCCTGCCACAGAACAAAATTCATTAGTTTTTGGTAAGCTTTCAGTTAGTGGGAACTACAAGATTGATGCGAAAGTAAATAATTCGAAACAAGCTAAGATGATATGGGAATCGCTATAGAAAGAAGGACGATATGGGACAATCAGCGGTAGCTATTATTGGTTTTGGTATTGACTTTGGTACTGAACTCCCTTGGGAACGTTACGATGAAACTCCAGGATCACCAGGTTTTTTGTTAGATTCTTATCCACAACCAGAAAACCCATTCAATGTTGAGGTAGTTTATTATGGTGCTGGTGAATACCCGTCCCACATGTTAGTGATTAAAGAATCAGTTCAGAAGGTTTACTGGGATAAAGCTGAACCTATTTCTAGAGCTTTAATGGAATGGGATGAAACCCAATGGTCAGAAGGGATTCAAGAGTTTCTTGAACATTTCAAGATCAAGTTAGAGAAACCAGCAGAACCAAAATGGTTACTAGCAGCGTACTTTGGATAAGAACCAATGACTAGCAAAAAAGAGTTTGAAGATAATCTATTCCAGTTTGTGAAAGCTTCAAATCAGATTGAGGGTATTTTCAGAGAACCTCTTCAATCTGAAATTGATGCCCATAATGAGCTTCTTATAAAACCAGAACTAACAGTTGAGTTGGTGGAGAGTTTTGTTTGGAAGACTACAAAAGCACCTATTAGAAGTCGATCTGGAATGGATGTTCGAGTAGGTCGTCATATCTGTCCAAAAGGTCATCCTAGTATTGTAATCACTTTGCAAGAAATACTAGCTTCGGTTAATAGGTCGATAAACACACCATTCGAAAATCATCTCAGGTATCTACACTTACATCCTTTTATGGTATCAAACTCTAGACCGTTTTGCTTCTACAATCGAATAGGTAGTGATGAGTGCTATTGACTTGAAATGCGTTTGTGGGTCTACACTATCAGCTGATATGCCAGAAGATGAAGAGGGTATACGATCACAACAAGAGATTAGAAATCTGGTTACCAAGTGGTTAGATAATCACAAACCCTGTCGTGTCTACGCTACAACTGGAAAGATTGAAGTGAAAAAAGATTCAGATTGAGTCTTGATTTGTAGCAAATCATTATTATGATGTTTGTATGAAGATGAAAGACAGAAACCTTCTAGAGCATTTCGAAAGACTAAAGTGAAAGCTAACCATACAATCATCTTACAGGCCAAGTTCAAAAACTTCGGTAAAGATTATTTCGTTGATCTCTGGAATAACAAGGTGTTGGTGGTTTACCGAGAGGGTAAAGTCAAGGCTCTAGCAAAACTAGAATTCGACAACACTTGGCAAAATCTTGGAACACATTCATCATTCCTTCAACTAGGTTTGGAAGCTCTGGGTCTAGAAAATGGCACACAAAACATATCTTGGCCCTAAGACTCAGATTCAACCAACTGGGTTGGATCAAATTGAAGCTACCAACAAGTATGCAGCTGAAGAGAAACATGATGGAGTTTGGGCTGAAGTTACCACTGATTTAAACGGCAAGATTAGCAAGATTACAAGCAGAGCTGGAGCTGTTTTCAGTGGTTCTAGTATCGCTGGTCTAAAAGGTCTTCAAACCAATCTATCAAACACAGTTCTAATCTGTGAGCTAGAAGCAATCACTGAATGGGCAGTACGACAAAGTCAAAAACAGGGCTTTAAACGTCTGTGGATTTTTGATGTAGTTCAGCTTCTAGGTCAAGATATAAAAGATCTCTTCTACGAACAAAGAAGAGAGCTACTCGAAATAGCTTTTAAAGCTGGTTTGAAAGACGTTAAGCAACTACAGCTAGTTCGACAAGAGTTGACTGGTTTTAGTCAGTTTTTCAAAGAAGTGAAATCTGCAGGCAGGGAAGGGCTATTGCTGAAGCGACTTGGTCAGAAGTATAGGCCTTCCGGATCTGATGGTAAGTCAGATGGGTGGGTTAGATGCAAAGAACATAGGTTCGTAGATTATGTTGTAACGGGGATTGGTTCGAGCTCTAGTGGAGCTCCTAATCTCAAAGTTAGCCTGATGATCAATGGTAAGTTGGTTGAAGTAGCGACTATCAAAAACATTCCAAAAGGAGTTGATTATCAAGCTCTGATTGGGTCGGTAGTCGAATGCAAAGGGTTGGAAGTGCATAGCTCAGGAGCTCTTCGATCTGGACATTTTGAGAGAGTTCGACCTGACAAGAAGTTTTTTGAATGCACCTTGGAATCAGCATTGATTTCTTGAAATTCATTATTATGATGTTTGTATGGACAGAGTAGTATTTGAGTCAGATCCGATCAATGGTAAGTCTTACCGAGTTGTTAACCGTTCTGGAAATCTTGAGGTTGAGCGCAGAGCTTCTGAAGACTGGCTTGAATCTCGAATGAGATTCGACCATAGTCCAAAACCTTTTAAGAAGGTAGAAAACGGTAAGGAAATCGCAAAAATCCTCCACCTAGCTCTGAAGAAGCAGTTAGGAATTTGAATGATAAACGTTGCAACAATTCGTAGCAGAATTCGAATGATCAAATCTATGGGTAGGTTGGATCGACAGTGGGCAATTCCATTGCTAATGCAGGATACTCTGAAGGCTATCGCTGAAGGGATTCTTGAACCTAAAGACGCTGCAGAATTAGCAAAAGAAGCTCTTGTAGTTACCAAGTTGGTTGAAGATGATTTCTGAAAAAATCCAGAGTAAACCAAGAAAACAACGTAGGATCGTAGACCTCTGCAGATCTGATTCTGAATGGCAAGAAGTTCGAGCCAGTCTTGTTGGTAGGTGGATCAAAGATCCACAATGGTGCATTAATCAAATTTGTGGTTACCTCAACCGTAGATTTTACGACGAACCCAGCTGTCAAGTAGTGCATAATTATCTGACAAGTTCGGGGTTTCGGTCAGGTATTATCACGATTTCTGGTGGAAAGTTTACCCAAGACATTTCCACCTTACGAATCCAGGTTGCTAATCAGCTGAAAGAGAAGTTTAAGACCATTCCGCTTCAGATGATGCCAACGCATGATCACGAATTTTGTGGTGGTTATGGATGCTCTGAATGTAAGTGGTCTGGGTTGATTCCCGGAAAGAAAAATGAAAATCATATTTGAAACTCTGCAGAACCATGTCGGGTTTCGTGTGACAGAGGATGGTCTAGACTTCAAAGTCGAAGGCATGTTCATGGGGGTTTGGAGCCCTATTGAACAGGTTGAAACCAGAGAACGAATTCTCAAAATGGCTTTGAAGCAATATTCAAAGGAATACCAGATTGCTTTAAACCATATCTCAGAACAAGAAAATCAATTCAAAAATCTCCAGAGATTGATTGAGTCATTTCGGAAGCTTACAACAGAAGAGCGTGACCAAGCCTTCAATTTATTTTTAGCAGCGTTTGATGCACACAACATCATCAGAGTTGACTTCAAAAACAGAACGAAAATTGAGTAGGTAGGTAAAATCAGATATGAATTACTACAATCGAGGTAAAGGGTACCGTAGTCCAGAACCACCTCGAACTAAATCTCTTGAACAAAAACCTGTCAATACTGAGCCAGTTGAATCTACCATAAGAGATAACCTAGTCGACTTTATCGCTTTGGGTGTATTTTTAGCAGTTCTCATGGTTGCGTCTTTTTATTTAAGCAAGAGGTGATGAAGTGCCAAAAGCAACAATCAATTCTCTTCCAGGTGAACAGCCTGGAGAGAAGATCGTCAGACTTTTCAAACATTTTGTTGGTTGCTCTCTAACCAACCGTAGATCAGAGCTGGGAAAACTTGTTTCTCGAGAAGTTGATAACCCTGAGGTTGTAGTAACCATTGCTACCAACTGTGGAACAAGTGCCTTGGGCATTATGGCTTTGGCAGGTGTTCAGCATGCCTTGCTAGACAAGCATTATGTAAGTGGAGCTGCAATCTCTTGGTGCTTGAAGATTGGTTATGATCTGGGCGCATTGAGGGATGTTCGAAATTCAAAAGGGGTCATCCCACCAGTAGGCAGCTTACTTCATTACAACACTGAAGGAACCAACAATGATCACGTGGAGTGGTTGTTGTCAAAACCTGATGAGCACGGTAATGCAATTCATGGTGGAGGTGGAAGAGTTGGTAATGCATTAGGAATGTCAGGACCCAGCAACATCTGGTTAAACAACAACAGACCACTAGTTGCATACATTGATCCAGACCTTCTTGGAATTGAGGTTGTCCCAGCAGGGTCTGATATCAATGAGGCATATCCAGACGATTGATAACCTGACGTAGCACAGTTTTGAACCTGATTAGCCATCTTAGCTAACCAAAGGTTTTCCGCCTAAGGTAAAGTCAAGATGGCTATTGTCATGTTTGCTTCGTCAGATTACATCATAAACTCATGAGCATATTAGCTTGCTTTCTTAACCCTACTCAAGAATGGTCTTGAGTAGGAGGTGGGATCGAACCCGAACCTAAACATGGTTCAAACTGGTGTCCTCTGATCCGAGCAATACTGTCACTGTTTTAGATGCTAGTGAAGCCTTCTTAAACAACTGCCACCCTGCTAGGGCTAGGTTGTTAGTAAAAGAAGGTAAAGCTGCATGGAAAAATGGTGACCCACCGACCATACAATTAAAGCGCATGGTGGCACCAGAGCAGAGAAAGTTACCGACAATGCCTATTACGAATTGGACGAAGTTCTTCGAAAAAGAGGGTGATATTTATGTTCAGAACATCTCAACTAGCCAAGTGTCGCTAGAGTTTGAGACTTCTCCTGGGCATAGCGAAGGGTTCTTGCTTAAGGCAACTAGAAACCCAGTCAATATTACGCAGCATATCCCTTTTAATGCAGTCAAGGGATCCCCTGCTTTTCGAAAGATGTTGAATCGTCGTCCTCCTGTCTTACAAATTCTTTCTGAGGAAGAATTTGTAGAGTACTATGAACGAAAGGCTGGAGCTTGGGGTGTTAAATCTGCTGAAGAGGCCATTGATAAAGCAGAGCAAGAGCGTCTTGGGTTAGTTCACAAGACCGCTTATACAACTGACGATAAGCCTCAGCCCATTCATGAAGTTCTTAGTGATGGTCGAAGCTTGAGCGACCCTAAGAAGGAAGTTAGAGCTTTCGATTCAGTTTCTTCAGACGAGGTTATTAACTCGAGAGTTCTCCATCTTTGCACTCAAGTCCATAGCGATATCAAAGACAGTGAGAAGATGAAGGCTAATGAGATGCTCTCTGAACTGGAAACAGTCGAGAGTGAGCTTAAGATTGATGACTATGAATACCTGCGATCTCATGGGTATTGGAAGTCTGTCAAGAACTGGGCTAAGGCTCGCTTAGCTAAGATGAATGAAGACACTTCGGACGGTGCTGAAGACTCAACTGAAGCGTAATTAGATAGGTAGGACGATGTATACTTTTCGGCAAGGTTTTTTCATAGAGTTAGCAGCAACCGGAGGTAACGCAGTTATTGACGTACCTCTACAAACAGATGAAGCATTACAATATGTTTCACTTGTCGTTTATGCTCCAGGTCACATTTCATTACCAACTGGTTCTGTTCAGTTGTTCATTGGTGGTGACTCTGTTGGATCTGCTACTGCCTTTGCTGGAAATAAGATCGTCCTACCTCTTTTTCCACAAGCTGGAGAACCTAATCTTATTCTTCCAGCTACTGCAAATACATTCAAGTCTTTCAAGCATCTGGTAGCAGGTGCTACCAGTTCTACTTATACTGAAACTGATCCTAAGCTTCAGATTACTCCGATGAGTGTCTTTGCTAGAGTCACAAACACATCAGCAGGTGCTGTTCAGCTTGTAGCTGAATGGTCTGCTAAGGTCAACAGGTTATAAAATGCTAACATTGTTACTTCTCAGTCTTATCACCCCACCTGACGGTGGTTCAGCTCTAATTGATTGGATTCTTGATCAGATCAAGAATGGTAATTACAGCTTAGCTGTAGGTGGATTCATCATGTTGGTGGTATGGGCTTCAACCCATATTCCAGTTATTGATGACCGGATTCCAGTTAAGTTGAGAGGGTGGGTTGCAGTCATTGGTGGTGTATTAGCAGCAGGTGCTGCTAATGTGTTTGCAGGTCAAAGTTGGGGGTTGGCTATCCTTCATGGTCTGACTGCTGGTACTACAGCTGTTGCATTCTGGGAATTGATTGGACAGCATTTTCTGCCACTCAATCCATCTGATGCTTCTAAGATTGTTGTTGACACTTCCAAAGCAAATGATGAAAAAGCAGAAGTAGTTGTTGGGGTGCCAGATCCCGACCCCAAGAAAGACGATTCTGTTGCTCCAACTCAGCCTCCCACAGTCTGAAGTGCCTGTAGATAAATTACCCAGTGCTGCCGAGAATCTCCTAGATAAGGGGGTTCTCGGTACACTGGCGTTTATCTTGATGGTGGCACTATTTTTTGCGATTAAAGGGTGGTTAAAAGCAAAAGATGATAGGCTGTCTGACCAAAAAGAAATGGGCGCGGCCTTATTGAAGGTCAACGACCAGGTTAGTAAGCTGTTTACAGAGTCAATCAGAACAGACGATGCACTTCGAGTAGCAGTGGATAGCTTAGCTGAGCGTCAAAAAGATCTTGAAATCGAGATCCGTCGTAAGGGGACCGGATCATGAAATGGTGGAAAAGACTTTTTGGTAAATACCCAAAAGATCAAGAAGCAGCTTTTCGTCAAAACTTAGAAACAGTTCTTAAAAAATCAGACGAGCTAGAAGAAGCTTCGAAGCTAATTCACGCAAGAAACAATATAAAGATTAGAGCTAACGAATTAGCAGCTAGAGGAACTCATGTCCGAAAACGGCTTTCATCCACCTCCTAAACCTTCTGGAATTTCAGGTGAGTATCGTCTAAAATTAGACGAAGCTTTGCAAGGCAAAGAAGAAGAGCTGGTGGCTGGAAAGATTGAATTCCGTAGATCGAATCCCCCTAAAATCAAATCTGACCCACCACAGATGAAGATTGATATTGTCGAAGATCCACCTATGACCGAAGGTGATCGTCAAAGTGTCCTTGAACTGCAAGAAGCTAGTAATGTCCTTTCGTCTTCGGTAGAGGATATTGTCGACGTGATGCTAACGGTGTTGGGTAGACTTACAGGTTTATCAACCCATGCACATCGGCAGCTAAAGTTAGTTTGGGTAGCTGTACTATTGATGTCTGTAACTTTTTTAGCCCAGCTGCTCATGCTTCGAACATTAACTCAAATGTTTAACAAGATGGCTGATTTAGAAGCAAAGTCATCGAATGAGCTTGTAGCAATTTCTCAGTTAGTGAAATCTGCAAATCAAACTGCCACTAGTACTAAAAAGACTGCTGAAGATGTACAGGAAATCAAAGCGGAGAAGCAGGATATCAGTATAGTCTCTGACAGACAGAACCAAGCAAAACTGGTAATTAGGCCAAAGCCTGCTACCTCTAGTTCACCTACCGTAGGTAAATCAATTGAGATACCTATCAAATTGCCTATTGCTAAGGTTCAAGCTGAATAATGGGACAGGTTAGAGGGTTTCCAACAGCTAGTATTACCCAACCCGGTGTGGCACAGCTTGGGGTTGGTGTTATCAACCAATTAGGGGTTGTCGGTTTAGTTAAGCCTGCCAATGAAATTTGGGTTGATGATCAAGGTGATGATGTTAAAGGGGATGGTTCTCAAGGAAATCCCTGGAAGACCTTAGTTAAAGCTTTCACTTTTGCAACTGCCAATCCTTTTACCACTGTTAGACTTCCAGCAGGGAATTGGTCAGAAACTGTCGGAATACCACCAACCAACACATTAATTGTAGGTGAAAATACACTTCTGAGAAATGGGTCAGATTCTAGCCTGACTTGGCAAGAAGTTAGCCCAACAAACTTGGCCTTTCAGAATGTCCAGCTAGTTGCAGATATCACAGGAAAAAATGGGGGAGATTTACAACTCTCATTTTTGAATTGTGCTGTTTCAGGTGTGCACACCTTAGTAGGCCTAGAAGTTCATACCCTTCCTCGTGGAACTCTACCAACTTTTGTAAACTGTTCATCTGTGAGGATATCAAGTAGTCACTATACGTTTGCTGAAGCGATAGTAATCTCATATGATCCAATTACTGCAACAAATGGAAGCAATACTGGACATCATATAGAGGGTGGGTTATGGACTGACATTAGTTATAATGCTACAGATCCTGGATCAGAGCTTATTCTTCAAGGGGTTGTTAGTGATACTGTGACTGCTGATGGTTCTGCTATTGTTCGTTGTAAGTGTACAAAAGTTCTGACTAGTTTAAATACAGGGTCAGGTTCCTTGGCAGTAATTGAGTATGACCAGCCACTGAGCTATGGTTTACCTGGATTAAGTGGAAATGGTACATTCAAGCTTAGTGAGATCAGCATCGAAAGAAATGAGTCTGCCCTAGCTGGTGAAAGAGATGTTGTATTAGCTCTACCTAGATTGCCAGCTGGGACTGTTATACAAAATGTCCAACTAAGCTGTAACTTACCTGGAACAGACTTAACTTGGGTTTCGAATACTGATACTTCTTTGACAATTCACACAAAGCCTCCCAGCAGCAACCCTGCATACATCATATCAGTATTGGTTAAGCCATGAGTTCAGCAACAACCTTTTACCCTGTTGGTAGAAATACCAGATTTCATTTCCTGTTGGTGAATGGAGCTGGTGCAGGTGCTACTGGGGCTACTCCTAGAATCTTGATTAAAAGGCGATCTGATTCAAAATATTGGACAGGATCAGTATGGAGCTCTTTTGTTCAGTTACTAACTATGGTTGAGGAAGATTCAACCAACCTACCTGGAACCTACTACTTTGATTTTGATCAAGCAGTTGCAGGTGGCAGTCCCGAAGAATATCTTGTACGATATTCAAGTACAACTGTTCAAGTTGGTATTGATGAAGAGTATGCTGTTTACACTACCCAATCAACTTCGTTAACTCCAGATCTCCGACCAGGACATGTGCTAGCAGACGATGGCGTGACATTTAAAGCAGCTATCTGGATAGAGTCTGGTGGACAGAGAGTGAATGATTATAATTCTGTAGCTGCTCAAATCAAAGATGCTTCAAGTCAGCTAATCTTTGATTTAGGCATTGATACTGCAGATACCTTAGACGGGATTTTCTCTTTCTCTGCAAATGCCAATGTTTTACCAAGAAATGTTCCTTTGGTGATGACATTGCAGGCAACTAAAGGGATTGTGACAGAGAGCTATAACATTGGATTTTGTAGGGTTTAGCTAGTATAGCTGAACAGACTAAAAACCTTCTAATGACTGGTTTAGAAACTACGAAATGATCATTTCAAGGTCCAGATCAGCCTCATTTGGCGGGTTTACTGTTTTGAGATTCAATCCAGGTGCTTGGTGGAGAATTGGAAACATTGGAGCAGGTTTTTGCTCGGGTTCTATCGACACAAGAGATTTAGCCTGCATGACAATAGCAGCTGGTGAGAATTGTTACTGTTCGTCTGATACAGGCTGCCCAGATGATTCCAGATCAACGAGTACAGTATGAGCAGTTGTGATTCTACAAGTTCGATGCCATCTGCAGTGGCAACTCCTGGAGTGGTTAGGAGATGCTCCACCAATCGAATCTTTATTACTGTGCTAGATTGTAATGGGGATGCAGTAGATGCCTCGTCTCTCTCGTTAGACGTTCTCTGGGGAGACTGCAAAATCTTTCATGAAGATTTCTTTCAGGCCTTAATTCCTCCGTTTTTCCACAGAATCATAAAAACCCCAAATCAGGTTGGAAGCTACTACATTGAATGGGGGGATTACTCAGCGCAGGCTTACATAAATGCTAGCGGTGGTGTATATCCTACGAATTTTGTTGGTGGTGAGACTTTACAGATCAGAGTTGATGACCTAGTTCAAAGAATCGTTTTTCAATCAGGAGATCAAACTTTAGATCAGGTTGTTACCAGAATTAATTCTGTTTACGGACCGCTTTTTGGTCAGGTTGTAGCGTTTAATAACAATGGCCAGCTTCAGCTGAAATCAAAGCAGCTGGGTGATCAGGGCCAGATCTGGGTAAACGATTTTGGTACCTCTGCTGGTGTTTTAACCCAGTTAGGTTTAACAGCGCAAGGGCCAATTTATGGTTATCATCGAAGTGGTGAGAGCACTTGTTCTGGAACCTTGCTTTTTATCTGGAAAGCTTCAGCTCCAGACTCAAGCTATGAAGTAGCTGAAGCTGTTCAATCTGTTCATATAATCCCTTCAGTTGTTTATCAGATGATACCTCAGCTGAGGTTGTTAATTGATAAGACCAACAAGTTGGTTGATTCCAGCAAAGGATGTTTCTTAGGGTATACTGATACGATGCTGCTTCAGTATCTAATTGGTGGATTACAAAGCATTAATGCGTATCAACCATACCCTCAATTCTCTTTTGAGACTTTTCCCTACCGAGAATTTGGAAACATCTTAGTAGAATCTGCATTGTTGTGGGGAGTAATGTCCCAAACTCTGTATGCAATTGATACCGATGTTCCGAGTTATTCTGATCAGGGCACCTCTTTTGTTATTAACCATCAAACAGCTCTAGCGCAGCATCTAAATTGGTTAAGTCAGAGGTTGGATAAGACTATCCCACAATTTAAGCTCCATTTCGTTAACTCTGGTACAGTGCTAACTCAGCAAGGACCTAGTTATCGACTTAATACTTTGATGGCTGCCGCTCCTAACGGCGCTCTTTTTAGAAATGTCTTCTTTGCAGGTTAACAAATGGCAGCAATACTAATTGGCAGAGTTCTATCTTTTTCCACTGACAATGTCAATGTAAAAGAGATAGCAAACTTAATTAATGTGGCATACGACTCAGTTTCGTTATCATATACAGGTGATGATGTTACTGGAGTGGAGTATCGAGTTGGTGGGCCTGCAGGTACTGTTGTAGCTACTTTAGTTTTGACATATGCATCACCTGGTGTTCTTAGTACTGTTACGAGATCTTAAATGAAATTCGTATTTAATGCGCTAACAGGAAAGCTCGATTTAGTAAATGAGCCTTCAGCTACAGGGACTAAGGGAGCTACAGGTCCTGCTGGAGCTACTGGATCAACGGGTCCAAGAGGAGCAACAGGATTACCTGGACCAACGGGCACAGCAGGACAGACTGGTACACCAGGTGTAACGGGTGCTACGGGCCCATCAGGGCAGAATGGTGCTACTGGACCTCAAGGCGCTCAAGGCGTAACCGGTGCTACTGGTCCTCAAGGAGCAACTGGAGTTCAAGGTAGCGTTGGAACCCAAGGACCAACAGGATCTCAAGGTGTTACTGGAGCTACAGGACCAGCTGGACCACAGGGAGTTACAGGGGCTACTGGACCTCAAGGCTCTACGGGGGTTCAAGGTGTAACTGGAGCTACAGGACCAGTTGGAGCTACAGGACCTCAAGGCATTCAAGGTGTTACAGGACCAGCTGGTGGGGGAACAGGTGTTGGTGTAACTGGACCACAGGGAGCTACAGGTCCTCAAGGAGCTCAAGGCGTTACTGGAGCAACAGGTCCTCAAGGTCCTCAAGGAGTGACAGGTCCAGCTGGCGGGGGTGGGACTGGAGCTGGAGCTACAGGACCTCAAGGCCCTACTGGCAACCCTGGACCAACGGGACCAGTTGGAGCTACAGGACCTCAGGGTGTTACAGGGGTTCAAGGTGTTACAGGGGCTACAGGACCTCAAGGCGCTCAAGGTATTCAGGGCGTAACTGGGGCTACAGGCCCAACTGGACCTGCTGGAGCCACTGGTCCACAAGGCATTCAAGGTGTAACTGGACCACAGGGAGCTACTGGTACTCAAGGCAATCCTGGAGTTACGGGTGCAACTGGACCAGCTGGTTCTGGATCTCCAGGGGTAACAGGGGCAACTGGCCCAACGGGCCCTGCTGGAGTTACGGGTGCAACTGGTCCTGCAGGAGCCACAGGACCTCAGGGTGTTACAGGAACTACTGGTCCACAAGGCATCCAAGGACCCGCTGGTAGTGGTGCTGGTAACGTAGTAGGACCAGCTACAGCACCTAATAAAGCAATAGCGAGGTGGACTGGTTCATCTGGGGTTTCACTGCAAGGTAGCTTAGTATATCTCGGAGATGATGCAAATGTTTTCGGTGTTAAGGGAATACAATTCCTACCTGAGGTGAATATACCAACTGGTGTTACACAGTTGGTGGACTGGACTTTAGGTGCACGTCAGGTTGCTTTTGTAGCGACAAATACAGTATTCTTAATGACTGGCCCATCTACAGGGCCTGCAGACAGTCTTCGGCTAAAAATTATACACGCAGCTTCTGGTGTTAATGCTGTTTGGCCTTCTAACATTCTTTGGAAAGATAGCGTAACACCAACTCTAAGTGTTCCGTCAGGTTCAAAAGATCTTATCCAATTTGAAAATGATGGTAATATCCCATCCCAAACTTATTGGGCGTGGCCTGGGGTTAATTTTGGTACTGGTGGTTCGGGAGTAGCTGGAGTAACTGGACCTCAAGGCGTAACCGGGGCTACTGGACCTCAAGGCGTAACCGGTGCTACTGGACCTCAAGGCGCTCAAGGAAATCAAGGCGTAACCGGTGCGACTGGACCTCAAGGCGCTCAAGGAAATCAAGGCGTAACCGGTGCTACTGGACTTCAAGGAAATCAAGGTGTAACTGGTGCTACTGGACCTCAAGGAAACCAGGGTGTAACGGGAGTTCAGGGTGCTACTGGACCTCAAGGAAACCAGGGTGTAACAGGGGCAACTGGACCAGCTGGATCTACAGGGGCAACTGGAGCAACTGGGCCTCAAGGTGCAACAGGAGTTCAAGGCGCAACAGGACCAGCTGGTGGCGGAGGATCTGCTTCTGGTGCAGCCCTATTTCCAACCTCGGGTGCTCTATTTAACTCTGTAGCACACTGGGGTACTGCTCCTTACATTAAGGATAGTCAGGTCATTCTTGATGATGTTGGAAATTTCACGAATGTCAGGTCTATACAGTTCAATGGGGCTACCTCTGGTGTTGGGCCTGTTCCAGTTCCAACTTCTATTGGAACTCAAACTGTAGATTTAACAAAAGGCCAAAAGCTTAGAGCCTGGGTATCAACTGATACGACTTTTCGAATAATCCCACCTACTGGAGTGGGAAATTATCAATTACAGATTACCCATCTTTCGGACAACATTAACCTCTTTTGGCCTTCGAGTGCTACCGGAGTAGTTTGGCAGCACAACTACATCCCATCTTTTAATTCAGCATCTGGATCAAATGACTTCGTAGCCTTGATAGGCGATGGCTCAGTTGTTTATGGCTCGTTAGCTCCAAACTTTGGTGCATCTGGACCATTGCCTGGAGCTGGTGCTACTGGACCTCAAGGAGCTCAAGGCGTAACTGGTGCTACTGGACCTCAAGGAGCAACAGGCGTTCAAGGCGCAACAGGACCGACAGGGGCTAGGGGTGTAACGGGTGCTACGGGACCACAAGGCGTAACTGGTGCTACTGGACCTCAAGGAAATCAGGGTGTAACTGGCCCAACTGGACCACAAGGCGTAACCGGTGCTACTGGTCCTCAAGGAAATCAGGGTGTAACTGGAGCAACAGGACCCGCTGGACCTCAAGGTGCTACGGGGGTTCAGGGTGTAACTGGTCCAGCGGGTGGTGGCGGGTCAGCATCTGGAGCTGCAATAGCACCTACAGCAGGAGCTACATTCAACTCATTAGCCCGTTGGGGTACTGCCCCCTCCCTCAAAGATAGTCAGATAATTCTTGATGATGTTGGCAATTTAACAAATGTCAGATCAGTACAATTCAACGGTGCTACGATAGGGATTGGACCTGTTCCTGTACCCACAGCTATTGGAACTCAAACTGTAGATTTAACAAAAGGTCAGAAACTTAGGGCTTGGGTATCAACTGACACGACTTTTCGAATAATTCCACCTACTGGCGTGGGAAATTATCAGCTACAGATTACACATCTCTCTGATAATATTAACCTGTTCTGGCCATCAAGCGCCACGGGGGTAGTTTGGCAGCATAACTATGTCCCATCCTTTAGTTCTGCCTCTGGTGCGAATGATTTTGTAGCTCTAATAGGCGATGGCTCAGTTGTTTATGGCTCGTTAGCTCCAAACTTTGGTGCATCTGGGCCACTACCAGGGGTTGGTCCAACAGGTCCAGCTGGAGCAACGGGAGCAACGGGACCTGCAGGTGCTACTGGAGCTGGTATTCAAGGTGCTACTGGAGCTGCTGGCCCAACAGGCCCTGCTGGTGTAACTGGTGCTACAGGACCTCAGGGTGCTACAGGACCTCAGGGAGTTACGGGTCCAGGAGCTGGTGCTACAGGACCTCAGGGAGCAACAGGTCCAACAGGACCAGCGGGTGCTACTGGAGCATTACCTGCTAGCATAAACCTCCCTATAGGGACTGCGTCTTTCACTGGTATTTCGATCCCTACAGTTAGCTCTGGAACTTTTACAGCAGTAGCAACTAGCTTCGCAAATGTAACGAATAAAGCAGTAGGTAACCTCATTGGGTTATTTATTGGCCAATTCTCGTCTACTGGCCTTTCGACTGGTCTAGGTGCTCCAGTTCAAGCAAGAGTAGTTATTGATAATATCCCAGGCATTCCGTTTACACTGTCTTTACAAGGTGTAACTGGAATCAATGCTCCTATAACTGCTCAGCATGTGATTAGTTCTACAAACGTAGGTGGACATACTGCTTGGATTGAGGTATCGAAGCAGGGAACATCAAGCAGGCAAGTTTTCGTATCAGGTAATCTCAGTTTAATCTCTCTTGAGGCTGCAATAGGTGCAACTGGTGCTACTGGCCCATCTGGTGGTCCTCAAGGAGCTACTGGGGTTCAAGGAGTAACTGGTTCTACAGGTCCAGCTGGAGCTCAAGGGGCTACAGGGCCAACTGGACCAGCTGGTGCTACTGGACCTTATGTAGGTACATTTAACGGGACTAGCTACCAACTTGGAACAGGAGATATCCTTTTTGAGGCAGCCCTTTTAAGTGGTCGAGATTATTTCGCTATGGGGGTTAGGACTGGATTATCTGAGATTCATGTCCCATCTGGAACAGGGCATGGTGTTGGCTTTATTGGAAATGCTGCTACAGCCCCACTAGGAACTGTTAAACCAACTGGTGGTATTTTGATCTGGGCATATGCGGCTACATCTTATTCAAACCTGTATATGATGAATGGTAATGGTGGGATAACAATCCTAGGTTAACATGAAATATCTGTATAACGTTCGTTCAGAAACCGATCCAAACACCTCTCAACCTTCTACTACAGGTGTTACTACAGTAAATGTAGCAACCTTTAATAGTTGGCTGCAGCTTGGTGGTGTTCCAAACAATGCGATCATTTATGTAAAGGGAATCCTAATTGGCGTAGATGGTTCGGGAAACGCAGCCACTATTGAAGTGGCCAGACCATTTAAATTCTCGTCAGGTGTTTTATCTGCATTAGGCACCTTAAACGTTATTACAGGTGCTACTGGAACCTTAGCTACAGCTATCGCATCTCTTGTGGCTAGCAGTCCAGCTATTGTTCTTCAAGCGACTGGGGTTTCAGCTACAACCATAACTTGGTTTGGGCATATTTATCTCTTTTCTAATTCATATTAATCAGTGATTAGATGTCAATTAATGTAGGCGCACATACTCATGCAGGGGCATTATTTGGTGCATCATCTGTAACTTCGGGAGCTATAACAACCCAAGCTACTGGAAGTACCTTTTTTATTGGGGTGGGGGTTTACAGTTCTGCGAATACAATTACGATAGCTGATAATAAGTCGAACAGTTTTCCCCAGGTTGGGACAAACGCTTCATTTGCTCCAGATAACCAGCTACAGCTAGCAATCTTTCTCTGTGTAAATGGCTCTGGTGGTGCTGGTCATACATTTACTGCAAATTTATCACCAAACTCTGCAGTTGGGTTGTGGGTGGTAGAGATTACTGGAGGAGCGTTATCTGGTATTTTAGATCAAAATCCAGCAGCTAATAGTTCAACAACTGACCCATACACCTCTTCAGTAACGGGAACGTTATCCCAACCCAACGAGCTGTTAATATCCCAAACCTTAACCTATACTAGTGCAGATGGTGAGGTTCTTAACTGGGGTAACAGCTTTACACCGTTAGATGCTGAAGGCCATGGTTCAGATTCAGTTACCGGTGGAACTGCTTATCGGATAGTATCTTCAGCAACAACTTACCAAAGTTCTTTTTCAGCTAGTGGTGGGGTTACATCAGGAGCTCTTACTGGTATATACTCATTCAAAGAACTTGGAGCTGGATTGATATCTCGAACGACTCAAATGTCAAGCAGGAATGCATTGGGCTCTAGAAGCATTTTGGCTGCTTAATGTCTATTTTCCCTTTAAGTGTTAGCAGCTCTAGTCGATATTTTCAAACAGCTGCTGGTGCACCGTTCTTATTTAACGAATGCACTGGGTGGGGTTTATTTCAATCTCTATCTACAGCAAACGCTAAAGATTTTGTTGATAGGAGGGCAAATCAAGGTTTTAATACCATGAAGATTAGTGTCATATCTTTTGATACTAGTTTTCCTGGATCTCCTCCTGATTGGCAAGGAGTACCACCTTTTACTACTCCGGGGGATTTTTCTACTCCTAATTCAACATATTTTTCACACGTGGATGATATGTTGGATTACCTAAGGACCAAAGGTTTTTTTGTGTGGTTGGTGCCTGACTATTTAGGTTATTACGCTTTTACTAACCAGGGGTGGGGAGATACCATTAACACACAAAATAACACTACCAAAATGGCATCTTTTGGAACCTATCTTCAATCAAGATATGGATCAAGAGATCATGTCGGGTGGTTGCTAGGTGGGGATCAGGTTCCTGGAACAGGGGTGGGATCTAGCGTTAATCTTTCACTGCAAAACTCGCTAAAGAATGCACTTCTTACAGGTAATACACTTCCAGTAGCTGGTCACTATGCTGGTGATTATCAAATTGGTGGTGGATCAATTGATCCCATTCCAGGAGGGATGCTATCCACTGATTTTGCTAATGATGCTTCTGTGATGAGTTTTAGATCATTATATTCATATAACCCTTCTAGCGGTAGCCCACCTTATTCAAGAATTCTAACTGGTTACAATGCTTCACCAACTTTACCTACAGGACCTATTGATCAGAGTTATGAGTCAGGTCCTGGGATTGGGCAGCCACAAGGTGACCCATTAACGATTAGGCGAAAACTTTGGCAGGCTATGTGTTCTGGAGCTTGCAGCCTTTCTTACTGTTATGGTTCATTGTGGTATCAATTTTCCGATTGGGTAAGTGGTTCTCCAGGGCAAAGTCAAGCAGTTCTTGCTTATCAGTTTTGGTCAAGTATACCTCAGCATACACTAGTACCCGATCAAAGCAGTTCAGTATTCACTTCTGGTAGAGGGACGTATTTAAACGATAGCTACATCTGTGGAGCTTCAACACCTACTCTAGCGACTGCCTACTTCCCCAATGGTGTAGGTTCATCTTTGGTAGTAAATATGTCGACATTCTCAACTAAGATGAGAGCGAGGTGGTTTGATCCTACAGCTTCTAGTGTTTCTACAGGTTTTACGTTAATTTCAAATTCGTTGCCAAATAGTGGGACACATTCATTCAGCACACCTGGCGGAAATTCAGGTGGGGATAGTGATTGGCTGTTGATATTGGACTCAGTTACAAGTACCGTTTCCCCAACTTTCACCATGGCACCTTTTCTTTGTAATAACTTTTGATGTACATCAAATGTGTAATCAGGACAGACTAGGTACCAGAAGTTGGCTAATTAACTTATGACAACTTTTCCATTGAGTGTTAACAATTCTGGTAGATACTTACAAACAGCAAGTGGCTCTCCTTACCGAATCAAGTCTGATGCAGGGTGGATTACCCAATGCAATTTCGATACCTCCACTCAAAATTCATATCTTGATGGAATCAAGGCGTTAGGCTTTAACGCCACCACCTTGATGGGTATTGTTAAGAACTCTACTAGCTGGGGTGATGTAAACGAACCCGCTAATTTTGACGGTGATCAGCCATTTACTGGTGCTACTTTCTCAACCCCAAACTCTGCTTATTTTTCTAAACTAAGCGATTATATTGACAGAGCCAACTCCCGTGACTTAGGTGTTATGTTTTTTCACACCTATGCAGGGGCTGGATCTGATGGTTGGGATGCTGATTTAATTGCTGCTAGCAACTCCACCTGTTTTAACTGGGGTGCCTATCTTGCTTCTACATTCACTCAACCAAATATTATTTGGATGCATATGGGTGATCGAACAGCAAGTGGCACATCATTAACAAGGTGGCAAAATATCATAGCAGGGATTCAGAGTGTTAGTCGTAATCGATTAGCAGGATGCGAGCTAGACGGACCAAACTCGATTATAACTAGCCAGTCTGGTGTAACTCTCGGAGTAAACCCTTCAACATCAGACATGCAAATTAGCTCATTTTATGGGCAAGGTGCGAGTCAAAATGGGTGTACTTATGTAGAAGCTTATTCTTCTTACCTACTTTCAGTGGCTGGTACATGTGGGCCAAGTTATCAAACTGAGCCTAACTACACAAATGCTTTTTATGACCCTAAGAATTCTAGATCTGATATTAGATCTATGATTCACTGGGCCTTGTCCAGTGGGGCTTTGGGTGGGACGAATTTTGGTGAGGATTTGAGGTGGGATGGAAGGCCAGGAATTCTTACCTCTCTAACTGCATCTGCCACTATTGATCAAAGTTATTGCAACGCATTCTATGATTCGATAAAGTGGTGGTTGTTAAGGCCCAGTGGTACCAGTTCAAGTAGTCCAATCTCAGGTGCTGGTAGCTATGGTACTGCGAACTGTGGTAGAACCCTCATTGTTTCGGGTCAGGGGAGTGGTACTTCTTTTATTTCGGCTTGTATGACAAGCGATGGATCACAACTTTTCTCTTACATTCCACCAACTGGTACAGGTACAACTACCTTTAGTGTCGATTTACAGAGTATGGCAGGTTCTACTGTATTTCGATGGTGGAACCCCACTACTGGAATTATGGGATCGGTGATTGGTACTTACCCCAAAACTGCTTCATCACAGTCTTTTACCACACCTGGAGATAACGGAACAGGTACTAATGACTGGTATTTAGTTGGTACTTTAGTGGCTGATACTTTTCCAGCTTCGACTGGTTTGGTGACTGCCCCCTTTCTTTGTGCTAATTTTTGATGCAATATCAAACTAATTTTCCCTTAAATCAGTCGCCAATTTCCGAAGGCGGGGTGTGGGGACATGTAGGTCTTGATTGGACCTTGGTTAACACTTCTGGCGGAGTTGCTTTTGGAACACAGACTGGTTCAGATGGTTTTAATGACTCTTATGCCTTACTCCAGTCCACCTACGGGGACACTCAAACTGCTACTGGTGTAGTATCAAGAACTGGTGGTGCTATTACTTCAGCACACGCAGAGGTAGAATTACTTCTTAGATGGACAGATCAAGCTCACTTTTCTAGAGGATATGAATTCAACTTAGCTTTTGATGGAAGCTATGCCCAGATTATTAGGTGGCCAGGACCATTAGGCACATCACTCGGTGATTTTACCTATATTGCTACAGCTGGTGGTTTGGGTACAATTAATGACGGTGATGTTTTGATGGCAAAAGCTATTGGAAATAACCTGTTTTTGTACCTAAATGGATCACTTCTTTGTTCAGGAACTGATACTGTTTGCCCATCAGGGTTGGTAGGGATTGGTTTCTATTGTGATGGTGGGGCAGTTGGGAGTAAGTATGGCTTTAAGAATGCAACATTCACAGATGGCCAAAACTCTCAGAATTACCAACCATTTACTTCAGCTCCCTTTCTTTGCACTAATTTCTAGCTTGGTATAATTACGACAAGTAGGGAAACGATGCAAAGAAGTCTAATTTCAGCATGTTTAATCGTTCGAAACGAAGAACTCCGTCTTGAGCAGTGCTTAAAATCATTACGACCTCATGTTGACGAGTTAGTAATCGTTGATACAGGTTCAAACGATAAAACCCCAGAAATTGCTAGACAGTTTGCGGATAAGTTTGAAGTTTATCGATTTTGCAATGATGATCTTGATCGTATCGAAGACTTTGCTAAAGCTAGAAATCGAGCTTTAAGTCTTACCACCCACCCCTGGGTGTTTTGGGTAGATGGGGATGATGAAGTCGTAGGTGCAGAATATCTACGAGAGATGGCTTTTGAGGCTGATCAAATCCCTCAATACAAAGGCCATGGCATTCAGATATTCATGAACTATGAATATGATTACGATGCTAGTGGAAACGTGACCTGTCTCTTACGTAGAGAGCGGTTAATCAAGAATAAAGATTCATTTCATTGGGTAAACCCAATCCATGAATTACTCGTACCAAAGCCTGATCAGAATGTAGGGATCTTATATCGATTTGATAAGACAATTATCAAGCACCGACGGCAAGGAAAAACCTCTTCTGATCCCGAGAGAAATCTGAGGATTTTGAAGAAGTGGTATGAAAAGCATGGAGAGTCAGATCCTCGACAGCTGTACTACCTAGGGGTGGAGTATGGTGGAAGAGGGTACCATGAAGAGAGCTTATCAATCCTGAAGCGGTATTGTAGACTCTCTGGCTGGGATGATGAAAAGTGTAACGCGATGTGCCAAATCTCTGCAACCCATCTCATTCGAGAAGAATTTGATGAAGCTATTGCATGGGGTTTGCAAGCAACTACTGTTAGGGAAAACTGGTTCGAGCCTTATTATGCTTTACTAAGAGCCTTCTATTGCAAAGCAATGAAAAGCCAATCTACTCGTGACTGGGAATTGGCTGTTCATTTTGGGAAGGTTGCTACATCTAAGCCAGTTACCGATAGTTTGCTTTTCATTAATCCTATGGACCGGAATGTTGAGGTTTTCAGATACCTCAATTTTGCTTACAATCGAATTAATCAGGTTGTCGAAGCTTTGAACTGTTGCGAAGAAGCGTTGAAAGCAGTTCCAACAGACCCTCAATTTTTACTAAATGCTGCGGTATACAGAGCTGCAAAAACTGTATATGATCTGAAGGTTAACTCTCAAATTCTCCATAAGACTCTTCAAGAAATGCCATCTGATTTGCATCCCTTGAAGTTAGATCAGTTAAAAGTAATCACAGATCTGTTGGGAATTTCAGAAGCTTTAGAACAACCTAAGATAGCTCAATCTACTACATCAATTGCTTTACCAACCCACAAAGAACGAAAATTTGATGGTCCATTGGACATCGTTTTTTGGATTGGTGACGGAGTTGAAAAATGGTCACCAGACAGTCTAAAATCTGGCTTGGGTGGTTCAGAAACTGCTGCGATATACACCTCTAAGCTTCTAGCTGCTAGAGGACATAAGGTTCGTGTTTTTGCAGAAGTTGGTGGTGTATTTGATGGTGTTGAGTATTTACATCACTCAAAGTTCAAGGATGTTGAGTGTGATGTGTTCATCAGTTCTCGTCAGCCATGGGTAGTGCAGCAATCATTCAAGGCAGGTTTGAAACTACTCTGGATTCACGACGTACATTGTGGAACATACACTCAACAAATGCAACAATGGTTGCTAAAGTTTGATGCGGTATTGGTGCTATCTGAGTGGCACAAGAAGTTTATCCTAGAAACTTATCCCTGCTTAAATCCTTCAATTGTGATTAAGACAGCAAATGGTATTGACCACTCAAGATTTTCAGGTCCTGCTATTAAGCGAACTAACAAATTGGTGTATTCAAGCTCACTTGATCGTGGGTTAGAAGCACTTTTGCAAATGTTTCCTTCTATTCAAGAGCAAGTTCCTGGAACGGAACTACACGTTTATTACGGATTTGACTGGTGGAAGAAGTTTACCGAGATGAAGGGCAACCCTCCACAAGAACTTGCTAGAATTGACGCAGTTGAAAAAGGGTTGAAACAGCCGGGGGTTTTCTTTCATGGTAAGCAAAGCCAAGAAGTCATAGCCCAAGCTTTCAAATCGGCTAAGGTCTGGGCCTACAGCACCTGGTTCCATGAGTCCTTCTGTATTACCGCTCTTGAAGCCCAAGCTGCTGGGGCAGTGCCTGTTACTACAGCTATTGCAGGGTTGTTGGATACTGTGGGTAGTGGATTCTTGATCGAAGGAGATTGTACTCGACCTGGCTACCAAAAGCAGTTTATCGAACATGTAGTAACTCTGCTATCTCACGAAGGTATTAGAGAGCAGTGTTCAGAGACTGCAGTTCAATTTGCATCAAAATTTACTTGGGAATCAGTAGTGGATCAATGGGAACAGATCTTCAAGCAAGAATTTAACATGGTTCCACTACTACCAGCTGTTTAACCTGACGTAACCTAAGTTTTAGTTGTCGAGTTGATACTATTATCATGAGGAATCTCAAATGAGATTAGCGATGTTTTACGGGAAGTGGTCATCTAGCAATCGTGGTGGGTTTGCAGATTTTCCCAACCTATATACGAGCAAAGGTTTGACTGGATCTGAAAGTTCTTTTTTTAACCTAGTTAGAGGTCTTTCAGAGCGTGGGCATCAGATTGATGTGTTTTGTGATACACCAAAGCCTGCAAAATTTGGTGATGCTACAATTTACCCGTTGAGTACTGCAGTAGGTGAGTATCAAGCATATGTCAGCTGGAATGAACCTGACATCTTGAGAAACTTCAAAGGAAAGCGTATTGTAGCTCAGCAACTAAACGATTTCAACTACTGCAAACCTGGATTCGATGACTTCGTAGACTACTACATTAGCCCATCGAAAGCTCATGCTAATCGAATGCTAGAGTGGGGTTGTGTAAGTGAGTCAAAAGTTCGAGCTATCAGTAATTCAATCAACCTCGATTTGTTACCGACGGGTTTGGAGAGATCTTCAAATCGCTTGATTTACTGCTCTTCTCCAGATCGTGGACTTCATCAGGCATTACAGATTTTTGGACTTGCACGACAAAAGAAAAAAGATTTAGAGTTGCATGTTTTTTATGAATTCAAAAACTGGTTTGATGTCAACATTAACCAGTGGAATTCAGGAAACCCAATTTCGGACGCATTTGGAAACCGTGCTAGATACATTGCTGAATGCTTTAGCCGTTTAGGGGTGAATGGGGAGAATGGTTTATTTCTTCATGGCAATGTATCGAATAAGCAGATGCAGGAAGAGCTTGCAAAATCTACCATAATGCTTTACCCCTGCGATCCTGTAAACTGGACTGAAGGGTTTTCAGTTTCAACCATGGATGCCTGCGCTAACGGTTGTGTTCCGATGATTACTGGAGTGGATGCATTGGGTTCAATTTACGGAGAAAGTGGTGCATTACTTCATCCTGTGAATTCACCAAGTTATCTTGGAAATTGGGTCCACAACCTACTTTGGTTGTTGCAGACAAATTTAAATGCTAGTCGAGAACAGGTTACCAATTTTGCTAAGAATTTTGATCGAAAGATCATTGCTGGAGAATGGGATTCGTTCTTCCTTGAGGTAATTTGACTGTATCTGTTGATAGCTTAACCCGGTTTAAACCCCAACCAAAAGAGACTGTTCTTTTAATCACCCCACCATCAGCTTTTTTGCTGGATGAACGGGTGTTTATGAGTTTGGGGATTTTGAAAGTAGCTGCAGTTCTAGAAAAAGCAGGGCACTCAGTAGAACTTCTTGATTTATCTGGAATTGAGAACTATTTAACAGTTGTAGCACTTCAAGTAGCATCTACAAAAGCTAAAGTTGCAGCACTTACTATTACAACCCCTCAACTTCCAGCGGCCAGTCTAATAGTAGATCAAATTAGAAAGGTCAGACCTGATCTTCGAGTCATTGCTGGTGGTCCACACATCACTTTAGTCCATTCTGCAGTAAAGTTAGAAGTGAAGCTGGGCAGGGTCGGTAGAGCTCATAAAGCCTATGATCGACTTGTTCAGCTCTTTGACACTATGGTGTCAGGAGATGGTGAGATATCTATCTTTGCAGCAATAAGAGAAGATGCGCCACAGCTAATTGATGCAGATGATCCAAAAAGTGGGTTGTTTATGTCCAACGCTGATTATGGCGAGTCACCATTTCCTGCTCGACACTTAGTCGACGTAACCAGCTATAAATACAGCATTGAAGGATTTCCTAGCACCAGCCTAATAGCACAGTTGGGTTGTCCGTTTGCATGTGGATTTTGTGGTGGTCGAAATTCGAAAATGCTTCGAATGATACGGACTCGATCCACCGAATCGATTGTTAACGAAGTTGAAATGCTCTATAAAACGTATGGTTTTACTGGCTATATGTTCTACGATGACGAGCTAAACGTTAACAAATCTATGGTGAGTCTGATGAATGCCATTGGAGATCTCCAAGAACGCTTGGGAGTGGAATTTCGTCTTCGGGGATTTATCAAATCAGAGCTGTTTAACAAAGAGCAAGCTCGAGCTATGTTCAGAGCTGGGTTTAGGTGGTTGTTATGCGGGTTTGAGGCAGCGTCTCCTCGAATTCTTGAAAATATCAACAAGAAAGCTACCCTAGAAGATAACACCAAAGTCTTAGAAATTGCAGATAGGGTTGGTCTGAAGGTTAAGGGGTTGATGTCGGTTGGCCATCCTGGTGAATCTGAAGAATCCATCCTAGCTCTTAGGGATTGGTTGTTAAAGGTAAAACCCGCTGATTTTGACTGCACAGTAATTACAACCTATCCAGGTACACCTTACTATGATGAAGCAGTTCCTCATCCGTCGTTGGAGGATGTCTGGACCTATACCTGTAAGAAATCTGGCGACCAGTTACATTCTTATGATGTAGACTTTACTAAGGTTGCTGAGTACTATAAGGGTGATCCTGATGGGGGTTATCACTCATATGTATTTACAGATCACTTGTCAGGCCAGCAGATTGTAAAACTTCGAAATCAAGTTGAAACAGAAGTTCGATCTGCTTTAAACATCCCATTTAACCCTGGACATGCTTCAGTTAGATATGAGCATTCTATGGGTCAGTCAGAGTTACCTCAGTTCATTCTCCGTAAAACTCAGTAGTTGCTTGTTGATCTGAGTCTAGTGCATTATACAATCGATGCACTAGACTCATGATAATAGCACCTATTGGAGTGACTTTTCCATTAATTCTAACGATCTCTCAAGAAGGGATTGGTGGATTAGTTGGACAGAGCCCTACTGTAGCTCTTAGAAATACCTTAACCAATACCTACCTTGATTGGTCGGATGGGACATTCAAAGTATCTGGTTGGGGAGTTAAGTATCAACCTATGTCTGAGATCGAAAGAGGGAATTATCAACAGTTGGTGATTCATTCATCTACCCCAGGAATCGTATCAGGTATGTTCTTGTCTGCCGAGTACAACCTAAATGGGGCTTCTAATGTTAAGGGTGAGGCTAGTGATCTAGTCTACATCTCTGGTGGGGATAGTAGCTTAGATGTTGCTTTGCTGCGTAAGGGTATGACTAACCGAATGGAGGAGTTCGGTGGAGATCCCGGTCAGCTGATCTTGTATGACGACGACGGAGTTACACCTCTTATGCGTTGGGAGCTGAGAGATGAAAGTGGAGGGCTTGTAGTTTCTACTGTTGGCCAACCTTCTCGAAGAGGTCCTGGAGTATGAGAAGTGGGTTTATAGCTAGAACTGGTGTAAACTACACCCCACTAGGTCAAACATTTGGGTTGGGGTCTGTAGGGACTGAAGTTGTACCCACTCCAGTTCAACCACCAAAGCATCGAAATATTTGTGTTCCAGGCTATTGGGGTAACAACCTGAGATGTAGAATTGGGCAAGAGTCTACTCAGCTTAAGATAGCAGCAGCTTTAAATGATGAGTTGCTTGCAACAGGAGTTAGAGTTGCCTTATGGTTACCTGTTCATGAATACCTGAAGCTTACAGCACCCAAGAATCAAACTGGTGGGGATATTGCTACAGCAGGAACCTTGAAATGCTCTTGTGTTAAAGAGTCGGGTCAGCATGCAGATAGACGGTGCAATAGCTGTCATGGCACAGACTTCATTCCCGGCTACTTGAAGTTTGGTTATCAAACGCTATGGATGTCTTCTATCAGCCATGGTTGGACAGTTACGAATTTAACTCAGAATACAGTACTCAAACCCTACCGCTATGAACTTAAGAGTGGAGCTACTGTAGGCACTCTTGAATCTACTGATCTGTTTTTTACAAAATCAGTAACCAATGGGGACTGGGATTATCGAAATGATTTTGTTCTTCGAGATGCTGCTAATAATGCTGTGACAGTTTTCTTTAGTGTTAATCAAGGCGCAAATTGGTATGACATAGCAAACCTTCAGTCAATAGCTCCAGCTTCTGGCAGTATTAGGTTTAGAATCAATCTTAGCAGAACGTCAACATCGACTCCATCACCGGCTTGGGAGATGCTTAGAGTTCGTTATCCTACGATAGCTGAAAATGGAAGAGTAGGGCCATGGATTTTGATCTTGAAGAATGTAATGACCAAAACTGATATCCAAGATCTTCGAGGGATTATCCAGGATGGTTCGATGTCGTTTTGGACAGCTCCACTGTCTTTATTTGACTGCAACATTCAGAAGCAGAGTTCGATTGATGACCCAATCAATCTTTTTTCATTAATTAAAGAGCCTGCTTTTATCGAGTTTCTGGATAGCGTAAGAATCGGACAAAGATGGTCGATAACGAAAGTGAATTATTCCGACTCACTAGACTTTTTAACCAGGCAGTTCTTTTCCAGCAGACTACAGCAAGAACTGGAATTTACTTCGCTAGTGTTTTAATCATCGAGTAAGGGTTAGAACCTTACTAAACTCCGTTAAAACAGTGTCTAAGATCAAAATCACAATCAAGAGAAAAGAGGGAAAACCTGCTTACGATTCTCAGACATTGAAGAAGGCGGTTTTATGGTTGGAACAGATCATCCCACCAACTATCACTTCTTGGATCTTCACTAACCAACCATTTAAGTCTCAGTCAGGTATGGCTGCAAAAAGCTGGAAGGTTACTGTTGATGGTAACATCCTCAAGATAACCAATTTGATGCCTTACACATATTGGTTAAATGATGGGGTTAGGCCTCACGTTATGACTTACCTCTTGAATGGGAAACATACCCAAAGGCATGCTTTTGGTAAGTATGCTTATTGGGGTCGAACTCCTGTCCCAATTCCAGGAGCTGCTGGTTTCTTTTTCAGAACTCCCACCCCAGCCTCATTTGCAGCTGGAAAGTGGAAGCATCCTGGAACAATAGGTTCGCACTTCTTAGAGAAGTCGTTGTCTGAACTTATTGAAACAGTTAAGACTCAACTGCCCAACCTTCAAATAGATTTGACAACGTTATGATCACTGAAGATCTTGCTAGTCATAAAAACATAGCCACCACTCCGCTTGATCCACAAGATCCCGCTAGATTTAGTCAGTTAACTGAGACTGTGAAGGATTGCATACAACGTGAATTATGTCAATTCTTCAAGTTTGTAGGATCAGGTTCTAAGCATATTGAGATACCTACAATAGAAAAGTATAGTCTAGGTTCTGAAGGTGGTAACAATCCTATCGAAACCATGACTAGGATTATCCTTCAGCACCCTGATATTTTAGAGCGATTACCGCTTATCGCCATCACGACTTCGACTGGTTCGAATTTAAAGCTGGGCTTTAACAGTCAGATGGTTGGTGCAACTCAGCAACCTGCTAGAGTAAAGGGAACCAACAAAGGGCCCTTTCATTTTGTAGAGGGTGATAAGATTGCTTTTAGAACGAAGCCTGATGGCATCAACTTTGCAATATCAACCATTCTTTTTCCATCGAAACTAATAACAAATCTAGCTGCTACGACCGTAGAAGAAGTAGTTGCTCTTACTGCTGTTCAGGCTTTGCATGTTACAGCTCAGGTTACTAATTTTTCTGATCCAGTTGGGGTAATACGGTTTTTAGCCTTTGGTCCGCTTGCTAAACTCTACCCTAACCAGATAGAAGTTTTACCTCCTCCATATTCTACTCAGAATGCTATCGACCAGTTAGGGCTGACTATAGAGGTGGTAGATAACAGTGCTAATAGACCACCAGCCAATCGTTACCAGTTAGCAGCTAATCTAACAGTAGGTTTAGATATAGGTTGTGAATCAGAGAATAGTCGTCGAGAGTTGACAGACTTACTTCTGAATTTTTTCAGCCTGGAGATGGATAAGAGGGACTTTACCTTTTATGGTAGATCCATCTTTGATGATGAATTTATCCAAGATGATTCTGGCAGAAAAGAAAACTATCAGGTAATTCTAAAAGATCAGCACGCACTAACGGGTGAAGCAGAGATACCTCGTCAAGCTAGTTCTGGTGAGCAGAAAGATCTGATTTATATAAATCGGTTATCAGTACCCGTCACAATCGTTGATTACATCGATCGGTACGTAGTTAACCTGCCAAGGCGACTGAACGAGGCCACTTTGATTCAATCAGTCAACGATTCTGGTGGAATGCCAGAAGGTGATCATGTTGGCTTTGGTGAGACTTCTGGTTAGCGAAAGATTAATCGAATCCTTACGACGATCACTATAATCGAGTTGTAGGGTAGGTCCTGCCTCATGAATGCAATTCAAGCAAGTCTTTCTTGAAGTTGTAAAGAAGGTTGGACAAGGTTCTTTAGTATAAAGACTGAGTTACACAAACATGACTATCGATCTTTCAGTATATACAGACCCAGGCGTGTACCAGCAAGAGGTTATTCAACCTCAAGCATTAGCTACAGGTCAGGTGCCAAATGTACTGGCTGTAGTTGCTATCGGTCCTCGGTCTAAGCGATCGACTAACGAGATTGTTCAACGTGGTATCGTACTTAACGAATCTGTAACTTTCAGTACCCCATCTCCTTACAATTACACATTGTTGAGTCATGGAAATCGTCGTAAACAAGATACAACGATTTTAAGGAATGGTACTGATTCAATCCCTCTGGGTGGTTATGATTATCTTCCAGCTTCAAAGCAAGGAGTAGCTGGACCCTACAACATTCCTGCAACTTCATATCTTACCTTTGAGTTAGATCACAAGGGTTACCTCTCAGTATTAATCACAGCGTCAGCTACTCAAACTGCTGGGGTAATTGTAGGCCTAATTAATGCAGCTCTAGCAGCTGATGCTAGGTATGGGGTACCATACAACGCTGTAGCTTCAGTTGCAGGTGGCAATGCAGTCAAGATAACTTCACCAGTTACTGGTGCTACATCTGACTTTAGAATTATTCAGACCCCAGCAGCCACTGGTGGTGATGTAGGTGTTGTTATTTTTGGTGGTTCGCTACCATTTATCGCAGACACAATCGTTCAACTGAATCCACTTCAGTATGTTACTGGTGCTACTTATACGATTTCCTACGTATCGACAGATAACCAAGTCGATCCATTGACATTTAGTCCAGTTACCAGCATCATCAAAATTGGTAATACTGCGAATGTCACTTCTTATGCTAAGAGTGTTGATTACACCTTAAACGGTAACAATGTTGATTGGTCACTAAATACTCAAGCAACAGTTACTGGTCCTGCTGGAACCTTTAATACGACGGTGCTTAACAGTATCAAGTTTGCGGTTAATGGTTTAGCAGCTCTTACAGTTGCAATTCCAACTGGAGCAACGACTTCAGCTGCAGCAATTGCAACAGCTTTAAATACCGCTTTAATTGCTAGTTCAGCATATGGACCTCTGTATGGTTCGGTGTTTACTGCACCTAGTACTTCAGTTGTAGCTACTGCTCCAGCTCAATTTCAAGACGAGCCTGTAGCTAGAGGTGTGAATAGCATCATTGAATTCTTTGATACACCAAACAACTCTGCAAACTTAGTGTTTGGTATCACTTCCTTTCCTTACCAAACAATTGGTTCAGCTGACCAACCAACATATGGTTCTCTGTATTTCATTACTTATGAGTACGTTCGGCCTACTTCTGATTACAACAACCCAAGTCCTGTAGATCATAGATTCTTTGACGAGACATCTGCATATCTTTATACAGAGCCACTAACTGCTGATAATATCTCAGTTAATAAGTTGGCGATGGCAGTGAGAGTAGCATTTGAGAATAATACCCCACAGATCATCTTGATTCAGGTGAATGATCAGAATCAGCCTGGTTCTCCATCAATTAATGAGACCAAGGCAGCCATTGACTCGGCTAGCAACAACAGCAGCATTACAGAGCTGGTGGTTCTCGATACTAGACTAGCTGTTCAATCTTACTTGCTGTCTCATGTCACTACACAATCCGCGATTCTCGAGAAGAATTATCGTAGAGGTTGGTATGGCATGGCACGAAACACTCCAGTGGGTGACATCGACACGCCCAACACTTTCGTCTACAGAGCACAGATCACACTTCAGGTTCCACCAGATAGTCCTGGAAGAGGTCGATCCATCATCTCTGCTCCAGCAAATGTTTCCAAGACATTTACTCTAGAGTCTGGAGCTGAGCAAAAAGTGTTGTTGGATTCGACTTATCTTAGCTTAGCAACAGCAGCAGTGATGTGTAGCTTTCTATCAGTAGCGACCTCTCTATTGCGCAAGACGATTGTTGGATTCGATCTCGATGATTTCCAGGTTTATCAGAAGGGTGAGCGTAGAACACTAGCAGCTAACGGTGTAAACGTTGTAACTCTTGATGGTGGAAACTTTAAGCTAACTGATCCGGTAACCACTGAACAGGGTGCTGGAAACCTTAGAGAGTTTACTGAAATTAGTGCAGGTGCTCAGAAGGATAAGGTTGTCAGAGGGATTGATAAAACTCTAGACACCAACGCGGTCGGTATTGTGCCTTCAGATCTAGCCGATTACATTAACGACATCAAGGGGCTGATTGCAAATGAGCTTCGATCAATGATCGAAACTGGCGACATTGCACGTTACAAAGATCAGAATGGAAACCCTCGAGATATCAACCTCCAGACTGATATGCAGGTCTTCCAAAGCCCGACTGATCCTACCAGATTTAATTTCAGGTATTACTTCAACCTACGCTATCCAGCCAAGAGATTCTTTGGTGAGTGGTCGGTAGACAATCCGTTTTTTGGTGCAGCAAATTCAGGACAGCAAACATCTTGATTCTTTTAGCGTGAACTAGAGGAGTTAAGAAAGATGACACCAGAACAAGAAGCTAAGATCGACCAACTACTAAAAATGGTTGGAGATGTTGCCAACGATCAGATAGCCCTTCGACAGAAGTTAGAAAACTGTGTAGGGGTAGTAGAAGTTCTGGTGCATAAACAAGGAATTCAGCAAGAATCTCTAAAATCTGCTTGGGATGCAATTATGCGAGCAGTTGATAGAAGAAAAGACTTAGACTCGAAGATTCTAAGTCTACAAGAAGTTACAGGAAATGCTTTTGATGCCATCAAATCGATAACAGATCATCTTGGCATTCCAGCACTTACAGAAAAAAATGACAGGTCCTCGGTGTCTTCTGGTTGATGATGAGCCAGGGCTATTAAGACTAGTTTCTAGAATTCTTGAAATTCACTGTAATATGACTGTAGTTACTGCATCAAACGCTATAGTAGCACTTCAGCGACTTCATGCTGAAAGTTTTGATATCTTAGTTACTGATGAGGGTATGCCTGGTCCTTCTGGTTTGCATCTTTTGAAAGTTGCAAAAGAGAAATGGCCATTAATGCGAAGAGTCTTATTGACTGGGGCAGCAAATAGTGAGCAGATGAATTCTGGCATTGCTGATGCAGTAATTGATAAGATCTTCAACTCCAAGGTAATAGCCTCAAAGATTTGTCGTCTAGCCTCAAATGCTAGGAATATCACTTAAATGGGAATTGCAAGCTAGTCAAAAGCTAGCCCGAGAACCGAAAGAATAAGCTAGTGCCTACTAATCCTCCAAATACACTGGTTAGAAGCTCTCATGCTTTGACCATCAGAGCAAACGGTATAACAGTTGGCGTTATTCAAGGCTGGTCTCCAGCTATGAATCGGGCGATTACACCGGTATATGAAATATCGGTCGCTACCAGCGGTGAACCCATTGAGAACGTACCTGGAAATGTTGGTGGGTTAACCATCTCCGTCTCCCGATTTGATCTATACACTAAGCGTATGGAGTCAGCATTTGGTACACCAGATGTAGCAATGCTAGGAGATCACAACAACCCATTCCAGGTTCTCGAAATTTGGAGATTCCCTGATAATACTCAAGAGGGCTGGCT